>OLSP01001357.1_pt1 | contig 22610 bp, 24 predicted proteins | sample 1672941 | NCBI WGS metagenome assembly OLSP01 (sample SAMEA3136739, study PRJEB25190) | human gut metagenome | reverse complement strand
TCGGCGGGTCTAAATTACATAGAATCATTGAGTCTGAAAAACCTTTGAAATTCTTGATAATTCTGGTTGAAAAATTCATTTTGAAATGATATATTAAACAGACTTAAATAGGTGTCCAAAACACCAGCACCCCTGTACGAGAATGAATAGGATTTCCTATCATTTCGTATAACGAGAGGTTACATAGAGGAATTTGCTTGCACTTGCAACGTCCACCCAAAATCGAAAGCCTTGCTAATTTCGAGCCAATCGGACGGTGTAAAATCCCTATGAAAATGCTTATGAAGCGTGATACCAGATAGGATTTGAAACAGTGAAAAACCTTGTATTTCCAAGGATTTTCTTGCACTGTGTTGCACTTGGTTTCATCGTATCGGGTCTACTCCTAAGCGGAAGGCCGTGTGTTCGAATCACATCGGGGACGCCAGCGCACTATCGCGGAAGGTTTCTCACGAAATCTTCCGCGTTTTTGCTAATAAAAAAGAGGATCAATTGACGAACTGCTAAAAAAACGGGGTGTTTATCTAACGAGCGAAAACAGCCTGATCGAGGCCATCTGCTAAAAATGGCGTAAGGTTCCGTGTCTACCGGTGTATTTGGGTGTAAATCTGTGATAAATCGGTCCGGACGGAAAGAATCTGCTGTAATTCAGACCAGATGGAAGAATTGCTTGAGAACCGAATTTCTAATCGCGTTAGAAATTCAGGCTGAGATATTTTAGATATCTAAAAGCGCTCCCCTATTTTAGCATTTTGGAAATATTTATGCAACTCATATGCAGAATACCAGCTTTCAGACAGCGTTTTAAGACAAAATCAGAACCAAAGAAAACAAAATACAGATATCTTACATAAGCCCTGTGGTGACGAAAATCATCACGGGGCTTTTGTCGTTTCCGGACTTTCCCGGCAGCGTATAAAAATATATGGAGGATATCGTGATGAGAAAAAATGCGAAACACAGCACCATTCTGATCGATGGGATCAGGTACTATGCGGAAAAGCCGGAGAGCTGCCGCATGTGCTTCTTCTGGAAGAACCGCAAGGTCGGCTGCATTCTGGGAAAACAGAACTGCTACTACCTGGCCGAGGCTGTGATGACTGAGCAGGAAAAGAAATGTGAAGGCTGCTGTTATGCCAAGGGTCAGCCCTGCGTGAGTACCACCTGCTATAAGGATCTGGAGGCCTGGCTTCGAGCCAAGCGTGCCCGGAAAGAAGGTGGCGCAGATGAGTAAACAGGATGAGAGCTTTCGCAGAAGCGAGAAGCTGATCAAGGTTTCGAAGAGAGGATCGGCTGAAAACAAGCCCGGAAGCTGTGCCCACTGCCATTACCACCGTCCGGATTTCAAGTATCGCCGGTGTCAGTTCACCAGATGTCCCTACGGGCAGAAGGACAACGTGTTTCGCAAGAAGCCCCTCAAGCGCGATAAATTCTCCTGAAAGCAGGTGGTGACAATGAGTGTTTGATTATTTCTACGGAGCCCAGTCCGAACAGTTTGCCTTCTACCGGGTTCCCAAAGTGCTTTTTACGAACGACCGGTTTAAATACCTGTCTGCTGAAGCTAAAACCCTGTACGGCATCTTACTGGATCGGGTCCCTCTTTCTGCGAAAAACGGCTGGATCGACGAGCAGGGCCGCGTGTATATCATCTGTACGATCGAAGAGATCATGGCAGACATGAACTGCGGAAACAAGAAAGCCGTCCAGCTGTTAGCGGATCTGGAAACAAAGGTTGGTCTGATCGAGCGAAAACGTCAGGGACTTGGCAAACCGAACCTGATCTACGTGAAGAATTTCATCTCCGTGGATAACCCTGTGGAAAGACATTTCTTGAAATGTCAAAATGACACTTCCGGAAGTGTCGAAAGAACATCTTTGGAAGTGTCGAAAGGACACGGAACTAATACTGATATGAATCATACTGAGTATAGTGATACTGATTCTATCTTTCCTTCCGGAAGTGATCGAAGGATGGACGGAAAAGACACCTATCAGAAATATTATGATTATTTCTCAGAGCATCTCAATATCAGCCAATTAAAGAAAGACTATCCTTACGATACGGAGCTGCTGGATAACATTCTGGATCTGATCGTTGAAACGGTTTGCAGCAAGAAACCGATGATTCGTATTGCCACAGAGGATCGTCCTGCAGAGGTCGTTCGCAGTCGGTTTATGAAGCTGGATGCCGAACATATCCGTTATGTGATGGATTGCTTCAAGGAGAACACCACGAAGATCAGAAATATCCGCCAGTATATGCTGACTGCGATCTATAACGCGCCGATCACCATAGGCACGTATTACGATGCGCTTGTCCGGCACGATATGTCGCAAGGCTATGTGGAAGGAGGATTCAAAAAATTGAAAATGAAACGTGAGGAAGGAGCGTGGTAAAAAATGTCGAATAAAGCAACCGTCATTGCGGTGGTCAACCAGAAAGGCGGGACCGGCAAGACCACCACCTGTGAAAACCTTGGGATTGGCCTGGCAAATGAGGGCAAGAAGGTCCTTCTGGTGGATACGGATCCGCAGGGCAGCTTGACCATTGCCTTGGGCAATCCCAGACCGGATGATCTTCCGGTCACGCTGACCGACCTTATGGCGAAGGTCATGCAGGATCAGCCCATCGCACCTAAGGAGGGGATCCTGTCACATGAAGAAGGCGTGGATCTTGTTCCTGCAAATATCACGCTGTCAGGTATGGAGGTGTCGCTGGTCAACGCCATGAGTCGCGAAACTGTTTTAAGGCAGGTTTTAGATGCTTTGAAATTTCAGTACGACTATATTCTACTGGACTGTATGCCCTCCCTGGGCATGCTGACCGTCAATGCACTTGCCGCATCGGATCAGGTTCTCATTCCAGTCCAGGCAAACTATCTGTCGGCAAAGGGTCTGGAGCAGCTGCTTCAGACGGTAAACAAGGTCAAGCGTCAGATCAATCCCAAGCTTCGAATCGAAGGAATTCTGCTGACTATGGTAGACCTTCGTACCAACTTTGCAAAGGAGATCAGTACGCTGATCCGCGATACCTACGGCAGCAAGCTGAAGGTCTACGACGCAGACATCCCTCGCTCCGTCCGTGCTGCGGAAATCAGCGCGGAGGGCGTGAGTATTTTCAAACACGATCCGGGCGGCAAGGTCGCTGAAGCCTACCGGGGTCTGACAAAGGAGGTGCTTCAGAATGCCGAAAAGAGGCGGAAACATCTAAGGAGCGTGCAAAACGAACGGACTACCCTCGCAGAGTGAAAAACAGAGATGTTCTCTGCGAGGATATCGATACTGTTCTGCAGAAGAAGCCGGAGTCCTTTGAAGCATTTCTGCAGGAGCTGCGGGCACTGGATTATGAGATAAAACGCGGAAAGCATATTTCCGTCAAAGGGAAAAATCAGGCTCGCTTCATCCGCCTGTCCTCTCTGGAGGAAGGCTATACCGAGTCGGATCTGCGAGCTCATTTCCTCGGACAGCAGGAACACAAACCGAGAGATAAACGCAACGACCACACAGATGCCCGTCCCTTCAATCTTGTCATTGATATTCAGAGAAAACTACAGAACAAAGGTGCCGGATATCAGCGCTGGGCATCGGTTTATAACCTGAAGCAGATGTCGAAAACGCTGCTGTTTCTGCGGGATCATAAGATTGAAAGCATGGAGCAGTTGGACCAGCTTGTACGGCAGCAGACGGCCAAAAGAGATGCCCTGCTCTCTTCCATTCAGCAATCGGAAAAACGATTGGCGGAGATCGGCACTCTGAAAAAGCATATCATCAACTATTCTAAGACGCGTGCCACTTATGAGGAGTACCGCAAAGCCGGTTACAGCAAAAAGTTTCTGGAAGCACATCGGGAAGAGATTACGATTCATAAAGCGGCAAAGGCGGCTTTCGATGAATTGGGCGTAAAGAAGATTCCAAGGGTAAAGGATCTCAGCATTGAATATGCTGAGGTGCTTGCAGCAAAAAAGCAGACCTATGCCGAATACAGACAGGTGAAAAATGATGCCCAGGAGCTTCTGATTGCCCAGCAGAATATTGCTTCTCTCTACGATGCAGAGCGCAAGGAAGAAGAGCAGAAACGCCGGAAGGATGAACCAAGCCATTAAGTCTGGCAAATCAAAAGGTCTGGGTAACAGTCATGGTACTGCTGCTCAGACCTTGCTTTTTTAGTGTTTCGAAGAAACGCGCAGCCATCACGAAGTGATGATCGATAAGGGCTTGGGAATATCCTAACAAGCAAGTTGTCCGGTTTCGGGATAACGGTGTTTTCGCAGGACTTGTCCAAGGAAACATTGCTTGCAAATTAGTGAGGTGCGTAAAATATAGGGCAACAGGGGATGACAAATAGATTGATTTTGTTCGTTCTTCGGATTATAATAAATAATGAATTGTTATAGTCTTTTCTCAAACAAGAGAGGTGTATTATGGAATTCTTGTCTACTACACAAGTGGCGGAAAAATGGGGAATCTCTTCAAGACGAATTCAAAAACTATGTTCAGAAGATCGTATTCCCGGAGCAATTCGTATTGGTAATTACTGGGCCGTTCCTGCGGAAGCAGAGAAGCCTCGAGATGAACGAATCAAGAGTGGCCGTTATATTAAGATAAAAGGAGCTGAAGTCTGATGTTAGGAGCAATTATCGGTGATATTGCCGGGTCTCGTTTTGAATGGGACAACATAAAGACAAAAGATTTTGAGCTGTTCGATGATAGAAGATGTGAACCCACTGATGATAGCGTGATGTCTCTTGCTATTGCAAAAGCACTGATGAATTGTGCCCCGGATTTCACAAGCCTAAAACAGGAAGTCGTTTCTTGTATGCAAGAGTTTGGAAAGAAATATCCCCATGCCGGTTATGGCGGGAGCTTCAAACAGTGGATTCACAGTCGTAGTCCTCAGCCTTATAACAGTTGGGGCAACGGTTCTGCCATGCGTGTTAGTGCTTGTGGGTATGCGGCGAATTCAATCGAGCAGGCAATTGCGCTCTCACGAACTGTTACCGAAGTGACACACAATCATCCGGAAGGAATGAAAGGTGCTGAATCAGTTGCTGTTGCCATTTTTATGGCTCTTCATGGAAGCAGTATGCTTGATATTCAGGATCACATTAACAAAGATTACTACGCGATTGATTTTAAACTTGATGATATCCGCGCAACATATACTTTTGATGTTTCCTGTCAAGGCAGTGTACCTCAGGCTTTTGCAGCATTCTTCGAGTCAAAGAATTTTGAAGACGCTATTCGTAACGCCATCTCCATTGGCGGAGACAGTGACACAATTGCGGCTATTACCGGCAGCCTTGCAGAGGCATATTATGGAGTTCCGAGTGATATCCGTAAGCACGCGCTTACATTTCTGGATGAGTATCAGCTAAAGATCCTCACCGATTTTGAGAATACCTATCCTCCGAAAACGGAAATTGTCACAGAGGTCTCTTCCTATGACCTGCAGCGTGACAGTGGAAATACTGTCAGCGGAAGCTCTCGCTCAGAGATGATCCGGTCTGCAATGGATGCCGCTGATGCAGATGATGAAGTAGCAACCAAGGCAAATGCTCAGACTACAAGCCAACAGCTTTTCTCCAGAATCTACGGTGCATGTAGTAAAATCCGTGGCCCAATTGGTCGAGAAGAATACAAGACTTATATCATTCCGCTTCTCTTCTTCAAGCGCATCTCTGATGTATACGATGAAGAGACTGAGAATGTAAAAAAGCAATACGGCGAAGCTGCTGCATTCTTCTTCAAGGAAGAGGACATACATACGTTTGTAATTCCCGATGGCTGTCATTGGCAGGATGTTCGCAATGTGTCCGAGAATGTTGGTATCGCGATCATCAATGCTATGACCGGAATTGAATCTGCAAATGGCAAGAAGCTGCAGGGCGTGTTCAGCAGCTTTGATGATGCAGACTGGGCCAATAAGAACAAGCTCTCCGATGAAGTGCTGAAAGATCTGATTGAACACTTGTCGGCCATCCATGTGGGCAACGGCGACTATTCTGCCGATGTCATGGGTGACTCTTATGAATACCTTATCAAGCAGTTTGCAGAGATTGCAAAAAAGACCGGCGGTGAGTTCTACACTCCCCGTGCAGTAGTTAAGCTGCTGGTTAAAATTCTTGATCCAAAGGCTGGAGATACTGTTTACGATCCGACTTGTGGTACCGGTGGCATGCTGATTGAATCCATCCATCACATGCAGGATCAGAAGCTTTCTTACGGCAAAATATTTGGACAGGAAGTGAATCCCTCAACTGCAGCCATTGCACGGATGAACCTCTTCCTCCACGGCGCACAGGAGTTCAATATTGAACAGGGCGATACATTAAGAAATCCGCGCTTTACGAAAGCCGGAAAGATCAAGACTTTCGACTGCGTGATTGCGAATCCTCCCTTCGGCCTTTCTGAGTGGGGAGCAGCTATGTTTGCTAACGATCCTTATGGGCGAAACATCTGGGGCTGTCCTACTGACTCCAACGCTGACTATGCATGGCTGCAGCACATGGTTCAGTCTATGGATCCCAATACCGGAAAGTGTACTGTTATTCTTCCCCAGGGCGTTTTGTTCCACGGCGGCAAGGAAGGCGATATGCGTCGCCAGTTGATTGAAAGCGATAAGCTCGAATGTGTAATTGCGCTTGTTGGCGGCTTGTTCTACGGCGCTGGTGTTTCGGCCTGTGTTCTGTACCTGAACAACAACAAAGCACCATCCAGAGCTGGAAAAGTGTGTCTGATTGACGCAAGTGAGATCTACACGCCTCAGCGTGCTCAGAAGATTATGTCTGATGAGAATGTCGAAGAAGCATATCGGCTGTTTAAAGATTTTACTGACGTGGTTGGCCGATCCAAGGTTGTCACAATTGAAGACCTGAAAGCGCATGACTACACATTGTCGGTTAACACTTATATTGAAAAACCTCCGGTTCCACCGATGGATCCGATAAAGGTTCGCAGCGATTACTTTGCTGCTCTTGAGAATGTAAAGGCATGTGAAGAGACGCTTTATGCGCTTCTGCAGAAAGGAGGATACATCGATGGCTGACAGAATTGAGCTTTCCGAACTGGAAACCTACCTGTATCACTCCGCAGATATTCTGCGCACGCATGTAGATGCCAGTGACTACAAAATGTATGTATTTCCGCTGCTGTTCTTCAAACGAATCTGTGATGTGTATGATGAAGAAACAGAAAAGAAAAAAGCAGAACTTGGTGACGCATTCTTTTTCTATCCTGAAAAGACCATTCACAGATTTTCCATTCCGGAAGGATGCCACTGGAGAGATGTACGAAACGCCACCGAGAATATTGGTGTAGCCATTGTGGATGCGTTTCGCGGAATTGAAGATGCCAACGGATCAGTCCTCCAGGGCGTGTTTGGTCATGCAGCATGGACCAACAAAAACCGTCTGCCCGATGAAACCCTAAAGAATCTGATCGAGCACTTCAGCTCAAAAACGCTGACATTGGATAACTGTCCGGAAGACGAGCTTGGCCAGGCTTATGAATATCTGATCAAGAAATTCGGTGACGACAGCGGTCATACTTCCCAGGAGTTTTATACCAACAGAACCGTTGTTCATCTGATGACGGAAATGCTGAAACCTCAGCCGGGCGAGACAATCTATGATCCGACTTGCGGAAGCGCAGGTATGTTGATTTCCTGTATTCATCACGCAGCGAAAGAGCGATGAATTGATAGCGAAGCTTCTTACCTTGACCAATTCGCAGAACGCGGCGAAGCTCCGCCGTCATATTTACGTTGCCGGTCGCGCAAAATCGGACAATGAAAACGGATATTATATCGTCGATGCCATCAATGATGCTATCGATACAAAGAGAAAGATATCCTTCCGTTACACAGATTTTGACGTGGCAAAGCAGCGTTATATTGTAAATGATGGCAAACCCTACACGGTAAGCCCGTATGCATTGATTTGGGATGGCGACTACTATTACATGCGCGGCTTCTGCGATGAGCGTCAGGAAATGCGGAATTTCCGCCTGGATCGCATTGCGGAGCAGCCGAAGATCCTTAACCAGATTGCTGTAATGCCTCCGGAAGGTTATACTCCGGCAGACTACAGCAAACATGTATTCCGTATGTATGATACCGATGAGCCTGTTTCCGTGCAGCTGTATTGCCATGTGTCCGTGATGAAGTACCTCATCGATAAGTTTGGCAGCGACTTTGAAACGGTAGTCGTGGATGACGAACATTTCAAAGCAACGGTCAGTGTATGCACCAGCACCACTTTCTATAGCTGGGTGTTCGGATTCAATGGAAAAATTAAAATTATGGGACCTGTACAGGTTGTAGATGATTACAAGCAAATGCTTTGTTGTGCATTAAGTGATTTCCACCAGTAGGAATTGACTTCAAAATGCATTGACCTAGCAACCTATTTTAGCTATACGAAAAGAGGTGCGAAATAATGGCAAACGAACTCCAGCCACTTTCTCTGCTTTTTCAAAACAGACTTTTTAGAATCCCGGATTATCAGAGAGGCTATGCCTGGCTACAGTCACAGCTTACTGATTTTTGGGATGATTTAATTAATCTACAGGATGGAAGATATCACTATACAGGTTTGCTTTCTCTTAAAAATCTGAAATCTTCCGAAACGACATTATGGGGCAGCGATCTTTGGATGGTGTCAAAAGGGTTCAAGCCTTGTCATATTGTTGATGGACAGCAGAGACTGACAACCTTTGTGATTCTTTTGAATGAAATCGTGGAGTATTCCAGGACATTAAAAGAGAATGAAGGATTGACCGACCGTGACATCGTACTGGGATATGAAACGCTGGAGGATGTAGTATCAAAATATATTTGTCAGCATAGGCCTCCGAACAAGCAAATAACTACTTACCTATTCGGCTATGAAGTTGATAACCCTAGTTCTGACTATTTACAGTACAGAATCTTTAATGAGCCATATTCTGGAACCGTAAATGAAACATACTACACAAGAAATCTGAAGTTTGCCAAGAACTTCTTTAGAGAGAATCTGATCGCGCTCTATGAACGCGAAGGCATGGATGGAATCCATAAACTGTATTTGAAACTCACACAGAGACTGATGTTTAACATCCATGAAATCGATGATGATTACGATGTGTTTGTAGCTTTTGAAACCATGAATAACCGTGGTAAGAAACTTACAAATCTGGAATTATTGAAGAACCGACTGATTTACCTGACAACTCTTTATTCTGATGACAAGTTCGATAAGATGGATAAGGACAATCTGCGTAAACAGATCAATGAAACATGGAAAGAAATATACTACCAGCTTGGCAGAAATGAGAAGATCCCGCTCTCTGATGATGAGTTTCTGAGAGCACATTGGATAGCTTATTTTGCTTATTCCAGAAGAAAAGGTGATGACTACATCCATTTCCTTTTGAATAAGTTCTCTGCAAAAAATATTTTCGAAAAGAAAACGGTTGCTGTGACCGATGACTCTCCGGCAGTTGTTTCTGATACGGACTATGAGACTGACACGGATAATGAAGATGAATCTGGTGAAGGAGTAACTATTGAGGTTTCCAAACTGGAACCATCAGAAATTCTTGACTATGTAAATAGCCTGAAAAATATGGCGAAATACTGGTATGACACTTACTTTCCTCTTCAGAGTGAGAATCTATCTGATGACGAAAAGGTGTGGGTTGACCGTTTGAACCGTATCGGTATAGGTTATTTCAGACCTTTGATTATGGCTGTTATTAGTCGTAAAGACTTAAAAGCGGAAAAGCGAATAGAGTTGTTCTCTTCCGTTGAGCGATTTATTTTCATTTGTTTCCGCCTTGGATATTTTAATGCGACGTTCAGAAGCAGTGAGTATTATCGTGCAGCTCGCAGCATTTACCTCAAAGAAATGGACATTGATGAATTAATCAATGATATCAATAAAACCACGGAATCCAACATTGAGTATGCACTTCCGAACTTTATAACAAAGATAGAGAAGCTCTTTGATAATAAAGTCGGTTTTTATTACTGGAACTCAATCAAGTACTTTCTGTTTGAATATGAGTACCAGCTCGCGAAGAAAAATAACTTGGATAAGGTTAGTTGGGAGATGTTCACTAAGACCGAAAAGGATAAGGTTTCGATTGAACATATTCTTCCGCAGACCCCGTCAAAATTCTATTGGCGTAACCAGTTCAGACAGTTTAGTGGTGAGGAGATTGAACTCCTTTCCTGCGCCCTTGGAAACCTTCTCCCTCTTTCACAGAGCATCAACTCGGCATTGCAAAATGATAGTTTCGAAGATAAGAAGACGTCTAAGAACGGCGGAAGAAGAGGATACCAGAATGGATCGCATTCCGAAATTGAGGTTGCCCAGGAAGCTAACTGGACGGCAGACTGTATTTATCAGCGGAGCAAGAAACTTCTGGAGTTCATGGAAAATAGATGGAAGTTTAGCTTTACTTCAGAGCAGATGAATAAACTCATCTATGTAGTTTGGGTAAATGATGGCAGACCTGTTCCCGATCCGTTATCAGAAGAGCCGGAAATAACGGAAGATTTATCCAGCAAAGAAAAACAACATCCTAAACTCGTAGGTGATTTAGGAGAGCTTCAGCTTACGTTCTGGTCAAACTTTGTAGAGTATTGCAAGGCAGAAGGTCGGGACACAGACATTGCTCTTCGTAAGCCATTGGCACAGAACTGGTATGATATTCCCGTGAACGGTGCAGATTACCACCTTTCTTATACCGTGACACGTAGCAAATATCTATCTCTATTGATCTATGCTTACAACAAAGAGGCATTTGAACGGCTTGAAGGCAAGAAGAGCAAGATTGAAGAATTCTTCGGGGACAAGCTTGATTGGTATTCAAGTCGTGAGGGTAGCGAGGCAAAACGGATTATCTATAAGCGTGAGGCTGATGTGTTCAATCCTTCAAAGCAAGAAGAATACTTTGCCTGGATGATTGATAAGTGCGATGAACTCAGCAATGCACTTGTGCAGGTTGGTGAAATGGATGAAGAGGCACAAGAAAAAGACAAGTTTACAAAGCTGAAACAGTATCTTGAGAACTGTGGGAAGACTGAACTGATATTGACTTTTGCTGACATTGAGGCTATTATCGGCTGCACCCTCTGTAAGTCGGCATACAACTATTCTGCATACTGGAATCCATCTCCAACACACACGATGCCGAATACGATCCTATCCGCTGGGTATAAAATAGTGTCGGTTGACTTAATATCAAAGGAACTAGTAATGCAGAAGCAATAATATAATCATCAATCAATGTATATATGGAAATAGATTGTGCCCAAAATTCTGCGCACCTGCGTTCCACTAAACAAATCACCCCTTGCTTCTCGGAGCAAGGGGTATTATAATACAGTCAATGGAACGATTCGTTCCGTTATCGAGAGAAAGGAATTAAAACCATGAGAGCTATGAGCACAGAAACGATGCAAAACATCATTTCCTATGTTGATCAATACTTCTGCGACAAACATACCACTCCCTCTGTAAATGAGATCGCATTGGGCGTAGGTATTCCTAAAACGACTGCTTTTCGCTACCTGGTCGAAATGGACAACCGCGGAATGCTCGAATACGATGGTAAGTCTCGTACCATTCGTACTCCGATGATCAAGAAATTTGCTCCCGATTCTGCCCCCTGTCCCCTCGTTGGATCCATTCCATGTGGTTCCGCGCAGACAGAGGAAGAAAACATCCGTGAATATGTCAGCCTTCCTGTTTCCCTTTTCGGGAATGGCCGGTACTATATTCTGGAGGCTTCCGGTGATTCCATGGTTGATGCGGGTATCGATAGCGGAGATCTGGTCGTTATCAGGACAGATTGCAATGCTGAGATTGGCGATATCGTTGTTGCCCTTACCGGCTACAGCGAAAGCACATTGAAGGTTTACGCCGGAATCGACAAAGATACACAGGAGGCTATCCTCGAGTATCGGAATCAGGCAAAATATCCGGACGAAGAGATTCGCGTGAAGCAGCTGATCGTCCAGGGCGTAGCCAAGCATGTAATCAAAGCATTATAAATGATATTGTTATCACCGGAGGTGAAGTACGAGATTATGAATACATATGACGTGAAATGCCCGGTATGCGGCGTAGTCAATCACAGCCTGTTTCTTGAAGAGACGGATGGCTGGATGGAATGCGATCACTGCGGCCATACGGCAAAATACCGCTGGGAACCGCAGACAAAAAAGCAGATTCCGGTATTTGTAATCCGAAATCTGCAGGCGCAGGTCGTACCTGCTGATTGCGTACACACATGTAGATAAGAAGGGAGTTAAATAAGTGCCACATGAAAACCTTGGATGGCGCTCGAGAAAGATATACTGCCCCAACTGCCGCCAGCTAGTAATTGGCTATGAAGGTAAAGATGGTATAACCCGAATGACCTGCGACAGGTGCGGGACCGCGATGGTCAGCAAATCGATGGGACGCAGGCATGATCGCGTTGACATATACGCCCCACGGGGTCAGGAGCGCATTTAATAATTGAATCAATTTGGCATAACGACGGAATGGTTGAGATGAAACAGGCTGCGTAAATCCATCTCCAGGTCACATGCTGTAATGATCGGTCAGTTAAACCAGACATACATGAGAGGCTGCCGACAAGACGGGATTCCTATATCCATAGGATCCCTGCCTTGCCGGTGGTCTTTTTCTCTTTTTTCGGCAAGGCTTTCGAAACCAAAACAGCATATCGAAAGCCTGACATGCATTAAGGGCTGAGGATACAAATATTGCTCGATCTCTGATTTTCAGAAAAGCAGTATCGGTACCCTTTCTTTAGTGCACCCCTTTTTCGGGGACATGGTCAGGAACGTACTGTGAGCAATGGTATCCTTTGCTCTTCCGCAGCAGGCGGAAAGGAAAACAGTATGTATTTTGACGCAACCGAATTCGCAGCTCGCCTGAGCACTCTTCGCAAAGCACAGGGAATGACCCAGGAGGAAATGGCTGAAGCACTCAATATCAGTTTGGAGCATCTCAGCAAGATGGAGCGCGGTAAGAGAAAACCGTCCATTGACCTGATCATTGCCATGGCCTGCTACTTCCATGTAAGCACCGACTATCTTCTCATGGGGAAAGATCATGACAAGGTGGACAGCCGCACGAAGCTTCTGGATGTGGTGACTCATCTGACGGAAATCGCAAAAAGCCTGTAAGTCTAACGGCAATGCACGAAAAAGCAAGTTCAGAAGCGTCGAATTTGCACGAAAAAGCAAGTTCAAGGCATCACTCGCAAAAAATCTGCAAATCCGTACAACTGGGGCGGGCAACCCGTACAGCCGGTACCTAAAAACATCCATCCGTATGGGCTAAACTTGTACATGTAAGGAGCCAAACGACTCCTCTACAGGAACCTTGAAAATTACATACCATTCTTCAGGCACAGCCCTGTGATGGGGAGTCACATCAGCGAATGAACGCAACGATCGCCATTAGAAGGCGGGAGCGTGAACCGGCCTGTAAGTATCGGATTGCTTCCGATATACAGCATTGATCCATCACAGCACAATGATACTTCTGTACGCAGCTCGGTGAGAACCACGGAGGGGTTAGATTCCCATGGATCTGGTAGCAGCCAGACGCCTGAATGTATTCCCGGCAGGTCAGAGCACCTGCCAGTTCCCAGGGGTGTCGAGGACAAATGTGGGGATAACATATTATTGAGATTAAGCCCTTAGCGGCTTTCTTGGGTGGGAAGCGATATCCCGCCCTTTTACATAGAACCTACATGAGGAGGAGAAAACATGCTTAGAAAAGATTGGAATTATAGACGCGGTGATATCTATCTGGCAGACCTGGGCGAGCATCGCGGAAATATCCAGGGCGGCGTTCGACCGGTTATCAATATTCAGAACAACAGCGGCAATTTCTTCGGTCCGACATTGATCGTCGTGCCGCTTACCACAGAGCTGAAAAAGCTGGGGCAGCCTACACACTGCGTTCTCAAAAAGCAGCGCGGACTGGATGAAACCTCCATGAGTGAGGCGGAACAGATCGTCACCATCAACAAGTGTCAGGTAATCAAGTATCTGGGGCGCATGAGCCAAAAGCACATGGAACGCATTGACGACAGCATCCGCGTAAGCCTTCATCTGGATCCGGACGATACCTTGCCCATTCCGGAATGCGTGGAGTTTCCCTGATTTGGTATTTACGGAAAAGATGAAAACGGAAAGCGAGGAATGACATATGGAAGCAATTGAGACTTTTGAGTTACCGGCAGAAAATGCAATACCCATCACAGAGAAGCGCTGCTATACCGTTGAGGATCTGCAGATTATTCTCGGCATCAGCCGCGGCACGGTATATAAGCTGTTGGAACAGCAGGAATTTCGATGGCTTAAGATCGGATCCGCCTATCGAATTTCAAAGAAGAGCTTCGATGAGTGGTTGGACAACAAGCTGTAAGTTGTCAAGGATGTCGAGCCGTTCCACGACATCCTAACAATTCGAACGGATAACCGCTACGATGTAGCCAGGTCTTAAGACCTGGCTATCACTTTATAAGGAGGACCCGATATGGACGAAAAGAAAAGAACTACAATGTCCGTTCCAGAGATGCGGCGGATGTTGGGGCTTGGAAAAACTGATTCTTACTGGCTGGTACATATGCCCGCCATCTCCTCCGCCAAAGGTTCAAACACCGACTGCTTGAGCTCGACCTCTGCGGTGATGCGGAAGCTGTCCGTGTCGAGCTTCTCCCCGTTTTTCATGAGAGAAACGCTTCGCAGTATAAGTCGCTGCAGCTCGTCGCCCGTCTCTTCAAGGCTTTGGAAATCCGTGCTGCCAGGCTCCGGAGTTTCAACGACAAGCGTGACGCCGCCGTCTATCGGCTCGGCGCTTTCCACGCTGACGCTCATCGCAAGCTCGCTGTCCTCGTATTCAAACTGCACGGACTCGAGGTCTTCCGTCTGTTCGTTTTCGGGCTGCTGCGCATCCGGATTTTCCGGCACGGCACAGTAGCCGAGCACGGTCCTGTCCTTTGCAAAATGCTTTTCCTTGCAAACGGCGCCGTCGGAATCACCGTCGACAGTCACGATATAGCTGCCGTCTGAAACGTCCGTTCCGCTTTCGATGAAGATGCCTGCCGCATCGGGTATGCCGTCCTCGTCGGTGTCAAAGAAGACGACGTCGCCCGCCTGCGGAGAATATTTATCGGCTTGTTTATATAGCTTTGCTCTTTCAAGGTCTGCCGCCCAGACCTCACAGTCCGAGCCGTAGGGTACATCCGTTTCGGGTATGCCCGCATAGTGCAGACAGAACGAGGCAAACATAGCACTCCAGCCGTCATACGGCTTGCCGTACCAGTCTCCGTAGCGGGTGTAGCCGTTCATATTGCCGTCTTGCACGGTAAAATTGTGCTCACTCTCGGCGTAGCCTATCTGGCTGACGGCAACGGCGGCGACGTTCTCCGCCCAGTTATCGCCCAAATCGTCGGGAACGGAGCGTTCCCACACTGAGGCAGACTCTTTGTCTGCCTCGGGGTTGGAGTAGCACGCAAGCGTGTGCTCGTGCTCCTGCTCATCACAGACAAGCACCTCTTCATAACACGCATCCGAGTGCGTGTGTTCATCGGATTCATCAAGCCCGCACACGAGTCTGCTGTCGAAGCACACATCGCTGTGTGTATGCTCGGCAAAGCCGCAGAAGGTATCGTCCGATGCGGTCATTGCCGGAAGTATGAGAGCATAGGTTGTGCAGAACACGACAAGGCATGACAGCACTGTCACTATACGCTTCCATATACTTTTCCGCTCGTGCGCCTTTGCATACGCATCGGTGTTATTCTGCATTCTTCTACTCTCCTTTCTTTTAATATACAGGTCCGAATTCACTAAGCGGCCATATCCTGAACATGACCTTACCGACTATCTCGTCTGAGGCGACGCAGCCAACTGCCGTGTTTCGGGAGTCGAGCGACACATCTCGGTTGTCGCCTATGATGAAGCATCTGTCCTCCGGGACCTGATACGGAAGCTCGATGTTCGTCTCTCCGTAGGCCTTCTGCGTAACGTATGGCTCGTCAAGTGCCTCGCCGTTCACCGTCACATTGCCCTCCTTGTCGATGTTGACCCAGTCGCCCGGGCCGGCAATATATCTTTTAATAAGCAATTTGTTTCCGTGGTAAAATGCGGTGATATCGCCGGGCTTGAAATCGTTCGTCTTTATGCTTATGACTATCTGCCCGTCTGCAAGCGTCGGCGCCATCGACTTGCCGTATATCCTCAGCACCGGCATCCACAGCGTTGCGACAAGCACCGCAAGCGCCGCAACGACGACAAGTATTGCGATAGTGCTTCGCAGAGTCCTGTTATATCTGTTTCTATATTTAAGCCGTTCTCTCTCCTTTTCCACCTGCTCAAGAGTGGGAAGGTCTACAACGGCGTCTTTTGTTTTCACCCGAAAATCAATCCTTTTTCAGCATTTCGCGCAGTTCCGCACGTGCAGACAGCAGAGACTCCACTTTTTCGTTGAACTGCACCCATTTCTGTTCTGCCTGCCGATTTGCGTCCCCGATGATGCGTTCCGCCTCTTCATGCGCACGGCTGATGATCTGTTCGCACTCCCTGTTTGCCTCGGCGGTACGCAGTTCTATCTCGTCGTAGGATGCGCACACAGACGCAACGTACTGATCCGCCGCTTTCTGCGCCGCCTCGAACACTCCGTTGAGCTTGAGTGCGGCTTCCGCTATCGAGCCTGCCGATTCTGCCGCAACGGTCCTGTCCTCAAGCTGCATGCGAAGCTGTTTTATCTCCTCGGCGCCGGACTCATTTTGTTTCTGAAGCTCGTAAATTATTTCGACAAGCTCCGTGCGGCTGAGCTTTCTGAACTCTTTGTCTGTCATGTGGCGTACCACTCTTTCCTTTTAATTTATAATGTATAGGGGCATCGGGAAAACATGCCCGTCGCAACGTGCCTATGCGGCTTCTTGTGCTGTAAATTTGTGTAAGAAATATTTGCTGTGCCTGCCGTTTCGGCAGAAGCAACACCAGAAAATATAGATATAAACCAATATAATCTCAACGATGGACTACAATATATCACTCTGTTCTACCTATTGCAATACTTTTTACGGTAATTTTTCAGTACAATAACCCATTTTTTGCGAATTATATTATTTCGGGTTATTTCACCATATATTGTTAACGACATTTATTTACACCGATCGTTTTTTGATGCTTATCTGATACTTTAGGTCAGTTTACAAGGAACTACACGCAGACCGTGAAACGGGCTGCTGACAACAAACGGCGCTATGCTCCCGGCTGGGTGCATAGCACCTGTTTGTTGCGGGGGTTTCCAAAGGGGGCAGCGCCCCATTTGGCACACGACTTTGCGGAGCAAAGTGTAGTGTGTTATACGCTCTGTCGGCGTTGCCCTGAAAATACCGTTGCCGCCGGGGAGGGCAAGGGCATTTGACGCGGCAGGAAAGCAGGGCTTTGTTTGGGGCTGGTAAGCCGGAAACAAAGGGCTGATTTCAGCAGCAGACAGGGCGTATTATGAAAGCCCCCGTCCCTCGTCCTCCGCCCCCGGCCTATGGGACAAAAAGTCCCAAAGCTCTGGACACCGTGACCAGATGTGTGGCCACACTCCGGGAAAAGTAGCAGGACGGCAGGAAACCGTCAAGGCTGAAATGAATGGGCTGACGCCCGGCCTTGACCGTTCCCCGCCGCCCCGCTGGATGGGTGGACAAGGTGGCCAATCCCTAAAAGTGTTTGGCCGCACTCGTTCATTTTGGGGCCTTTCTTCTCCCAAAATTGAAATGGGCGGGAAAGCCCTAAAATGGCTTTCCCGCCTTGATTACCCATTAGCAAAGACGGGCGAGACTGTCAACGGCGGCGCTGAAAGCGCCGTTCATCTTGACCGTTGACTGGCTCGCCTGGCTTTGCTACTGCCCGTAAGAGATGGAAAAACAAGATGGAAAACAAGGTTAAAAATGGTTGACAAGTCTATCGGATGTGTGTTATACTGTGCGACAGTTTGAGATTGGAAGGAGGCTTACGTGTGTTAATTTGTGTACGCTAATAAGCAATAAAAAGTAGAAGTACCTTTCCACATGATGGTGGGCTTTTTTTGCGTGCGTATGCAAAGGAACACGTAGGTTTGACACGAGCAGTCTTTGAACTGTATCGTGGTGTTTTTTCGTGCTTTGTTGTTATGCAGGCGTCTGCCCTCTCTGTGGGACAACGCCTGCTTTTTATTGCAGAAACAAAGGAACAATGCAATAAAAAAGGAGGTTCGCATTATGACCCAAAACAACAATTCATGGAGAAAAACTTATTTTACACTTCTTGCCGGACAAGCAATATCCTTTATTAGCAGCGGTATTTTGCAAATGGCCATTATCTTTTATTTGGTTGCGAAAACTAATTCTGCAATCATATTGACGGCGGCAACACTGATTGGATTTTTGCCGCAAGCCTGTTTAGGCCCGTTTGCAGGTGCTTTTGTTGACCGGCACAGCCGTAAAAGCGTAATGATTGGTGCGGATTTGATAATTGCCGCCGCTGGCGGTATTCTGGCGCTGGTGGCGTTTTACATGGAATTGCCCGTATGGTCTATTATGGTTGTCCTGTTAATCCGAAGTGCGGGAACTGCTTTTCATTCTCCAGCATTCAGCGCAGCAACACCTATGATTGTGCCAAAAGAGGAACTTACAAAATGCGCTGGTTACACGCAGACCATGCAAGCAGTAAGTGCGATTATCAGTCCAGCTGCCGCAGCGTTTTTATATGCTGTTTGGCCTCTTAATGCAATTATATTGTTAGATATTGTGGGTGCAATCCTTGCCTGTGTGACTGTTGCGATTTCGTCCATACCAACGCCTGAACTATGTCCAGAAACGAAAAGACAACAGTTTTTACAGGATATGAAAGAGGGGTATGTGGTATTAAAGCAAAACAGGGGCCTCTTTGCTCTGCTCTGGATTGGTGTAATTTATATGTTCTTTTATATGCCAATCAGTACGCTTTTTCCTCTCATCTGTATGTCATACTTCAAAGGAACACCGGCCCATGCCTCTGCCGCTGAAATTGCTTTTGCGGTTGGTATGCTGCTTGGCGGAGTCATTCTGAGCATTTGGGGCGGTTTTAAGAAACGGCGGTACACCATCGGTCTTTCCGTTCTCCTGATGGGCGTTAGCAATATGCTCTCCGGGCTTTTGCCGCCAGACGCATTTCTTGTCTTTGTTGTGTGCTGTACTGTTATGGGAATTTCCGCTCCATTTTACGGTGTGCAAAATGCGATTTTTCAAGAAACGGTCAAACCAGAATATCTGGGGAGAGTTTTTTCTCTACTGACAAGCGCCGCTTCCCTCGCCATGCCGTTTGGCCTTGTCATTTCCGGGCCTCTGGCGGAGCGGCTGGGAGTTGAGAAATGGTTTGTCATTTGCGGAATTGGCATTATCATCGTTGCGCTTGCCGTATTTTTACTACCCGGTTTGAGAGAGATTGACAATACGCAATAATCAACTGCACCTTTTTCTATTACTAAACAAAATGCCTGGATGGTGGTTCTGAAAAACCAGAACCGCCGTTCAGGCATTTTTTATCTTCGTCCTCTCTGCGGTTTTGGATTCTTCAGCAAGTCGGATTTTTCCGCAATCTTTTTCAGCCACTTCCGTTCTTCTACTGACAGCTTCCTAAAATTCAGCTTGAGCCGTTTGCAGATAAACGCCAAGTACGCTTGTTCCGTGTCGCTGTCCTGGCTGACGATTTCACCAGCAGTTTCCAGCATTTCTTTTAGCGGGTTATCCTCTGGGACGCTGAAAAAATCGTCCTTGTGTGTTTCCCGCAGAGCAAGGGCAATCCCGTTTATGTCCCGTTGTATCACATAGCGGCAAAACTCGTCCTCATCAATATGGGCGGTGATAAGCTGTCTTAACTGCGTATCACTCATGCCAGGATTATGCTTTTTTATAACAGTTGCGCTCATCGTGTCCACTATGGCGTTTGCACCCTGCGCCTGTTTCAGTGCCGTTCCGTTCACATAGATTTCAAGGTCAGCCATCAGCCGGGGGAAATCCGGGTGCGCCGCCAGCTCACACAGCAGGGTATTGTCTATCCTCCCGCTTTTCAGCAGGTCAATCATTTCATCACTCAAACGCAGGTCTGCAAGATCGGCGTTTGGGTGATTTTTCATTTCAGACAGCCCCAGCAGATAATCAGCGGTCACACCGTAAAACTTCGCCAGCCGGATAAGGGCATAGTGGCTGATGTCCTTGAAGTCTTCCGTTTCGTAACTGCCCAGCGCAGACTTGGAAAGCCCGGTCTGCTCCGCAAGCTGCCCCAGCGTCAAGCCACGCTCCACACGTAGGTCTTTTAATCGCTCTTGTATGGATAAAGACATATTCACCCTCCTTGCTAGCTCAACGAAAGAGAAGCCGTTATGCTATGTACTATGCTCATAGCATAACGGCATAGGCATTTACAGTTTTATTTTACCATTTGCTACATCTTCACGAAATTTATCAACAAGCTTCGCTGTCAGCTTGGATTTACCGTAGTGTTCAAGTACAAAAGTACGATAACTTTTTCCATCTACAAGCACATCACTTTTTCTGGTCAACAACCAATTTCCGTTACCTCCTCCCTGTTCTCTAATATTCCAGTCTTTCCCATATCTTTTATAGATTTCATCTTTTTTACCTTGAACAGACATTGATTCGCTTGGAATATAAACAATTTGCATAATAGCTCCTCCTTTATTTTGTGCAAGAAGACCAGAAACCTGAATTTGTCTTTTATCTTTTTTTGATTATATCACAAATCCGAGAGCGTGGAAATAGGGAGTTTTTCAGGCTGATTTCCTACCTCTTGGATATACGGCACAGGCGGTCAAAAAGGTGTAGACTTGGGATAGTTCATCGATGGACAAGCACCTTGGAAACAGAACACGCCAAAGAAAACGGAGGGACGCATGAGCAAAAGACCCTATCAACACCTGCCGCCGCTGGAACACAGGCCGGACGGCTCCCCCTACCGCATAACCCCGCCCCAGAAGAGACGAGCCAGCGGCCTGATACGCCGGGAGTGCTGCAACTGCGAGGACGGAAACTGCCTTGCGCTGGACGATGGCGACACCTGCGCCTGTCCGCAGATGATTTCGTTCTCCGTCTGCTGCAAGTGGTTCCGCTGGGCGGTCTTGCCGCTGGACAGGACGCTGGAAGCGGAGATTTACCGGGACAGGGACTTGAAACGCTGTGCGGAGTGCGGCGGTGTGTTCGTCCCGAAGTCCAACCGGGGCAAATACTGCCCGGACTGCGCCGCCAGAGTTCACAGGCGGCAGAAAACAGAAAGTGAACGGAAAAGGAGGTCTGCTGTGGACAGTTAAGAGCGGGAAAAGCCTTGATTTGCAAGGCTCCGCAAGCCCTCAACCGGGGCGGCTGGTATCATTTATCATTCGCCCCGGAAAACGGGCCTCTAACCGTCCACAAAACACGCTATGACAAACACGATTTATATTCACCAGCCGGAAAAGGCGTTCAGTTTCACCCGGCTCCCCAATTTCCTTTTTGAAGCACCCACATTCCAGCCCTTGAGCAACGAAGCGAAGGTGCTGTATGCCTTTGTCCTGCGCCGGGCGGAGTTGTCCCGGAAGAACGGCTGGGCGGACGAGTACGGGCGGGTCTACCTGTACTACCCCATCTGCGAGGTGGTCGCTTTGCTCCGCTGCGGGCGGCAGAAAGCGGTCAACACCCTGCGGGAGTTGCAGTATGCGGGGCTGGTGGAAATCCAGAAACAGGGCTGTGGAAAACCCAACCGCATTTACCCGAAATCCTATGAAGCGGTTCCAAACACCGACTTCAAGAAATCCGGTTATGGTACGCCGGAGGGCTGAAAACCGTACTTGGCGAGTACGAAAATCAATCCTCTTGAAGTACGGAAATCTGACGGTATATAGAAATACAGAGATTAAAACCATCTATTTACATTCATTCCATTCCAATCCTATCAGAGATATTTTCGGCGGGAAAACCCGCCGGAAAGGAATGGAATGGGGAAAGGAGTTCAATGGCACAACACGCAATTTTGCGATTTGAGAAGCACAAGGGCCACCCGGCGGGGCCGCTGGAAGCCCACCATGAACGGAAAAAGGAGCAGTACGCCAGCAACCCGGACATTGACACCAGCCGGAGCAAGTACAATTTCCACATCGTCAAGCCGGATGGCCGCTACTACCATTTCATTCAGAGCCGCATCGAGCAGGCCAGATGCCGCACCCGCAAGGACAGCACTCGGTTTGTGGACACGCTGATTACCGCCAGCCCGGAGTTTTTCAAGGGCAAGTCCCCAAAGGAGATAGCGGCCTACTTCCAGAGGGCGGCGGACTTCCTCATTGACCGGGTGGGCCGGGAGAACATCGTTTCGGCTATGGTACACATGGATGAAAAAACGCCCCATCTGCACTTGGTCTTTGTGCCGCTGACAAAGGACAACCGCCTGTGCGCCAAAGAAATTATCGGCAACCGGGCCAATCTGACGAAGTGGCAGGACGATTTTCACGCCTGTATGGTGGAGCAGTACCCCGACCTGGAGCGTGGGGAAAGCGCCAGCAAGACGGGCCGGAAGCATATCCCCACCC
>OLSP01001355.1_pt1 | contig 22628 bp, 17 predicted proteins | sample 1672941 | NCBI WGS metagenome assembly OLSP01 (sample SAMEA3136739, study PRJEB25190) | human gut metagenome | reverse complement strand
TGCTCCGGCGCTCATCATCGTGGGCCTGTTCATGATGTCCAGCGTGCTGAAGGTGAAGTTCGAGGGCGATATGGCCGACGTGCTGGGCGCTTTTGTGGCCATCATCATGATGCCGTTCACCTATTCCATCGCCAACGGCATCATGTTCGGCATCCTGACATGGATGTTCCTGAAGATCTTCCGCGGCAAGGTCAAGGACATCCACCCCGTGATGTGGGTCGTGTTCGCGCTGTTCGTGCTGCGCATCGTCACGCTCTGCTTCTAAAATTCAGGCACTTTTCGCCCCGGCTTTGCGCCGGGGCGTTTTTTGTGCATTACAGCCCGTTTGCATGCAGTTTGCACGCGCCGATTTGTTAATTAAATATCAGCCGAATGCTTGCGAAAAAGCCGGGAAAATACTATAATAAGAAAAGACGCGGCATATTGCCCGCGCAAGACCGAAAGACAATCAAAAAGCCGCAGGAAAGGGAGAGTTACGCATATGAGCACTCTTGGCAAAAAGACAGTTGAAGATATTGAGGTAAAGGGCAGAAACGTTCTGGTCCGCTGCGATTTCAACGTCCCCATGAAGGACGGCGTCATCACCAACGAGAACCGTATCAATGCGGCTCTGCCCACCATCCAGAAGCTGGTCAATGACGGCGCAAAGGTCATCCTGTGCAGCCATCTGGGCAAGCCGAAGAACGGCCCCGAGGCAAAGTTCAGCCTCGCACCCGTTGCTGTGGCTCTGAGCGCAAAGCTGGGCAAGACCGTCGTGTTTGCTGACGACGACAACGTCGTGGGCGAGAATGCAAAGGCTGCTGTCGCTGCCATGAACAACGGCGACGTCGTCCTGCTGCAGAACACCCGTTTCCGCAAGGAAGAGACCAAGAACATCCCCGAGTTCTCTCAGGAGCTGGCTTCTCTGGCTGACGCTTATGTTGACGATGCGTTCGGCAGCTGCCACCGTGCACACTGCTCCACCGCAGGCGTCACCGACTACATCAAGGACACCGCTGTCGGCTACCTGATGGAGAAGGAGATCAAGTACCTCGGCAACGCCGTGAACGATCCCGTCCGTCCCTTCACCGCCATTCTGGGCGGCGCAAAGGTCGCTGACAAGCTGAATGTCATCTCCAACCTGCTGGAGAAGGTCGATACCCTCATCATCGGCGGCGGCATGGCCTACACCTTCATCAAGGCACAGGGCTATGAGGTCGGCAAGAGCCTGTGCGACGACTCCAAGCTGGACTACTGCAAGGAGATGATGGCAAAGGCTCAGGAGAAGGGCGTCAAGCTGCTCCTGCCTGTCGATACTGCCTGTGTCGAGAACTTCCCTGACCCCATCGACGCTCCCGTCGAGACCACCGTTGTCCCTGTCACCGCCATCCCGGCCGACATGGAGGGCTGCGACATCGGCCCCGAGACCATGAAGCTGTTCGCCGATGCGGTCAAGGCTTCCAAGACCGTCGTCTGGAACGGCCCCATGGGCGTCTTCGAGAACCCGACTCTGGCAGCCGGCACTCTGGCTGTGGCCAAGGCAATGGCTGAGAGCGACGCTACCACCGTCATCGGCGGCGGCGACAGCGCAGCAGCTGTCCAGCAGATGGGTCTGGGCGATAAGATGACCCACATCTCCACCGGCGGCGGCGCTTCTCTGGAGTATCTGGAGGGCAAGGAGCTGCCCGGCATCGCAGTCATCCAGAACGCATAATTCCGGCATCATAAATGGGTGCGGCGGCTGTTTCGCCGCCGCACCTTTCTGTTTTTATCGATAAGAAGGTAAGGAGAACATATCATGGATAAGGCAAAGCGCAAGGCTATCATTGCTGGCAACTGGAAGATGAACAAGACCGCCTCCGAGGCTGCTGTTCTGGTGGACGAGCTGATCCCCGCCGTCAAGGACGCATCCTGCGAGGTCGTCATCTGCACTCCCTACACCGATCTGGTCACGGCTGTGGCAAAGACCAAGGGCACCAACATCCATGTTGGCGCTGAAAACGTCCACTTCGAGAAGTCCGGTGCCTTCACCGGCGAGATCAGCGCAGATATGCTGGTGGATCTGGGCGTCGAGTACGTCATCGTCGGCCACTCCGAGCGCCGCCAGTACTTCGCCGAGACCGACCAGACCGTCAACAAGCGCGCTCTGGCCGCTCTGAACGCCGGCCTGAAGGTCATCATCTGCGTGGGCGAGAGCCTGCAGCAGCGTGAGGAGGGCGTCACCGAGGAGCTGGTCCGGATGCAGACCAAGATCGCCCTGCGTGATGTCACCGCCGAGCAGATGGCAAATGTCGTCATCGCCTATGAGCCGATTTGGGCCATCGGCACCGGCAAGACCGCCACCGCAGAGCAGGCCGAGGAGGTCTGCGCTCAGATCCGCAAGGTCATCGGCGAGGTCTACGGCGAGGCTGTGGCCGAGGCTACCACGGTCCAGTACGGCGGCAGCATGAACGCCAAGAACTGTGAGGAGCTGCTGAGCAAGAAGGATGTGGACGGCGGCCTCATCGGCGGCGCATCCCTGAAGGCTCCCGACTTTGCTGTCATCGTTAACGCCGCCTCCAAGGGCTGAGCGTAAGCGCTGGCGGAAAAAACACTTTCTCTGCGCCCGGCTGCGCCGCATTTCCGGCATCGAGCCGGGCGCTGTTTGTTGAACTTTCAAAGGAGACTCATTTTTATGTCCAAGAAACCTGTTCTGCTCTGTATCATGGATGGCTTTGGCTGGACCCCCAACGAGACCTACGGCAACGCCGTGGCCGCAGCCAACAAGCCCTTCATCGATTCCCTGATGGCAAAATACCCCATGACCACCATTGACGCCTCCGGCATGGCAGTCGGTCTGCCCGACGGTCAGATGGGCAACTCTGAGGTGGGCCATACCAACATGGGCGCTGGCCGCATCGTCTACCAGCAGCTGACCCTCATCACCAAGTCCATCCGCGACGGCGAGATGCTCAAGAACCCCGTCCTCGTCAAGAACATGAAGGCCGCCATCGACGCAGGCAAGGCCATCCACCTGATGGGTCTGGTGGGCATCGGCGGCGTCCACAGCCACGCAGACCACTGGTTCGGCGTGCTGGAGATGGCAAAGCACATGGGTGCGAAGGAGGTCTACCTCCACTGCATCACCGATGGCCGTGACACCGACCCCCACTCCGGCAAGGGCTTCCTCGCCGATCTGCAGGCTAAGCTGGACGAGCTGGGCATCGGCAAGATCGCCAGCGTCTCCGGCCGCTACTACGCAATGGACCGCGACAACAACTGGGACCGCGAGGAGAAGGCCTACGCGGCCTTCGTCTACGGCGAGGGCAACCACGCCGCCAACGCGCAGGAGGCCATTGAGGCATCCTACGCCGACGATAAGACCGACGAGTTCGTTCTGCCCTGCGTCACCTGTGAGGGTGGCCGCGTGCAGGACGGCGACACCGTCATCTTCATGAACTTCCGCCCCGACCGTGCCCGTCAGATGACCCGTATCTTCTGCGACGACGCCTTCACCGGCTTCGAGCGCCGCGGCGGCCGCAAGCAGGTCAATTACGTCTGCATGGCAGAGTATGACGCCACCATGCCCAACTGTGAGGTCGCATATCCTCCCGTCGAACTGAAGAATGTTCTGGGCCAGTACCTGTCCGAGAACGGCAAGACCCAGCTGCGCATCGCTGAGACCGAGAAGTACGCTCACGTCACCTTCTTCTTCAACGGCGGCGTTGAGGCTCCCTACGAGGGCGAGGACCGCTGCGTCATCCCCAGCCCGAAGGTGGCCACCTATGACCTGAAGCCTGAGATGAGCGCCCCCGAGGTGGCCGACGAGTGCGTCAAGCGCATCGAGAGCGGCAAGTATGACGTGGTCATCCTGAACTTCGCCAACTGCGATATGGTCGGCCACACCGGCGTCTTTGAAGCAGCAGTCAAGGCCGTCGAGGCTGTGGACGCTGCCGTTGAGAAGGTCGTCACCGCTGTGCTGAACGCTGGCGGCTGCGCCTTCCTGACCGCCGACCACGGCAACGCCGAAAAGATGAAGAACCCGGATGGCACCCCCTTCACCGCCCACACCACCAACGTCGTGCCCTTCGTGGCCATCGGCTGCGGTGACGTGAAGCTGCGCGAGGGCGGCTGTCTGGCCGACATTGCCCCCACCATGCTGCCCTACATCGGCCTGCCCGTCCCGGCCGAGATGACCGGCAAGAGCATCATCGCCGAGTAAGCACTACCTGAAACAAAGCAAGCGCCCCGCAGTTCTGTTGCGAACTGCGGGGCGCTTTTTGTGCTGCGTGTTCAGCGCTCGACCCAGACGGACATCCGCGCGCTGGTGGTGATGTCACCGAGGAGGACGGTGTCCATCTTGATGCTGCAGGTGACGGCCAGCGCCTGATTGGAGTCGCTGCCAGTGAGCACCGAGGCGGGCAGGTTTTTGAGGGTCAGCACGGCAGTGCCGTTGGACAGCTCGCCGCTCAGGGTACCCTCATAGTTCACCTCGCCGATGCGGATGCCGGTGAGGGAACCGGTCATGTTCATGGAAGAGATCTGCTTGACCGGAAGCTCGAGGGTGAAGGTGCCGTTGGGCTGGCGGGTGAGGGTGGCTTCGCGGGCGGTGTCCACGGCGCTGTCGGCCATCGACTCCTTATCTCCGGTCTCCCGCCAGAACCGGACGCCGACACTCATCTTGACGGCGGCGGCACTGGCGCTGACCGCCAGCGTCAGGAGGAGCAGCAGCGAGACGAGGACCGCCCCGGCGCGTCTGTTCAGATGCTTTAAAGAAATCATCATATCAAAGATCGACCTTTCCAGCCGCAGGTGCGGCTCTATTCGTGCGTTCTGTGCAGAGCGGGCATTGGCTTCCTGCTGCGCAGCTGGAACGAACGAGAAGGATTTGTCACCGCAAAAATAACATATTCAGAAGAAAAAGTCAATCTGCCTTGTCATGGTTTCACAAAACCGTTTCACATTGGACATATTTTGTGTGGCAAAAACCGCAAATGCGACCGAGGACGCAAAAAAGCCGCCTCCCGGCGGGCGGGAGGCGGCAGAGGTCAGGGAAGATCAGACCTCAAAGTCGGGGTCGTCCTTCAGCACATGGATGCTGGTCATAAAGGCGCTCTGCTCAGGATCCTGGAACGGAGCCTCCTTGACGTACTTGTTCAGTGCGATGGCAGTGCGGGCGGGGTCGGCGATGGTGCCTGCGCCGCCGATGCAGCCGCCGGGGCAGCCCATGCCCTCCAGCAGGTAGCCGTTGTACTTGCCGGCCTTGGCCAGCATCAGCAGCTTCTTGCACTCGGCGAGGCCCTGTGCGGACGCGATCTTGACGTCCATATCGGGCTTCCACTCCTTGATCTTATCGGCGACAGCCTTGGCGACGCCGCCGGACTGAGCGAAGCCGCGGCCTGCGCCGGAAGCATGCACCAGATCGATCTCATCGGGATCGACCTCGAGATTGGCCACATCGATGTCCTTGGCCTCGATGATGCCGGCCAGCTCCTCGAAGGTCAGCACGAAGTCCACATCAGAGCGGACGGTGCGGCGGGAAGCCTCCAGCTTCTTGGCAGCGCAGGGTCCGATGAAGCACATACGGGCCTCGGGGTCGGCCTGCTTCATCATGCGGGCAGTGAAGACCATGGGGGTCATGGTCATGGAGATGTTCTTGGCCAGATCCGGGAAAGCGGTCTTGGCCATCATGCTCCATGCCGGGCAGCAGGAGGTAGCCATGAAGTTCAGCTTGCCGGGCACCTCTTCGAGGAAGTCGTGGGCCTCGTCCACGGTGCACAGGTCAGCGCCGATGGCAACCTCGACGACGTCACAGAAGCCCAGAGCCTTCAGCGCAGCCTTGAGCTTGCCGGTAGAGGCCAGCGTCGGGAACTGGTTGACGAAGGCAGGGGCGACGAGGGCGTAGATGCGGTCGCCGCGGTTAAAGCCCTGAATGAGCTGGTAGATCTGGCCCTTGTCGGCGATGGCACCGAAGGGGCAGTTGACCAGACACTGGCCGCAGGACACGCACTTGCTGTAGTCGATCTCAGCGCGGCCCAGCTCGTCGGAGTGGATGGCACCCATGCCGCAGGCAGCGGCGCAGGGGCGCTCGGTCTTGACGATGGCGTTGTAGGGGCAGACGGTCACGCAGCGGCCGCACTTGATGCACTTGTCCTGATCGATGGTGGAGCGGCCGCTCTCCCAAGTGATGGCCTTCTTGGGGCAGACTTCCATACAGGGGTGAGCGAGGCAGCCCTGACACAGGTCGGAGACCTTGACCAGCTTCTCGGGGCAGCGGTTGCAGGCGAACTTGATGACATTCACCAGCGGGGGGTCGTAATACTTATCGGCGATGGAAGCGTCCTCCAGACCGGAGACGACGCTGTTGTGCTCGTCCATGCGGCGGGTGGGCAGGCCCATGGCCAGACGCACGCGCTCCTCAACGATGGCGCGCTCAAGGAAGATGTCCTTGCGGAGCTTGCCTTCCTCACCGGGGATGATGGTGTAAGGGATCTTGCGCATCAGGTGGTTTGCCTGCTCGCCCTTGACGTTGGCATAGGCCATCCGTGCGACCTCGGTGAACACCTGGCGGCGGATCTGGATGACCGTCGTATTGATTCCTCTGAAACTCATTCCAATCTCTCCTTGCTTTGAAACAACAGAACAAAAGGCCGCTGGTACGCGGCTTTATCCGGGGCGGGTCGGTACTGGGCTGCTGCAAACAGCCCGATGCCCCGAATGATCCACTTTTATTGTAGCATAAACCTTTCGGGATGAAAAGGGGAAAGTCCAAAATTCGTTATGAAATTCACAACTGGTATATCTTGCACAAATGCGAATATTTGGATTTGTACAAAATAGCAAAGAAACGGCTAAGACTCAGGCCAGCTCTGCCCGAACGCGCTCGCCATCGTAACGGCCCAGCCGGACATGGACGATCTCGCCGCTCTTGTGGCCCGGGGCCGACACCACGACGGGGATGTACAGCCGGGTGTAGCCGGTGAAGAGGGTGCCGGACAGGGGCGTTTCCAGCAGCACGTCGTCCTCGCTGCCCTCGTAAGCGGCCAGCACCTCGCGGCGGATGTCCTCGGCGATGGCGTTCATCTCCCGGCTGCGGGCCTGCTTCTCCCGCTCGTGCACCTGATCGGGGAAGTCGTAGGCGGGGGTGCCGCTGCGGCGGGAGTAGGGGAAGACATGGACCTTCAAAAAGCCGATCTGCTTCAGGAAATCGCAGCTCTCCCGGAAGTCTGCCTCCGTCTCGCCGGGGAAGCCGCAGATGCAGTCGGTGGTGAAGCTGACCGGACGCCCGCCGTAGGCGGCACGGAGCTGGCTGACCACCTCGGCATACTGCTCGGCGGTATAGACGCGGCGCATCCGGCGCAGCGTGGCGCTGCAGCCGCTCTGCAGGCTCAGATGGTACTGGGGGCAGAGCTTGTCCACCGCAGCCAGCCGGGTGATGGACTCGGGCGTCAGCATATCGGGGTCGAGGCTGCCCAGACGAATCCGCTCGATGCCCTCCACTTCGGCGCACTTCTCCACCAGCTCTACGAGATCAGTGCCGGTGTCGAGGCCGTAGCTGGGCAGGGAAATGGCGCTGAGCACCACCTCCCGGTAGCCGGAGGCGGCCAGCTGGCGCAGCTCGGCGAGGATGCTCTCCTCCGAGCGGCTGCGCACCGGGCCGCGGGCACGGGGGATGACGCAGTAGGCGCACTGGCGGTTGCAGCCGTCCTCCACCTTGATGAAGGCGCGGGTGTGGGTCTCGAACCGCTCCACCGGCAGCTCCTCGAACTGCTCGCCCTTGGCGTGGGGGGCGATGGCGACGATGCGCTCGTGGCCGTCCAGCAGCTTGAGCACATTGTCGAGGATGGCCTTCCGGTCGCCGTTGCCGCAGACGAGGTCAGCCTCCATGAACTGTGCCGCCTCCTCCGGGAAGGCCTGCGGATAGCAGCCGGTGAGGACCGTCACAGCGCCGGGGTTCTCGCGCTTGGCCCGGCGGAGCCACTTGCGGCTCTTCTGGTCGCCGAAGTTGGTGACGGTGCAGCTGTTGACGACGAAGACGTCGGCCTCTTCGCCCTCCGGCACGATGGTAAAACCGGCGGAGCGGAACATCTGCTCCAGTGCGCCGGTCTCGTTCAGATTGACCTTGCAGCCAAGGGTATAAAAACAAACTCGCATGGGGGTGTCCTTTCTGAAAACCTCTCCGTATAACAAACCATCCTATTATAGCAGATTTTTCCCGGAGAGAAAAGGGCATTCCGCCCTCTTTTTTTGCATAGAATGCAATCAGACAGACATTGCGGGGAGGGACAAGGGATGGAACGAAAGAATTTTGCGGCGCTCTGTGCCGCCGTGCTTTGCTTCTGGCTGTTTGCACTGGCCCTTGGCACAGCGGAGGGGGTGGGCCTGCGGGCCGTCATGCACCCGGAGGAGAGGGCCGTCAGCGCCGATGCAGGGGAGGCGGCAGAGGGGACGGCTCTCCCGGCGGCGGCTGCCGCGCCCCAGCTCTCGCTCAACTGCCGCGCCGCCATCCTTATCGAGCAGGGCAGCGGCCGGGTGCTCTACGAGAAGAACGCCGACGAGCGGGTGCCCATCGCCTCCATCACCAAGGTCATGACCCTGCTCCTCACCTTCGAGGCCGTCCACGACGGGCGGCTGACGATGGAGACGCCCGTGCCGGTCAGTGAGCACGCCTATCATATGGGCGGCAGTCAGATCTGGCTCGAGCCGGGGGAGCATTTTACGCTTGACGAGATGATAAAGGCCATCTGCGTCTCCTCCGCCAACGACGCGGCCGTGGCTGTGGCCGAGCTGGTGGGCGGCAGCGAGCCGGCCTTCGTGGAGCAGATGAACGCCCGCGCCGCTGCGCTGGGGATGGAGCAGACCACCTTCCGCAATGCCTGCGGACTGGACTCCGAGGGCCATCTTTCCACCGCCCGGGACGTGGCCGTCATGAGCCGCACCATCCTGAACACCTGCCCCGAGGTGCTGCATTATACTGGCATCTGGACGGATACCCTCCGGGGCGGGCAGACCCAGCTCGTCAACACCAACAAGCTCCTCCGCCGGTACGAGGGCATCACCGGCCTCAAGACCGGCACCACCGGCGGGGCGGGCATCTGCATTTCAGCCAGTGCCACCCGGAACGGACTTTCCCTCATCGCGGTCATCTTGGGGGCGCCGTCCAGTGCTGACCGCTTCGACGCCGCCACGACACTGCTGGACTACGGTTTCGGGGCCTATGAGGCCGCACCCCTGCCGAAGCTCGAGGTTCAGCCGCTCCAAATCGCGGTCAAGGGAAGCGCGGCGGGCAGAGTCCCGCTGGATTACACGGCCCTGCCCGGGACGGTGCTGGTGGAGAAGGGGACGGCCTCCGCCCTCCACACCGAGCTGACCCTGCCGCAGGAGCTGGAAGCTCCGGTGGAGCAGGGGCAGACAGTGGGCAAAGCCGCTGTTTATCAGGGCGAAAGCCTTTTGGAGGAGTATGAGGTGCGTGCTGCCGCCGATGCACCCAGAATGACCGTCCGGGATGCCGTCGGGCTGTTGTGGCAGAGCCTCGTCGGCGCATCCTGACCGAAAACGGCGCACTACCGGCCAAAAACGGTTAGCGCAGGCAAAGAACGGCTTGGACGTTTGTATAAAAGATGTAAGAGATGACAAAACAACACTATTAAAATTGTATGAAAAGCGAGGATTTTGGCCTTGACTTTGCCCGGCGGGAACGGTACACTTATACCAAGACAAACCCTCGCCGGGCAGAGTGCCCGTAAAATGTTTTGGAGGTTTTGATAGAATGAGTCTCGCTCTGAATACGAAGCACCTCTCCAGCTTTATCAAGGAAGAGGAATACAAGGCCATCTACCCGCAGGTGGAGGCCGCACACAAGACGCTGGAAGCCAAGGACGGCCCCGGCAGCGACTTTTTGGGCTGGATGTATCTGCCCCGCGATTACGATAAGGAAGAGTTCGCCCGCATCAAGGCCGCAGCAGCCAAGATCCGCGAGGACTCCGACGTTCTGGTGGTGGCTGGCATCGGCGGCAGCTATCTGGGCGCACGCGCCGTCATCGAGGCTGTCAAGGGTATGTACCACAACGAGCTGGACAACGGCCTGAAGATCTACTTCTGCGGCAACAGCATCAGCCCCACCTATCTGAATGACATCATCACGCTGTGCAAGGGCAAGCGCTTCTCCATCAACGTCATCTCCAAGTCCGGCACCACCACCGAGACCTCTCTGGCCTTCCGTGTGCTGCGCAAGCTGCTGGAAGACGAGATGGGCGTGGAAGAGGCCAACAAGCGCATCTATGCCACCACCGACCGCGCCAAGGGCACCCTCAAGCAGCTGGCTGACGCACAGGGCTGGCCCACCTTCGTCGTCCCCGACGATGTCGGCGGCCGCTACTCCGTCCTTTCCGCTGTGGGCCTGCTGCCCATCGCCGCCGCTGGCATCAGCATCGACGAGGTGATGCAGGGCGCAGCCGACGCCATGGAGCGCTTCTCCGTCCTCAGCCCCGACAACGACGCTTACAAGTATGCTGCCATCCGCAACATCCTGTACCGCAAGGGCAAGAGCATCGAGATCCTCGAGTGCTATGAGCCGAACTTCACCCTCATGAACGAGTGGTACAAGCAGCTGTTCGGTGAGAGCGAGGGCAAGGACAACAAGGGCCTGTTCCCCGCAAGCTGCATCTTCTCCACCGACCTGCACTCCATGGGCCAGTTCATTCAGGAAGGCTCCCGCACCATGTTCGAGACCATCGTGGACGTCAGAAAGCCCGCACAGGATCTCTTCATCGAGAAGCTCGAGGGCAACTTCGACGGCCTGAACTTCCTCGCCGACCAGAACATGAGCGTGGTCAACCGCAAGGCCATGGAGGGCACCATCCTCGCCCACACCGACGGCGGCGTGCCCGAGGTGGTCATCGAGGTGGACGACCTGTCTGCTTATAATGTGGGCTACCTCATCTACTTCTTCTGGCGTGCCTGCGCCTGCAGCGGCTATCTGCTGAGCGTCAACCCCTTCAACCAGCCGGGCGTCGAGAGCTATAAGAAGAATATGTTCGCACTGCTGGGCAAGCCGGGCTACGAGAACCTGACCGCTGAGCTGGAAGCAAAGCTGAAGTAACATCTGGCGGAACAAAAAATGATCTCCCGCCGCGAGGCGTGGAAAATACAGGAGGACAGAACTATGATTAAACTGATTGTTGGCACCAAAGGCTCCGGTAAGACCAAGGCTATGATCGACATGATCAATGATTCGGTCAAGACCTCCAAGGGCAACGTCGTTGTCGTCGAGAAGGGCATGAAGCTGACCTATGAGATCCACAATGCAGCCCGTCTCATCGATCTGGACGAGTACAAGATCGCTGGCGGCGAGATGCTGTACGGCTTCGTGGCCGGCCTGCTGGCAAGCAATTATGACATCACCGACCTGTACATCGACGGCATCCTGAAGGTGCTGGATCACGACATCAACCGTCTGGGCGTCGTTCTGGACGAGGTGGCTGCTGCCGCCGGCGACTCCGTCAAGGTCACGGTTACGGTCAGTGCCGACGAGTCTGCTCTGCCCCACGATGTGAAGAAGTACCTGTAAAACGCTGAAATTTCTGATTTGAACCATCCCAGACAGGCAGGAAACCGGAGAATTTGAAATTTTTTCGGTTTTCTGCCTGTTTTGGTGTTGACAAAGGGCTGTGTTGGCGCTATACTAACAAAGCAGCCTTTTATGAGGTGTACTATGCAATTTGACCTGAGAAAGTTTATCGTATCCGGCACGAAGCCTTATGTTGCAGAGTTTCAGTGTGATTTGTCTGCCAAGGATTTTGCCGGTGCAAGGATCGAGCAGCCGGTGTCGGCCCGCTTTGAGGCGGTGCCGGATGGCGACGAGATCCGGATGACGCTGCGGGCAAACGCATTGGTGCACGGAGAGTGCGCCCGCTGCCTCGACCCGGTCGAACGGGAAGAGACGGTGCAAGCAGAGTGGACGGTCAGGGAGCGCGATCTGGATGACCCGGATTTCGACCTGCCCCTCGACGAAAAAGGACATCTGGATGTAGACGAATGGCTCTGTCAGGAGTTTATGTTCCAGATCCCCACGGTGCTGCTTTGCAGCGCTGACTGCCCGGGCTTGTGTCCCCGGTGCGGGAAGAAGATGGCCGAATGTACCTGCCCTCCGGCAGAAGCTGAGGCCGAACCCGCAGACGCAAGGCTAGCGATACTCAAATCACTGCTGAACTGACAAACCCATCAAGGAGGTGCAAAAATATGGCAGTACCTAAGAGACATCTTTCCAAGGCCCGCCGCGACAAGCGTCGCAGCAATGTTTGGAAGCTGGAGGCCCCCGCACTGGTGAAGTGCAGCAACTGCGGCTCTCTGAAGCTCCCCCACCAGGCATGTGGCAACTGCGGTTACTACAAGGGCGAGGAAGTCATCAAGAAGGGCTAATTTGCGCAGAATTGGTGGCACATTGGTGTTATGTACAGAAGGGGAGGGCGCAATGCCTTCCCCTTCTTGCTTTGTCTGGGAACGAAACTGTGAGGTGAAAGCATGGCCATCCGGATCGAGCGTGTGGAAGAGGGCAGCGAGGCCGCTGTCCTCGGCCTCGCTGGCGGCGACGAGCTGCTGAGCGTGGACGGCAACGAGCTGAACGACACGCTGGACTACGATTTTTATACCGACAGCAAGAGCTTCCACCTCAAGGCGAGGGTGGCAGACGGCATCCGGGAATGGGATGTCCGGCGGGAGGAGCGCGGCCCCTTCGGCTGCGACTTCTCCACCTATCTGGGCGACCAGAAGCACTCCTGCTCCAACCACTGCATGTTCTGCTTCATCGACCAGCTCCCGCCGGGGATGCGGGAGAGCCTCTACTTCAAGGACGACGACGAGCGGCTGTCCTTCCTGTTCGGCAACTATATCACCATGACCAATATGCAGGACCATGAGATCGACCGCATCATCAAGATGCACATCTCGCCCATCAACATCTCCGTCCATACGACGAACCCTCAGCTCCGGGTCCGGATGCTGGCCAACAAGCGGGCGGGTGAGGTGCTCCAATACCTGCCCCGTCTGGTGGAGGGCGGCATCGCCGTCAACTGCCAGCTGGTGCTCTGCCGGGGCATCAACGACGGCGACGAGCTGCGCCGCACCCTCACCGACCTGCTGGAGCTGACCCCGATGGTGCAGAGCGTGGCGGCGGTGCCCTGCGGTGTGACGGATTACCGGCAGAACCTGTTCAAGCAGACGCCCTACGACGCCGAGACCAGCGCCGCCGTCATCGACATCATGGAGGAGTTTGGGGATGAGTGCAAGCGCCGCCACGGCAAGCGCATCATCTACCCCAGCGACGAGTGGTACCTCAAGGCGGGCCGGCCCATCCCGGCCCCGGAGTTCTATGAGGACTACGACCAGCTGGAAAACGGCGTGGGAATGATGAGTCTCTTCCGGCAGGAATTTCTGGCCGAGCTGGAAAAGCCCCACCGTGTCTATGGCTCCAAGAAGCTGGACGTCGTCACCGGCACGATGGCGTCCCCCCTCATCACCGAGATGATGGACGAGCTGCACCGTCAGTACCCCATGATCGAGGTGACAGTGCATACCATCAAAAACAACTTCTTCGGCGGCAACGTCGGCGTGGCGGGCCTCGTCACGGCGACGGACATCATCGCCCAGTGCGAGGGCAGGCTGACCAGCGGCACGCTGGGGGTGCCTGCCGTGATGCTGCGGGAGGAGAAGGACACCTTCCTCGACGATGTCACCATCGAGCAGCTGGGCCAGCGGCTCGGCGTGAAGGTGGAAGTCCTGCCCGTCAGCGGCGGCGACGAGGCCAAGGCCCTGCTGCGCAGCGGCCTCCACATCGCCCGCCGGAGAAGACCGTAATCGTTACCCCTTTTGTGAAAGGAGGAACCCCCTATGAGCAAACCGATCGTAGCTGTGGTGGGCCGTCCCAACGTGGGCAAGTCCACCCTGTTCAATAAGCTCTGCGGCCAGCGTCTGGCCATCGTGGAGGATACCCCCGGCATCACCCGTGACCGCATTTTCGCCAACTGCGAGTGGAGCGGCCACGAGTTCCTGCTGGTGGACACCGGCGGCATCGAGCCGAAGGCCACCGAGGGCATTCTGGCCCATATGCGCGAGCAGGCCCAGATCGCCATCGACACCGCCGACTGCATCATCATGGTGGTGGATGTCCGCAATGGCCTGACCGCTTCCGACGAGGACGTGGCCCATATGCTGCGCCGCAGCCATAAGCCCATCATCCTCGCCGTCAACAAGTGTGATAATGTGGGCCAGACCCCCATGGAGCTCTATGAGTTCTATAACCTCGGCTTCGACGAGGTCATGCCCATCTCGTCCGTCCACGGCCACGGCACCGGCGACCTGCTGGACGCCGTCTGCGCCCACCTCGATTTCAGTGAGACCGTCGTGGAGGAGGACCGCATCCCCGTCGCCATCATCGGCCGCCCCAATGTGGGTAAGTCCAGCCTGACCAACCGCATCCTCGGAGAGAACCGGATGATCGTGGCCAACGAGGCCGGCACCACCCGCGATGCCATCGACACCCCGGTGGACAACGCCTACGGCAAGTTCATCTTCACCGATACCGCCGGTCTGCGCAAGCGTAGCAACATCACCGACGGCCTCGAGCGCTACATGGTCGTCCGGGCACTGGCCGCTGTGGAGCGCAGCCGCGTGGCCCTCATCCTCGTGGACGCCACCGTCGGCTTCACCGAGCAGGACAGCAAGGTGGCCGGTTATGCCCACGATCAGGGCAAGGCCTGCATCATCGTCGTCAACAAGTGGGACGCCGTGGAGGGCAAGGAGACCAACACGATGGAGCAGCAGCGCCGCGGCTATGCCGAGTGCTTCAGCTTTATGGGCTATGCTCCCATCATCTTCATCTCGGCCCAGACCGGCTACAACGTCAACAAGCTGATGCAGCTCATCCGGGATGTGGACAGCCAGAACGGTGCCCGCGTGCCCACCGGCGTCCTCAACGAGATGCTGGCCCGTGCGACCGCCCGGATGCAGCCGCCCAGCGACAAGGGCCGCCGCCTGAAGATCTTCTACCTGACGCAGGCCTCCACCCGTCCGCCGACGTTCGTGGCCTTCGTCAACGCAAAGCACCTGTTCCACTTCAGCTATCAGCGGTATATCATCAACCAGATCCGCGAGAACTTCGGTCTGGAGCACACCCCCATCCGCCTTGTCGTGCGGGAGCGCGGCTCCGGCGAGGTGGGCGCAAAGGACGTATAAGGGAAGGAGCCTTGCTGCATGACTGCATTTCTCATCGTGCTGGCTGTCGCTGCCGAAGCCTACCTGCTGGGCAGCGTGGACACCGGCATCCTCGTCAGCAAATACCTTTATCATGACGACGTCCGCACCCACGGCTCGGGCGCTGCCGGAATGACCAATATGCTGCGCACCTTCGGCAAAAAGGCCGCTGCCCTCACGGCGGTGGGCGATGTGCTCAAGGGCGTCGTGGCTGTCTGCCTCGGCCGGTGGCTGTTCAGCCATCTGCCCGCCGATGCGGCCATCTCGTCCTATCTGGGCGTCTACCTCGCCGCCATCCTCGCCGTGGTGGGCCACTCCAAGCCCATCTACTTCGGCTTCAAGGGCGGCAAGGGCGTGCTGGTGGCCGCTGGTGCCATCCTCGCCGTCCAGCCGGTGCTGCTGCCGGTGCTGGCGCTCATCTTCCTCGCCTGCCTGCTGCCCACCGGCATGGTGTCGCTGGGCAGCATTACGATGGCTGCAGCCTATCCGGTGCTGACGCTGGTGTACAGCCTCCTGCGCGGCCTGCCGACGCAGGACGTCGTGGTCTGTACCGTGGGCGCTGCCATCGTGGGCGGCATGGTCATCTGGATGCACCGCACCAATATCCAGCGCATCCGGGACGGCAAGGAGTACCGTTTCGGTCAGAAGCACAAGAGCAAGTAATCGCAAAAAGCAACGCCCCGCAGGGCGCTCGTTCCATCGAGCTGCCTGCGGGGCGTTTTGCTGTTTGGCAGAGTTATTCCGCGTCGGCTTCCTGAAGGGTCTCGGTGTTGTCCTCGTACTCGGGGTCTTCGATGGCGATGGTCTCTTCCCGTTCAGCAGACTTGCGGCTGAGGTGCTTGCGCAGCCGGGCGGCAAATTCGTCTTCCGGGATGCCGCTCTGGGAAGGGGTGAGGTCGGGTGCAGGGTGGCCGTCGGGCAGGTGAGCGCCGAAGGCCGGGACGAAGAAGAATTTCCGCACGACGAAGATGAGGGCGATGGCCCCCACGCTCAGCAGATTCTCCAGTGCAGATTCGTGGCCCACCACCATGTGGCGTGCGATGGCGTAGAGCAGCACTTCGAGGCTGGAGCCGGGGCTGTGCTTGGCCAGCATCTTGATGAACTCGATGCCGATGACGATGTCCAGCGCGCGCTGTAAGAAGATGCTCACCTCGACGTCGTTGCCGTCGAACAGCAGGCCGGGCATCCATTGCAGCAGGGGGATCATCGACAGCAGCAGGCCGATGAGGACGAGGCCGGACAGCAGGATCTCGAGCAGTGTGGCGGCGCTGATGATCCGGTTGCGCAGTTCGGCGCGGTTGTGGCTTTCGACGCGGGAATTGGACATGGCGGGGACCTCTCTTTCGAATCTGACCGGAAATATTTTACAACAGTTTGATTCTATTGTAACAAAAGTGAAAAGTGAAGTCAATTCTCCGGAAAAGAAAGTAAGCCGCCATGAAAAACTGGAATCGATAGCAGCACAAAAAGGCCGTCCGCGCCCCGGAGAGGGTGCAGACGGCCTTTTTGCAGACCGGGAAAAACTTATGCCTCAGCGATGGCCTCGATCTCGCAGAGCACGCCCTTGGGCAGGTCCTTCACCGCCACGCAGCTGCGGGCAGGCTTGGAGGTGAAGTACTTGGCGTACACCTCGTTGAAGGCGGCAAAGTCGGCAATGTCGGCGAGGAAGCAGGTGGTCTTGACCACCTTGTCGAAGCCCACGCCCGCAGCCTCAAGGATGGCACCCACGTTGCGGCAGCTCTGGTCTGCCTGTGCAGCGATGCCCTCAGCGACCGCGCCGGTGGCGGGGTCTACCGGGATCTGGCCGGAGGTGAAGACGAGGCCGCCCACGGTGTAGCCCTGAGAGTAGGGGCCAATGGCGCCGGGGGCTTTTTCGGTGCTGATGATGTTCATATCGATTACCTCACTTATCCTGAATAGGGATGTCTCCCGCAAAAGGGGAGCGGATGCCAAGAGTCTACCACCAACGGCCTCTGCCGTCAACTGTTGCCGGGGAGAAGATTTTTCAGGAGATTTTAGAGATATTTGCAAAATTGCCTTGACAAGAAATAAACTTTTATGATAATAATAGGATACGAAACTAACATTTTAACGAAAAAGAACGCAGGCGCAGCGCAGGCAGGGCAGTCCGCTTTGCGCAGGCGCATTTCTTTTTTGCAGAAAAAACGATTTCTGAACCACCGGGAGGGGCAGAAAAGGATATGTCGATATTAGTGCATGATTCAAACAAAGCGGCCTGCCGTGCGGCGGCAGCCGCCTTGCAGCAGGGCTGCCGGGCCGCGCTGGTGCGTCCGGCGGGCACCGGCAAGGGCCGCATCGTGTGGGAGATGCTGGCAGAACAGCCTGACACCCGCGTCCTCTGGGTGGCCTCCTGCGCCGCGCGGCTCGAACTGCGCCGCGGGCTGGCGAAGGAGCTGGGCAAAACACTGGACGGCAGCGTCCGGCTGATGGACTGTGAGCAGCTGGCTGCACAGAGCGCGCTGGGCTGGGTGGCACTGGCAGAGTTCCGGCCCGGTCTGTTGGTGCTGGACGGCTGGCGGGAGATGAGCGCACGGGACTGGACGGACTGCGTCCAGCTCCTGTTCCGCCTCTGTCCGGAGGCCAAGGTGCTGGCGCTGGCCGAGCCGGACGCCCCGGGCGAGAGCTGCCGCGCTGCCGAAGAGCTGCTGGGCGATGCTGTGGTGGAGCCGCTGACGCTGGGCGGGGCATTGGCCGATGGGCTGCTGCCCATGCCGACCTCCTACACGGCGCTGCTCTGGCCGCAGGAGGCCGCAATGGCCCGCCTCCGCGCTGAGGTGAAGAACCTCCGCGTGCCCGGCACGCCCGACCCCAACGCCGAAAAATATCAGGCACTGAGCCTTGCTGTGGAGCAGCTGCCCTCCGTGGAAGTGCTGCTGGCGCGGTGGCTCCCCGATGCCGCCGGGCGGTATCTCGTCCTCTGCGAGGATGCCCAGACGGCGGCGCAGATGGCCCAGCAGGCCGAAGCGCTGTTTGGTGCGGGGGTGCATATCTGCTGCGCCGATGCGCTTTCCAGCGATGCAGAGCCCTTCCTGACCGACGAGGCCGACGCGCTGCGGCTGCTGGTCTGCGTCAACAGTCCTGCTGTCGAGACGCCGCTGACCGGCATTTCAGGCGTTGTCCTTGTCCGCCGCACCGCTGAGGCACCCGCCTATCGGCAGATGCTGGCCCGCGCCCTCGCGGCCTGCGGCAGTGTGCCGGTGGCAGAGCTGAGCGCTACCTTCGAAGGACTGACCTGCGTGCCGCAGCTCCGGAAGGAGTGCGGCGAGAAGCCATTCCCGCTGTCTGAGCCGCTGTCCGCCTGCCGCCGGGCCTACCGGCAGCTTCGCCGGGCACTGGACGCCGAGTGGGAGCGCTATTTTGCCGCCGCGAAACAGATGGCCGCAAAGAAGCTGCCGCTGGATGTGCCCCGCGCCTACACCTTTGAGGGGGTGGCCGTGGGCCGCTGGCTGGAAAACCAGCGCCTCGTGCGGGCCGGAAAGAAGAATGGCCGCCTCACTGCCGAGCAGGTCGCCCGGCTGGACAAGATCGGCATGAACTGGAAAAAGCGCCTTGAGCTGGCGTGGGAGAACGGCTGGGCCTCGGCCCGGCGGTACCGCGACAGCCACGCCGACCTTCTGGTGCCGGTCCACTATAAAGATAAGAACGGCTTTGCGCTGGGCGAGTGGATCGTCTACAACCGCCAGCGCTATCAGGGCGGCAGCCTCTCGGATGACCGCATCGAGCGGCTGGAATCGCTGGGCATGGTGTGGGACACCGGCAGCATCCTCTGGGAAAAGAACTATGCCGCTGCCGTCCAGTACCATCTCGAGCACGATGACCTCGAGATCCCCGTCAAGTACGTCACGCCGGACGGCATGGCGCTGGGCGTCTGGCTGGGCAGCCAGCGGGCCGCCTATAAGGAAGGAACCCTGACCGCCGCCCAGATCGAAAAGCTGGAAGCCCTCGGCGTGGACTGGGCGAACCGGAACGACCGCAAGTGGCAGACTGCCTACGAGGCCGCCGTGAAATATTACAGCGTCCATGGCAACATCGACGTGCCCACCGAGTACATTGATGAGGACGGCATCCTGCTGGGCAAGTGGGTGTCCCGCCAGCGGTATGCATGGCAGAACCCCGAGCGCAGCAGTGCCCGGGTCACGCCGGAGCGGAAAGCCCTGCTGGATGAGCTGGGAATGATCTGGGAAAAGACCGACTCGTGGCAGCACCGCTACGAGCTGGCGGCGGCATACAAAAAAGAGCACGGCAGTCTGGCCGTCCCGGCGCAGTACCGGACGGAGGACGGCATCTGGCTGGGCAGCTGGCTCTCCCGCCAGAAGCTGATGTTGCGGGAGGGCAAAAAGCTCTCCGCGGAGCGCTGCGCCGCCCTCAGGGAGCTGTTTCAGGGCGAGAATACCCGCCGCCTTACGGCCACTGTGCCGCCTGCGTGCAGCGTGCGGGAGCAGAACTGGCTGGACAACTATCAAAGTGCCAAGCGCTATGCCGAAAAGAAGGGCACCCTTCTCGTGCCCGCCGGATATGTGGACGAGAGCGGCTTCCGGCTGGGCGTCTGGATCTCGAACCTCCGCGCTGCCCGCAAGGCCCGGCCCGAGTCCTTTCAGGTCACGCCGGAGCATATCGCCATGCTGGACGCCATCGGGATGCAGTGGGACGCCCGGGAGGCCAAATGGGACGGGGCGTTCCGCCGCGCCGAGGAGTACCGTGCCGCCCACGGCGACCTTCTGGTGCCGGTGAACTACAAGACCGGCGACGGCTTCTGCCTCGGCGACTGGATCCGCCGGATGCGGGAGAGCTATGCTGCCGCCGATGACCGGCTGACAGCCGCCCACGTCCAGAAGCTTGAGGCGCTGGGGATGGTCTGGACGATGCCGCAGGAGAGCTGAGATATTGCTTTTTGAGGTGAGGTGTGCTATACTTCCTCTCGTCTGAATAGAAAACAGCAGGTGCCTGCCGCCGAGGGCTTGTCCTTTGGCCGGGAGGGTAAAAGGGAAGCGGGTGAGAGTCCCGCGCGATCTCGTCACTGTGATAAGGGAGTCCGCTGCTTTGGCGCACGTCGCCGGTCACTGGGAGCTTTGCTTCTGGGAAGGCGGCAGCGGATGATGAGCTTTCAGTCAGGAAACCTGCCCGCTGTTGGTACAGGAGCGCCAAGCTCCGGATCACGAGGAATTGGTCGTACCAAAAAGCCCGAATCGTTCAAAGGGTCTTTTTGCTGTGCCTTCCGCGCGGCAGAAAGGCCCTTTTTCGTTTGAGCTGGCCCCCGTTTCGTACCCTTTCTATCGGAAATACCGATCCCACCCAAACAGAAAGGACTCAAAACAATGCGTAAAGTAACCAACAAGAACTGGCAGCGCGTCACCGCCGCTGCCGCCGCACTGGCCCTGTGTGCCGGTGTGCTCACCGGCTGCGGTGCATCTTCTTCTACTGCTGCCAGCAGCGCCGCAGCAAGCTCTGCTGCCGCCAGCGAGGTGAGCAGCGAGGAGGCCGATGAAATGGCAGCAAAGAACGTGGCAGATCTCATCGACGCCATCTATGTGCAGGAGCGCAACGAGAACACCGACGCCCAGTGCGAGGCCGCCAAGGCCGCATGGGACGCCCTGACCGACGCCCAGAAGGAGCTGGTCGAGGGTGAAGAGGCTGACCCCGATTACTTTGGCCGCGACACCGGCGATGCCTCCAAGGACGACCCCCGCAATGAGGACAACATCGGCGACAACGAGATCCTCGTCGTCAGCTTCGGCACCTCCTTCAACGACAGCCGCGCAGCGGACATCAAGGGCATCGAGGATGCCATTCAGGCCGCTTACCCCGACTGGTCTGTCCGCCGTGCCTTCACTGCACAGATCATCATCAACCATGTGCAGGCCCGTGACGGCGAGAAGATCGACAACATGGAGCAGGCTATGGAGCGCGCTGTCGCCAACGGCGTGAAGAATCTGGTCGTCCAGCCCACCCACCTGATGCACGGCGCGGAGTACGACGAGATGATGGAGCTGGTGGACAGCTACCGCGACAAGTTCGAGTCTGTCGCTGTCGCCGAGCCTCTGCTGGGCGAGGTGGGCAGCGATGCCACCGTCATCAACGCCGACAAGGAGGCTGTCGCCAAGGCGATCACCGCTGAGGCTGTCAAGACCGCTGGCTTCGACAGCGTGGACGCCGCTGCTGCGGATGGCACCGCCTTCGTTTTCATGGGCCACGGCACCTCTCACACCGCAAAGGTGAGCTACAGCCAGATGCAGGCTCAGATGAACGCTCTGGGCTACAAGAACGTCTTCATCGGAACTGTCGAGGGTGAGCCGGAGGAGACTGACTGTGAGAACGTCATTGAGGCCGTCAAGGCTGCCGGCTACACCAAGGTCGTCCTGCGTCCCCTGATGGTCGTTGCAGGCGACCATGCCAACAACGATATGGCGGGCGACGACGATGATTCCTGGAAGAGCCAGTTCGAGGCCTCCGGTGCATTCGACTCCGTCGAGTGCCAGATCGCAGGTCTGGGCGAGATCGCTGACATCCAGCAGCTCTACATCGCACACACCAAGGCCGCTGTCGATTCCCTGAACGGCTGATTCTGACCCTATGATTGCCCGGAAAGGAGTGCCTTTTCGGGCAATTTCTTTTTCGGTCTGCTTTGAAATCAGGCCATTGCGTGTTATAATCTTTTTGGTACGATATAAGTCGAGGTAACTGCTATGAAACTGAAAAATAAATGCTCTCTTCTGCTGGCCGGTGTGATGCTGGCCGGTGCACTCGTCGGCTGCGGCGCATCCAGCGCCCCGGCCAGCTCTGCCGCTTCCTCCGAGGCGGTGGCCTCCTCTGCCGTGAGCGAGGCTGCTTCTGCCTCCGCTGAGGCGGCGCTGCCCGACGGCACCTATACGGCTGATTTTGACACCGACAGCTCCATGTTCCACGCCAATGAGGCATTCGACGGAAAAGGCGCGCTGACCGTGAAGGACGGTCAGATGACGCTCCACGTCAGTCTCGCCTCCAAGAACATCGTCAACCTCTACGTCGGCACGGCAGAGGACGCGGCTTCCCACGAGGCCGACTGGCTCCAGCCCACCACCGATGTGGTGAACTACAGCGACGGCACCTCGGATGAGGTGTACGGCTTCGACATCCCGGTGGAGGCACTGGACACGGACTTCTCCGTTGCCATCCTCGGCAAGAAGGGCAAGTGGTACGACCACACCGTCAGCGTCCGCAATGCACAGCCCACGATGGAGGAGGCCCTTGCCGACGGCGTCTACACCTGCGACGTGACCCTTGAGGGCGGCTCCGGCCGCGCCACTGTGGAAAGCCCTGCGGCCCTGACCGTGGCCGAGGGCAGGATGACCGCCACCATCGTCTGGTCCAGCCCCAACTACGACTATATGCTGGTGGACGGCGAAAAGTATCTGCCCACCAAC
>OLSP01001347.1_pt1 | contig 22699 bp, 25 predicted proteins | sample 1672941 | NCBI WGS metagenome assembly OLSP01 (sample SAMEA3136739, study PRJEB25190) | human gut metagenome | reverse complement strand
CCAGGCGGATCGGATACGCCCCGCAGATCGGGTCGTAAGGGGTCAGCGTTTTGATTTTATCATTCAGGGCAAATGCCACGGATAGGACCATCCTTTCTCTATCGGCAAGTCAAAAAATCTTATTTTCCCTTTAAAACCGCACTTTGATGGAATTCGCGTGAGCGGTTAGGCCCTCTGTTTCCGCGAGCTTGACGATATCGTCCTTCGCTTCGCGCAGGGCTGCCTCCGTATAATAGAGAAAGCTCGATTTTTTTACGAAGCTGTCCACCCCCAGCGGGGAGAAAAAGCGCGCCGTCCCGCTCGTGGGCAAAACATGGTTCGGCCCTGCGTAATAATCGCCCAGCGGTTCCGGGGAATAGTTGCCGAGAAAAACCGAGCCGGCGTTATCAATCCGGCCGATGTATTCCATCGGGTTTTCCACACACAGCTCCAGATGCTCGGGCGCCAGATCGTTTGCAAAGCCGATGGCCTCGTCGAGCGTCCGGCAAATAATCACTGCGCCGTAGTCTAGGAGGGACTGTTCAATGATTTTCCGACGGGAAAGCGAGCGCACCTGCTCCTTAAGCGCGGAAACCGTCTCCCTTGCGATCCGTTCGCTGGTGGTGAGCAGGATGGCGGAGGCCAGCACGTCATGCTCGGCCTGGGACATGAGGTCGGCCGCTAAAAAGGCGGGATTAGCCGTATCATCTGCAACGATGAGAATCTCACTCGGCCCCGCGACCATATCGATATCGACCGTGCCATAGAGCAGCCGCTTTGCCGTGGCAACATAAATATTGCCCGGCCCGACGATCTTATCCACGCGTGGCACCGTTTCGGTGCCGTAAGCAAGCGCCGCCACTGCCTGCGCGCCGCCCATGAGGTAAATCCGATCTACTCCCGCGACTGCCGCGGCCGCGAGGATATCCGGATTGGCGCTCCCATCCTTTGCAGGAGGCGTGACCATGACCAGCTCCTCCACGCCCGCGATCTTTGCGGGGATCGCGTTCATCAGCACGGAGGAGGGGTACGCCGCTGTGCCGCCCGGCACATAGAGACCGACGCGTTTTAGGCCGCGCACGCGCTGGCCAAGGATCACACCGTTATCGAGCGTGTTTAAAAAGCTCTGCCGCTTCTGCCGCTCGTGAAAATCGCGGATGTTGGCGGCCGCCTGATAGAGGGCATAGACGAACTTGGAATCGCACTGGTCGAGCGCCGCTTCCATCTCCGGCCGCTCGACGAGGATATGTTCAGGCATCTGTCCGTCGAATTGGAGCGTATAATTCTCCACGGCGCGGTCGCCATTCTGCCGGACGTTGTCAAGAATCGCGGTCACGGCGGCGGTCACCTTGCGGTCGACCTCTCCGCTGCGCGCTTTGAGCTGCCGGAGGAGCTTTTGCTCCGCCCTTCCGTCAGCATGGGTAATTGGGATCATTGCAATTCCTCCTTCACTTGGTCCACCTGCTCCAAAAACGCGTCGATCTCCTCGCGGCGCAGCTTCATGCTCGCCATATTCACGATCACGCGCGCGGAAACCGGCAGGATCTCTTCAATCACTTCCAAGCCGTTTTCCTTGAGCGTCGTGCCCGTTTCCACAATATCAACAATCGCATCAGAAAGCCCCAATACTCGAGGTAGGAGTGGATGGCCACGGCCTGCGCTTTCCACGCCTCCTGCGCCGCGCTGGCGCTGACATAGCTGCCGATGGAGCCAAGCTCGGTGTAGGTGATGCCCACGAGGCAGTCCACGAGGTCGAGGGTCACGTTCCTGCGCAGGCCCTTGCCCTTGATGTTCAGATAGGGCATGGTGATCTTATCTTTGGAGCCGAAGAGCCAGCTCAGACAATTTTCTTCTTCCCCCGGGACGAGGGTAGTGTTTGCGCCGCCGATGGTGGTGGCCCCGGGCGCGGCATCCTCGGCAAACACCGCCGGGACAGCCACACACAGCATCACCGCTGCCAGCACCAGCGCCGCCAGACGGCGCGCGAAACTCAGACTCTGCTTCACAGTCATTTTCCTCCTGTCGTTTTCGACATTTTCATAGTCAGTATCAGTGTAACACACTGTGCCCCCGACGGCAAGGACGGAAGTTGTGCGAAAATGTGAAAAGACGCCTTTGCAAGCTCCGGGAATTGTGATAAAGTATAGCAGGAGAGAACAGGTCCGCCTCTGACAGGCAGGACAAGGAGGGCCGGAATGGACAGCAGAGAGTTATACCCCACCGACGAGCAGCGCCGCCGCATCATGGATTTCATCATGGCGGCAGGCGAGACGCTGCTGGAAAACGGAGCGGAGGTCTTTCGGGTGGAGCAGACGATGGAGATCATGGCCCGCAGCTTCCATCTGCGGGAGTTCCACGTCTATGTGCTGACCAACGGCATCTTCGCCAGCGCAGGCACGGCGGAGATCGCCGAGGTGCGGAACGTACCGGTGCGGACGACCCACTTGGGCCGGGTGGTGGCGGTGAACGCCCTTTCCCGTCAGATCGCCGCCGGGGGCGTCACGCTGGACGAGGCCGAGTGCCATCTGGCCGAGGCCCGGCGCATCCCCTTTCCCAAGGGCCGGACCCAGCTTCTGGCCGGGATGAGCGGCGCAGCCTGCTTCGCCCTCATCTTCGGCGGCACGGTGCGCTCGGCGCTGGCAGCGGCTGTGGCCGGATTCCTCGTCAGCGGCTATCTGCTGCTCTGCGAGAAAAAGGGGTTATCCAGCGGCTTCCGCAAGATCTCGGCGGCGGCCCTTATCACACTGGTCTGCATCGTCGGGTGCTCCCTGCTGGGCATCGAGTCCAGCCATGCCATCATCGGCACCCTGATGATCCTGACCCCCGGCATCGCCTTTACCATGGGCATCCGGGACTTCGTGCAGGGCGACTACCTCTCGGGGACCATCCGGATGATCGACGCCCTGCTGATCGCAGCCAGCATCGCCATCGGCACCGGTCTCGTGCTGAGCCTTACTTCGATCCTGACGGGGGTGACGGTGGTATGATGACGCTGACAAATGCCCAGATCGGCCAGCTGGTTGCCCAGTTCTTTCTGGCCGGGGCGGGGACGCTGAGCTTCGCCATCCTCTTCGCCTGCCCCCGGCGCACCCTCCCCTGCTGCGCGCTGGTGGGCGCAGCGGGCTGGTTCGTCTATGAGCTGGCGGTCTTGTACGGAGCCGATGCCGCGGCGGCTTCCCTCATTGCAGTCATCCCGCTGACGCTGGTGTCCCGGCTCTTCGCCATCCTGCTCAAAACGCCGGTAACGGTCTTTCTGCTCACCGGCATCTTCCCCCTCGTGCCCGGCGCAGGCATCTACTACACGGCCTACTACTTCATCCAAGGCGAAAACGCCCTCTCGCTGGCCAACGGCATCTCCACCTTCAAGGTCGCCGTTTCGCTGGCCGTGGGCATCGCGCTGGTGCTGGGCCTGCCCATGCCAAAGGGGCATAGGTGGAAGAGCAAATAAGCTGTAACAACAAAAAGCACCCGCAGCGCTGTTTCCCCATGATATGGAAACATGCTGCGGGTGTTTCTTTGTTCAAAAATGCGCTTTATCGCGCAGTTTCAATTATGCAGTGACCATCTTAATTTTCGCAACAGGCTTTTGTGCCGTCCAGTCAACGTCAAACTCTGTCAGCGTTTCATCTGCCAGCTTAAAGCTATTGTTCACCCGAATTTTTTTCAGGGTCTCGTCGATCTGCTCCTTTTTGACCGTGCCGCCCTTGACGACGCTAACGGTTTCCGTATACGAGCCGTCGTCAACCTGCTTCTGACCCAAAATAAGGCTTTCATACCAGTACTGGACTTCAACATCTGCCATCACAGGGTTTTTGCTGCTATCGCAGCCAGAGAGAACACCCGCTGCTGCCACGGCCAGAGCCATCACACCAGCGCTCTTCAGGAAATTACGACGAGTCATATTAGTCATTTTCTTGCACCTCATAAACTGTTTTGTTTCTTCTTGTTTTCCTTTGCGCATCTCCGCAAAAGGCGGTTAGTTTGCTGTAACTAATGATAGGCCGTCTCCTGCTTTTTGTCAATATTTTTCCAGTATGTTAGTGTTCATTAACATTATATCATCATTTTTTATCTCAAGTTTATGGATTTTTCTCTTATTTCTTCATCTCGCAGACGTGTCTTGTCCGTGTTTTCTGCCGCTTCCAAATTCCTTGCACTGCGCCTGCTCCTATGCTATAATCAGGCTGTACTTATATAGTAAAGGAGTGTCCGCTGATGTCTATTATGGAAACGCTTGCCTCCCGCCGCACCTACCGCCGCTTCGCCCAGAAGCCGGTTCCGCAGGATGTGGTGGAGGATATGGTCGAGGCTTTGCGCCTTTCGTCCTGCGGCGCGAACCGTCAGGCCGTGAAGCTGGTGGTGGTGCAAAGCCCTGAAATGGTGGCGAAAGTCCACCCGCTGGTCAAGTGGGCCGGTTATCTGCCGCCGGAGCAGGGCACGCCCAAAGCCGACGAGCAGCCGGTGATGTATCTGGCCATCGTGCAGGACAGCGCCATCCCCGGCGACCTCAACACCGACACCGGCATCGCGCTGGCCAACATCACCCTTGCCGCGTGGGACAAGGGCGTGGGCAGTTGCATCATGGGTGCCATCAACAAGCCTGCCCTGAGCGAGCTGTTGGGCATCGCCGAGCCGGACAAGCTGGCCTTCATGGTGGCGCTTGGCTACCCCGCCCACACCGCCAAGGTCGTGCCCATGACCGAAGAGACGGGCATCAAATATTATCTGGACGAGGACCGCAACTACTGTGTGCCCAAGCGGAGCAGGGAGGAGCTGGCGCGGAGCGTGTGATGGCTCTTCCTCCCGGGCGGCTTGCTTTCTGCATATATACATCGTTCTTCGGCTTTATTCTGCATAATTGTTTGCAATTCGGTTTCAATTTGATGGAATTTTTGCACAACACTTGACTTTTCAAATTGTACAACCTATACTAAACACGCTCTCTGATTTTTCGATGAATCGCATCGCAGCAGAGAACTGCAAATGATATGCACATAAAGAGGAGTGTTTGAATATGAAAAAGATCTCTCGCCGCAGCTTTCTCGCTGCTTCCGGCCTGACCATTGCTGCTCTGGCTCTGACCGCCTGCGGCGGCTCTGCCTCCACCGCTTCTTCCGCTGCAAGCTCTGTGGCTGCTTCTTCCGAGGCTGCTTCCACCAGCGCTGCCGCTGCTGAGCTGACCACCGTTGAGGCTGGCAAGCTGACCATGGCCACCAACGCCGCCTTCCCTCCGTACGAGATGACCACCGATGCAGGCGCATTTGAGGGCATTGATATCGATACCGCTCAGGCCATCGCCGACAAGCTGGGCCTCGAGCTGCAGATCGACGACATGGACTTTGACGCTGCTCTTCTGAGCGTCCAGCAGGGCAAGGCCGACATCGCCATGGCTGGCGTCACCGTCACCGACGAGCGCAAGAACGTCATGGATTTCTCCGACAGCTACGCTACCGGCATCCAGTCCATCATCGTGCCCGAGGGTTCTGACATCGCTTCTCCCGACGATCTGGCCGGCAAGATGATCGGCACCCAGCGCGGCACCACTGGCTACATCTACTGCTCCGATGACTTCGGCGACGATGCAGTCGTGGCTTACGACGATGGTCTGACCGCTGTGCAGGCTCTGAACAACGGTCAGGTGGACGCTGTCGTCATCGACAATGCCCCCGCCAAGGAGTTCGTCGCTGCCAACCCCGGTCTGGTCCTTCTGGACACCAGCTACGCCGAGGAGGACTACGCCATCGGCATGGCCAAGGGCAACACCGCTCTGGAAGACGCTGTCAACGCTGCTCTGGAAGAGCTGAAGGCAGACGGCACCCTGCAGTCCATCGTGGACAAGTACATCACCGCTGAATAATCAGCGCCTTTCTTTCCGCGTCAGGGGGAGGCGGCCTGAAAAGGCTCCTCCCCTTTTTTGAAATCCACCGGTTACAAAATTTTTACAAAAAGAAAGGTGAGGATGCGAATGGCCGCACAATACGAGCTGCTGAAAGAGCTTCTCAACAGCGGGACGCCGCTCAGCTTCGGGCAGAACATTTTCTTTAAGTTTTATCAGGCATTCATCCTGAAGGACCGCTGGCTCCAGTACATCAACGGCGTGGGCACCACCCTGCTGGTCACGGCCATCGCGCTGGCGATGGGCGTCGCGCTGGGCAGCGTGGTGGCGCTGGTGCGTGTGGCCCACGACCAGCAGCGCACCGGCCGCATGAACCCGGTGCTGGGCTTCTTCAACGCGGTGTGTCAGGTGTACACCACCATCATCCGCGGCACGCCTATGATGGTGCAGCTGCTCATCATGAGCATGGTCATCTTTGCCAACAGCCGCAACTTCACGATGGTCGGCGCGTTGGCGCTGGGCATCAACTCGGGCGCCTATGTCTCCGAGATCATCCGCGGCGGCCTGATGGCCGTTGACCCCGGCCAGATGGAGGCCGGCCGCAGCCTCGGCCTCAACTACATAACCACGATGGTGGTCATCATCATCCCGCAGGCCATCCGCGCCGTGCTTCCCGCCCTCGGCAACGAGTTCATCATGCTGCTGAAGGATACGTCCCTCATCACCGTCATCGGCGGCAAGGAGCTGCTGTATGCGGCACAGGGCATCATGAACCGCACCTACGAGGCCATGTTCCCCCTGTGCGGCGTCGCCCTCATCTATCTGGTGCTGGTGATGCTGTTCACATGGCTGCTCGCAAAGTTTGAGAGGAGGCTGGCACAAAGTGACCGATAAGATCCTTGAAGTCCGCGGTCTGACCAAGACCTACGGCGGCGAAAAGCGGAAGGGCGCAAAGCAGCCCACCCCCACCCTCGACGTGCTGAAGGGCATCGACATCGACATCTACCGCGGCGACGTGGTCTGTCTCATCGGCCCCTCGGGCTGCGGCAAGTCCACCTTCCTGCGCTGCCTGAACCGGCTGGAGATCCCCACCGGCGGCAGCATCAAGTTTGAGGGCGTGGAGGTGGACGATGACCACATCGACGCCGTCCGCCAGAAGATGGGCATGGTGTTCCAGCACTTCAACCTCTTCCCCCACCTGACCGTCAAGAAGAACCTCGAGCTGGCCCCCAGCCTCCTCAAACTCAAGGACAAAGAGGCCATCTCCGCCCGCGCCGACGAGCTTCTGGCCCGCGTGGGTCTGGCCGACAAGGCCAATGCCTACCCCAAGAGCCTGTCCGGCGGCCAGCAGCAGCGCATCGCCATCGCCCGTGCGCTGGCGATGGACCCGGACGTCATCCTCTTCGACGAGCCGACCAGCGCCCTCGACCCCGAGATGGTCGGCGAGGTCCTCGAGCTGATGAAAGAGCTGGCCCATACCGGCATCACCATGCTGGTGGTCACCCACGAGATGGGCTTCGCCCGCGAAGTCTCCAACCGCGTCATCTTCATCGACGAGGGCCGCATTCAGGAGGATGAGCCGCCGCAGGAGCTGTTCACCAACCCCAAGCATCCCCGCCTGAAGGCATTCCTTTCCAAGATGCTGTAAATCCGAGATCGAAAAAGCACCATGCCGCATGACGCAGCATGGTGCTTTTTTCAACCTCTCCGTCACGCCTGACGGCGTGCCACCTCCCCTATCGAGGGGAGGCCTTGGCATGGCGGAAAGCTTCATCTCTTCGCCAGAGGCTCCCCTCGGTAGGGGAGCTGTCGAGCGAATGCGAGACTGAGAGGTTATTCAGAACGACCCTCCCGACGAGCCGCCGAAGCCGTCGGAGTCGGTGGACGAGCCGCCGGAGGAGCTTGACTCCTTCTTGGGCGGGTCATAGACCCGCTCCCGGGTGGTGTGGGTGTAGCGGTCGCGCTTGACCCGCAGGGCGAAGCCGGGCATATACTCATCGGCCCGGGTCTTCCGCTTGGCCGTCTTCATCTGGCTGTACAGGACAAAGCAGATAATGGCCGAGATGCCGAGGGGAACGAGCATGGCAACCATCAGGTCTCCCAGCCCGACGTCATTGTCTATGTCGATGGGTTCGCCGTGGTCGGCGTAGTAGTCCAGCGCCTCACCGCACATCTCGATGTAGGTATCTGCCGCGTCCTCCCACTCCTCATCGGAGAGCAGCGGGACGATCTCGTCCTCCTGCTGCTCGATGCGGTAGTCGGTAAAGGCGGTGACGCCCCCGCCGTAGGTAATGGTGACATACTTGCGGGAGCCGACGGCCAGCAGGAAGAGGATGCCGCTCTGCTCGTCGCCATAGCCGAGGCCGTTGGAGATGTAATAATTCTTGGCGTATTCCCGCTGGTCTGCGTCGCCGATGCTGTCCACCACGAGGAAATAGACATCCACGCCATGGCCGTCGGAGGCGCTCTCAGCTTCCTCTTCGAGGTCGGCCAGCGTGTCGGCGTCGAAGATGCCGCATTCGTCCCGCACCAGCGGGGCGGCTGCCCCGGCCGGCAGGGTCAGGGCCATGCAGAGCAGGGCCGCTGCCAGAAGGGCAAACAGTTTTTTGCAATGTTTCATATTCCCGTCTCCCCCTCTCACAGCAGCATGAACAGGGCCGTCAGGATCATCAGCGGGATGCTGATGCCGGCAAACCACGCGGCCACCCTGCCCTTATCCACGGGCAGGTCGCCGATGAGCTTGCCGGTCTGGCCGTTCATGGCAAAGAGGAAGTCCTGCTCCTTCCAGCGGGTGTGGAGCATCCAGACCGGCAGCAGGGCGTAGTGCGGTTCGAGGGTCCGCGGGTCGATCTGCTCCGAGAGGGTCTGGATGCTGGTGTAGCCGCCCAGCGTCCCGTGGAGGGCCGCTTCGGCGCTGTGCTTCATCCGGCCCAGAGCGCGGGCGGCACACTTCTTGTCGTCCTCGTCATACCGGTCGGCCAGAAAGCCGGGCAGGTAGGCCGTAGAGAAGGGCTTGAGGGCGCTGTAGTCGAAGGGTTCGATGGCATCCATGTGGGTGTCCGGCATCTTACTGGAGCCGTCCACCGGCACCCGGACGAAGTCCGCATCGCCTACGCGGGCCACATCGAAGTGCTTGGTGGTGGTGACGACATAGTCGCCCTCGCGGTGGCTCTCGCTGATCTCGGCTTTGTAAGCGCCCCGGGCCTCCATCCGGCCATCGTAGAGCCAGAAGGGCACATAGACGCCCTGGATCTCCTCGATGTGGTTTCCGTCCTTGAAGGCTTTGGGGAGGAAGGCCTTGCCCTTATAATACTTCTTCAGGTTCTCGATGGCCGTCTTCCTGTCCATCTTGAAGGGGATGATGTACTCCGGCTTGAGCTTGCCGGAAAGCTGTCCACCCAGCACGGTGGGGTTGCCGCAGTAGGGGCAGGTGGTGGCTGCTGTCTCGGGGCCGCAGACCAGCTCTGCGCCGCAGGAGGTGCAGGTGCGGCTGCTGAGGCCTCCGGCCTCCCGCTCTCCCCAGACCGGGCCATTGGCCGCAGCCTTTTCGGCTGCTTCGGCGGCCTTGTCTGCCTGTGCCTGCTTCTCGCCGTAGAGGGCCTCTACCTGTGCGACATCGTAGGTCGAGCCGCAGTAATCACAGCAGAGCTTGCCGCTGGCGCTGTCGAAGCGCAGCGGGCCGGTACAGGCCGGGCACTGGTAATTCGTGGTGTTTTCTGCCATCGTTCAGGCCCCCTTTCAAGCGCCGAAGGGCTTGCCGCACTCGGGGCAGAACTTCGGCGGGTCCGTGGGGTCGGCGGGCGTCCAGCCGCAGTTCGGGCACTTGGCCGCCGGGCGGGGCCTGCCGCACTCCGAGCAGAATTTGCCGGTGTTGTGTGTGCCGCAGCTGCATACCCAGCCCGCCTCGGGGCGGGGCTTGCCGCAGGCGGTGCAGAACTTGCCGGTATTGCCGGTCTGTCCGCAGGAGCAGCTCCAGCTGCCCGCTGCCGGGGCGGCAGGGGCGGGAGCAGGCTGCTGTGCGCCCATCTGGTAGAGGGCCTGTGTGTTGATGCCCCCGGCGGCTGCGGCCTGATTCATCCCCATAAAAGCCATGGCCGGGCCGGCGGAGGTGTTCGACGCCGCGGCCTGCATGGCCGAGGCCTGTGCGCCCACCATATGGGCGGCAGCGCGGGTGGGGTCCATGAAGGCGGCGCTGCGCTGCAGCTCCTTGATCATCTGCTCGTCTTCCTCGCTGGCCTTGACGCCGGACACGCCGAGGGAGACGATCTCGATGCCGCGCAGCTTGCTCCACTTTTCGGAAAGCTCCTGATTCAGGGCCTCGGCCAGCTCGGCGGTGTGGCCGGGCAGGGACGAATAGCGGATGCCCATCTCACTGATGCGGGCGAACGCAGGCTGCAGCGCTGTCATCATCTCGGTGCGCATCTGGCCCTCGAGGGCGTCGCGGGTGTACTCATTTTCCACATTTCCGCAGACGTTGGTGTAAAACAGGATGGGATTGACGATGCGGTAGCTGTACTCGCCGAAGCACCGGATGCTCACGTCGATGTCGATGCCTGCCCGCTGGTCCACCACACGGAAGGGCACCGGGCTGGGAGTGCCGTACTTGTTGCCCATCAGCTCCTTGGTGTTAATGTAGTAGATGCGCTGGTCGGTGGCGGCCTGACCGCCGAAGCTGAACCGCTTGCCGATCTCCGCAAAGACCTCGTCGATGTTCTTGGCCAGACCCTTGCTCAGCAGAGAGGGCTGGGTGCCGGTGTTGTAGGTGTACTCGCCCGCCTCGGCGCAGAGGTCCACCACCTTGCCCTGCTCCACGATGAGGGCGCACTGGCCCTCGGCCACCGCCACGATGGAGCCATCGGTGATGACGTTCTCGGTGCCGTGACGGTTCGAAGAGCGCCCGGAGACCTTCTTTTGTCCCTTGACGGCCAGCACCTCCGCCGGGAGAGCGCTGCAATAAAAGTATTCCTTCCACTGGTCGCCCATCACTCCGGATGCTGCACCCAATGCCGCTTTGACAAGACCCATAAGCCATATCTCCTTTTTCTGCCCGCTGTTCTGCGCGTGGGCTTTTCCTCAGTATACCACAAAACAGGCGGCGAAAAAAGAAAACCCTTGCATTTTCTCCCCGATGGGTGTAGAATACTCCCGACAAACAAATACAGGGGAGCTTGTAAACGCAGGCTGAGAGGAAGTTCTCGAACTTCGACCCTTGGAGGCTGTCTTTGGACAGTCTCTGCACCTGATGCGGATAATGCCGCCGTAGGAAGTCATAACGCTGCTTATGGATTTTTACAGGAGACGCCGCAGAGGGCGTCTCCTGTTTTTTGTTAGAAGCTGTTTTCGTAAGCGGGCAAAAAGGCCGCTCAGGCGGCGTGCAACGCTTAGAAAACGGCTTCTCGTGTTACCGGCTGAGGGGGAGCGCCCTGAGTCTGGGTTATATGTTGCGATGGGAAGCCGTGTTCCGGCGTGAGAGGAGGCCAATGAGCCTCGACCGCTTCTTCCGTTTCTGGCATCTGCGCGGGTGCCGGTTCTGTTCGTGTGCGGGGGCGGCGGTCTGTCTGCTCCCGCATGATATTTTTATTGAAAAGGAGCACTCATCATGAAACACTACTCTGCAAAAAAGCTGGCGCTGGCCGGTATGTTCTGCGCCCTCGCCGTCGTGGGCAGCGTCTTCTCCTTCCCCGTTTTCGGCAGCAAATGCGCCCCCGTCCAGCACATGGTCAACATCCTCTGTGCCGTCCTGCTGGGGCCTTATTATGGCGTGGGCGTAGCCTTCGTGGCCTCCCTGCTGCGCAACCTGCTGGGTCTGGGCAGCCTGATGGCTTTCCCGGGCAGTATGTTCGGCGCGCTGCTCTGCGGCCTCGTCTTCCACAAGACGAAGAAGCTGCTGCCCACCCTCGTGGGCGAGGTGTTCGGCACCTCCATCCTCGGCGGTCTGTGCGCCTATCCCGTCGCCATCCTGCTGATGGGCAAGAGCGCCGGTGACATCGCTTTCTACGCCTACATCGTGCCCTTCCTCGTCTCTACCGCAGGCGGCGCGGTCATCGCAGGCGTGCTGCTGGCCGCACTTTCCCGTGCAGGCGCCCTCCGCGCCATGCAGGCCAGCCTGAGCTGAGCGGAAGGAGTAACACGACCCATGTTCCAGAGCATCTTCGCCAACGTCCGGGCCCGAAGCCCCCTCGTCCATAACATCACCAACTACGTCACCGTCAATGACTGCGCCAACATGGTGCTGGCCTGCGGCGCGTCCCCCATCATGGCGGACGATGCTGCCGAGGTAGAGGACATCACCTCTCTGTGTGCCGGGCTGAACCTGAACATCGGCACTCTGAACAGCCGCACCATCCCCTCCATGCTTCTGGCGGGCCATACTGCCCACCGGCTGGGCCGGCCCGTCGTGCTGGACCCGGTGGGTGCGGGAGCGTCCCATCTCCGCACCGAGACGGCCCTGCGGCTGCTGCGGGAGATAAAGCCTACCGTCATCCGGGGCAACATCTCCGAGATGCGGACACTGGCGGTGGGCAGCGGCACCACCAAGGGCGTGGACGCCGACGCATCCGACAAGATCACGGAAGAGACTCTGGACCGGGCTGTGGCCTTCGTCAAGTCCTTCGCGGCCCGCACTGGGGCGGTCATCGCCGTCACCGGAGCCATCGACATCGTAGCCGACGGCCAGAGGGCGTTCTGCATCCGCAACGGCCACCCCATGATGAGCGCCGTCACCGGCACCGGCTGTCAGCTCTCGGCCCTGACGGCGGCCTTCTGCGCCGCCAACCCCGACAAGCCCTTGGAGGCTGCGGCGGCGGCTGTCTGCGCCATGGGCCTTGCGGGCGAAGTGGCCCACAGCCGCCTTACGAAGCGGGACGGCAGCGCCACCTACCGCAATTACATCATCGACGCCATCTACAACATGACCCCCGAGCAGCTCGAGGAAGGAGCACGCTATGAAATGCGATAAACACACCATGCTTCTCTACGCCGTCACCGACCGGGCATGGACGGGCCGCGAGACCCTCCGCCAGCAGGTGGAGGATGCGCTGAAGGGCGGCGTCACTTGCGTCCAGCTGCGGGAAAAAGAGCTGGATGACGCGGCATTTTTACAGGAAGCCATGGAGCTTTCCGCCCTCTGCCGCAGCTATGGCGTCCCCTTCATCATCAACGATAACGTGGACATCGCCATCCAGTGCCATGCGGACGGCATCCACGTCGGGCAGGAGGACATGGCCGCAGCCGACGTCCGGGCCAAAGTCGGCCCCGATATGCTCCTCGGCGTGTCGGCCCACTCGGTGGAGGAGGCCCGGCTGGCTGTGGCCCACGGCGCGGATTATCTCGGCGTCGGCGCAGCCTTTTCCACCCACACCAAGACGGATGTGGACGTCCTGCCCGAGGGCGAGCTGAAAAAGATATGCGACGCTGTGGATGTGCCGGTCGTCGCCATCGGCGGCATCCATAAGGACAACATCCTCCAGCTGAAAGGCTCTGGCGCAAACGGTGTGGCCCTCGTGAGCGCCATCTTCGGTGCCGAGGACATCGAAGCCGAGTGCCGGGAGTTGAAGGCGCTGGCGGAGCGAATCATTTAAAGGAGCAAACCCATGAAAACTGCACTTACCATCGCGGGCAGCGATTCCAGCGGCGGCGCCGGCATTCAGGCCGACCTCAAGGCCATGACCATGAACGGCGTCTTCGCCATGAGCGCCATCACCGCCCTGACGGCCCAGAACACCACCGGCGTGTCCGGCATCTATGAGGTCAGCCCCGCGTTTCTGGCCCAGCAGATCGACGCTGTCTTCACCGACATCCGCCCCTGCGCGGTCAAGATCGGGATGGTGTCCTCGGCCCCGCTCATCGAGACCATCGCCGAGCGCCTCCGCTTCTACAAGGCGGAGAACATCGTCGTAGACCCCGTGATGGTAGCCACCTCCGGCTCTGATCTCATCGCCTCGGACGCTGTGCGCACCCTCTGCTGGGAGCTGTTCCCCCTCTCGGCGCTTATCACCCCCAACCGCCACGAGGCGGAAGTTCTGGCCGAAATGGCCATCCATAGCCGCGATGACATGGTACGCGCCGCGCAGACCATCGCCGGCCGCTATGGCTGCAACGTCCTGCTGAAGGGCGGCCACAGCGACACCGACGCCGACGACCTTCTGGCACTCCGGGACGGGCAGCTGCTCTGGTTCCCGGGGCAGCGGGTCGATAACCCCAACACCCACGGCACCGGCTGCACCCTGTCCAGCGCCATCGCGGCAAACCTCGCCAAGGGTTTCGGGCTGGCGGACTCCATCGCCCGGGCCAAGGCCTATCTGACCGACGCGCTGAACGCTCAGCTCGACTTGGGCCAAGGCTCCGGCCCGCTGGACCACACCTTGGGCGGCACAGGGGTCGAAAACTGGATGCACGGCGTCCCAGACGCTGTACAGGATAAATAAAGAGCGTATTTTCGGAGGATTTGAACCATGCAGACTTACACCACACAGATGGATGCCGCACGCAAGGGCATCGTCACGCCCCAGATGGAGACGGTCGCCAAGAAGGAGTACCGCACCGTCGAGGAGATCCGTCAGCTGGTCGCTGAGGGCAAGGTGGCCATCCCGGCCAACAAGCATCACACCTGCCTCGACCCCGAGGGCATCGGCTCCATGCTTCGCACCAAGATCAATGTCAACCTCGGCGTCTCCCGCGACTGCAAGGACTACAGCATCGAGATGCAGAAGGTCATGAGCGCGGTCAACATGGGCGCAGAGGCCATCATGGACCTGTCCAGCCACGGCAACACCCAGCCCTTCCGCCAGAAGCTGACCCACGAGTGCCCTGTCATGATCGGCACCGTGCCGGTGTATGACTCGGTCATCCACTACCAGCGCGACCTCGCCACCCTGACCGCGCAGGACTTCATCGACGTGGTGCGTCTGCACGCAGAGGACGGCGTGGACTTCGTCACCCTCCACTGCGGCATCACCCGCAAGACCATCGAGCAGATCCGCAAGCACAAGCGGAAGATGAACATCGTCAGCCGCGGCGGGTCTCTGGTCTTTGCATGGATGTGTATGACCGGCAATGAGAATCCCTTCTACGAGCACTTCGACGAGATCCTCGACATCTGCGAGGAGCACGATGTCACCATCTCTCTGGGCGACGCCTGCCGTCCCGGCTGCCTCGCCGACGCCACCGACGTCTGCCAGATCGAAGAGCTGGTCCGTCTGGGCGAGCTGACTAAGCGGGCTTGGGCACACAATGTTCAGGTCATGGTGGAAGGCCCGGGCCATGTGCCCCTGAATCAGGTCGCCGCCAACATGGAGATCCAGAAGACCATCTGCATGGGCGCGCCCTTCTATGTCCTCGGCCCCATCGTCACCGACATCGCCCCCGGTTATGACCACATCACCGCTGCCATCGGCGGCGCTGTCGCAGCCATGAGCGGTGCGGCTTTCCTGTGCTATGTCACCCCCGCCGAGCATCTGGCTCTGCCCAATGTGGACGACGTCAAGCAGGGCATCGTGGCCTCCAAGATCGCCGCCCACGCCGCCGACATCGCCAAGGGCATCCCCCACGCCCGGGACATCGACGACAAGATGGGCGACGCCCGCCGTGTGCTGGACTGGGACGCACAGTTCGCCTGTGCCCTCGACCCCGAGACCGCAAAGGCCATCCGTGACGCCCGCCTGCCCGAGGATGACCACAGCGACACCTGCTCCATGTGCGGCAAGTTCTGCGCCGTCCGCAGCATGAACAAAGCTCTGGCCGGTGAGTACATCGACATCCTGTAAGATAAGATAAAAAGCCCCCGGGTGCACTGAGAGCAATGCATCCGGGGGCTTTTTCATACAGTTGCGCCAGCAGGAGTCGAACCTACGATGGGGGAGTCAAAGTCCCCTGCCTTACCGCTTGGCGATGGCGCATCGTGCAAGATATTATACCATATTCTTTGTTTTTCCACAAGGGGAAGGTTCCACTTTTCCGCTTTTGCGGCGACTCTGTGCCGCCTTTTGCAGCCTGCAATTTGTGAAAAACCAATTTTTTTCATCATAACAACAAAATGCGCCCATTTTGTTGCGCTTTTGTTACGCTATATGTGGTAAACATAGGATTGAATAAACCTCCTCTTCCCGGCTTTTTCGTCTACTGCCTCATGGCGGGGACATCGAGGTCTGTTCTGGTGTTTCCGTTCCCGGCAGGCACCACATCCCAATTCGTCAGGAAAGCGAGGAGTCATATGAAAAAGATCTTGAAAATGCTGGTCCTCGGTCTGCTCAGCGCTGCACTGCTCTGCTGTGCACTGCCCTCTGCCTTTGCCGCAGAAGACAAGGATTCGCAGGTCTACACCATTGGTCTGGATGCCATGGGCGGCAGCAGCTCCGCTGTGGCAGTCACCACCAATCTGAGCGGCAAACTCAGTGCCCTGCCCGCGCAGCCTGCGCTGGAAGGCTACACCTTTGACGGCTGGTATACCGAGCCGGTGGGCGGCACAAAAATCAGCACCTCTACGGTGTTTACCGGTGATACCACTGTGTACGCACACTGGACCGTGAAAAATGCCACCACTTCCACCAGCACATCCACGCCCGCTCAGCCGGAACAGACCGCGCAGGAATACGATGACGGCCCGATTCTGAGCGTTCTGACGGTAGCCGGTGCTCTGATCACCACGCTGGCCGTGGCTGCCTTTATTTAAGTCTTTTCACACACTGTATCAATTTTATCAATAGAAAGGAAAATCTCCATGTCTACTATGAAACTGCCCGCAAACTATGCCTCCATCAGCGAAGAGGAAATGGTCTATCTGGACGGTGGTGCCCGCGACGCTTACAACAGCTTCCTGAATGTCGGTAAGGTGTTCAACGCCATTGCCCGCATCTTCTCCGGTGCAAGCTCCATCATCAACAATGTCAACGTGATCTACCAGTCCTTCCTGACTCTGGGCGATCTGCTGAAGAGCTTCTGATCCGGCTTCTATTTTCATCTGTTTTTCAAGAACTGTCTCCGTTGTGGGGACAGTTCTTTTTGTTTTTAACGCATTTTAATCGTTTACATCAAAAGAAACAATTTTTCTTTGGCTTTGGCAAAAAAATGCACGGAAAAGGCATTTTTGTTACGCTTTTGTTACGTATACTGTGCTAACATATAAGGTGGAAGGTCATTCATCAAACTGGCGCTTTCACGCCGAAAACTGATATATCAAATGTGGTTTTGTGGTGCGAAAATTTTCGTATTTGTCGAAAGTTTTCGTTCGCCTAATCCGACCACTTTTTGCGGGAGAAATCGATCATTATGCCAGACCGTGAACTGCGGCACATGCGCCGCACCGAATTAGTCGAGATCATTCTGGCGCTCAAGCAGAGCGAGGACCAGCTCCGGGCAGAAAACGCTGCCCTGTCTGCCCAGCTGCAAGAACGGCAGATCCATATTGAAAACGCAGGTTCCATTGCGCAGGCTGCACTGGAGCTGAACAAGGTGTTTGAAGCGGCGCAGGCTGCGGCTGATGAATACGTTGCATCGGTGCTCGCAGCAAACAAAAACACCGATGCCGCTGCCAGCGCTCTGCGCGCTCAGGCGGAAGCCGAAGCCCAGCAGATCCTTGCACAGGCACAGACCGAGGCTGCGAACCTGAAGGCCCGCACCCAGCAGCAGTGCGACGCGGAAACGGAAGCCGCCGCACGCAAGCGCGCCCAGACCGAAGCGGACTGCAAGGCAATGCTTGCCCGGACGCAGCAGGAGATCCAGCAGCGCCGGGCCGCTTTTGACCGCCGGGCCAGCGAACTGCTGGACGCGGATATAAGGATTACAACGAGTGGCTATCACAGCACGGAATTCCTGCCGGAGGAGCGTGCCAAATGAAAGAGCAAAAGATCAGGTTCACGCCCATTCCATCCACAGCAGAGGTGGAAGCAGAACGCGAACGTCTGGCCTACCGCAGCCGTTATATGCGGGTGCTGCGCAGCACGGTCTACACGCTGCTGGTGGTCGCGGCCGTTGCCGTGCTGCTGGCCACCCTGTTTCTTCCGGTGCTGCAGGTCTCCGGCGACAGCATGAACCCCACTCTGCAGGACCGGGACATCATTCTGCTGGTCAAGGGCAGCGACATGAAGACCGGCGACCTTTGCGGATTTTACTGGCAGAACAAGCTTCTGCTCAAGCGCATCATCGGCCTGCCCGGTGATGTGATCGAACTGGACGAGGACGGTGTGGTCACTGTGAACGGCCAGACGCTGGATGAGCCCTATGTAGATGAACTGGCTCTGGGCGAATGCGACATCAAATTTCCCTATCAGGTGCCGGAAAACCGGTATTTCGTACTGGGTGACCATCGGGCCACCTCCATTGACAGCCGCAGCAGTGTGATCGGCTGTGTGGAAAAAAGTCAGATCGTAGGCAAGGTTTTTTTGCGGGTATGGCCCTTGTCCAACTTCTCGTTGATCCACTAAGGAGGTTTAGGAATCATGCGGGATATCGTGAAAGAATATCAGAAAAAGTTCCGTCGGAACCACCAGCGCGCCAGACGCTATACTGCGCTGCTGCTGGCACTGGCGCTTACCACCAGCCTGTTCGTGAACTGGCAGCTGCACGGCGTGGGCATTGCCAAAACGGCCGAATATCTGTGCGGCGAGTTGGAGCACGAGCACACCGCTGCCTGCTATGAAAAGCAGCTGGTGTGCGGCTATGAGGAAGGCGAACCGGAGGACTGGAACGCCACCATGACGGACGACGGCATGTCTTTTGATGATACATTTGACATGGATGATGATGATCCCGGCATTGCAGCCCATTCCGCAGAGCCGGAGTACATCTTTGTGCCCCATGAGCACACCGACGACTGCTACCAGGAAGTGCGGGAGCTGACCTGCCTGGAAGAAGAGCACACCCACGACGACAGCTGTTTTGATGAGGATGGTGTCACCTTCATCTGCGATAAATTCGAGCACACCCACGACGACAGCTGCTACACCACCACCTATGAGCTGGTGTGCGGTCTGGAAGAGGGCGAGCTTGTAGAAGAAGTGAACCCCGATTATGACCCGGTGGCCCTGTTTGAGGAGCCGGTGGCCGCAAAGCCCGTGGTGGTCGATCCTGTGATCGAGACCCCGGTGCACCACCACACCGATGCCTGCTACGAGGAAGTGCTGGTCTGCGGCCTGCCGGAGCATCACCACACGGTGAACTGCCTGTCTGACCCGCTGGACGGCACGCAGGACGAGGACGAATGGCTGGCACAGACCGGCACCACGCTGAGCGGCAACTGGGCCGACGACCTGCTGGCCGTAGCCGAGAGCCAGCTGGGCTATGAGCAGAGCGAGCGCAACTTCCAGCTGGACGATGCCGACGGCGAGACCGTGCGCCACTACACCCGCTACGGCAACGACTACGGCAACGACTACGGCCCATGGGACGTGATGTTCCTTTCCTACTGCCTGAAATATGCCGATATCCCCCAGAGCGCTATCCCGCAGGTTTCCAGCGTGCTGTCTTTGCACAGCCAGCTGCGCAGCGCGCTGTACAACGAAGAGACCGGCAGCGGCTATGCCATGGATTTTGACGGTGATCTGCCGTCTGATGCCGCAATGCCCGGTGATATCGTCATTTACAATGGCACCGTGACCAAGGCTGTGGCCGCGGAAAGCCAGCCGTTGCAGGTGCAGGATGATTCCGCCGATGCCGACATTGCCCTGCTCTCCATGGATGCTGCGGCCACCACCGACACCGCGCCTCACATTGAGGAATATACCGTGGATGCCAGCACCGTTGGCATCGTGAGCGATGTGGACGAAGATTCCGGCACCCTGACCGTGATCTCCGGCGATGTGGATGGCAAGGTGGCTAAAGTCACGCTGAATGCTTCGCAGGTGACAACGCTGGTGTCTGTGGCAAATGCGCAGCAGGCCGATTATGGCGTTGCTACGCCGGATTACAAAGTCGAAGATGACGCAGGTGCCATTACCACCATCAAAGGTCTGGATGCACTGGATCACCTCACTGCTCTGAAGGTGCAGCGCAAGAATGGCACTGAATACGAGGATACCAATGTCACCACCATTTCGGAGCTTCTGCACAGCAGCCTTACCGTCAAAGATATCCCGGCCCAAGCGATCCATGACAACGACTACTGTGTCCATGTTAAGCTGCCCAAGAGCTTTGATGTGCTGAACGATGAGCTTATCTCCGGCAAACTGGAAGATACCGGCAATTATGACACCTGCGGCAGCTACCGGCTGCTCAAGGGGAATGACGGCTGCTGGTACGCCGTGCTGCGGTACGACCAAAACTATATCAAGCAGAAAGAGGAGGCAGCCGCAGGCGCGGATACTTCCGATGCCAAGGTCACCAGCAACGTTGCCTTCAATTTCCAGTGGAACCAGAGCGAGGTCACCAGCAGCGGCTTTAATCAGATCGAGGTCAAAGAAGATTACGCCCTTGATATCACCATCAACCCGGATGAAACCCCCGATGAGGATCAAAAGACGATAAGAACTATGACCTTAACCAGAGCGTGAAGGACCCGCGCCACGATGGCAGCGATGCCTACTACCTGGATTACACTGTTACGCTTGTGGTCAAGAACGAACAGGCCGGCCCGCTGACGCTTGCGGACAGCATGACCCTGCCCACCGGCGTAACCGCCGAATATGTCGAAGACTCGCTCCAGCTCAGCATGGAAAACGGCAATACAACGCTCGGCATCACTTGGGAAAATGTTAATGATGAGCGCAAGATCACCTTGGGTTCTGCCGGTTCCCCCATTGCCGCAGGCACCTATTATATCCGCTACACCGTCAAGCTGAACAAAACGGCTTTTGACGGTGAAGTAATCAATAACATCAAGATTCTGGACACGCCCATCAGCGATGATGCCGATAAGTCGGTAAAAACCGACAGCCTTGTGATCACCAGTCAGGCCGATCCGTCCGACTACGAACTTCCCTCTACCGGCGGGGCCGGTACCAAACTGTATACAGCAGGCGGCGGTGCGCTGATGCTTGCCGCTCTGGTGTGCGGGGTTTGCAGAAAGCGCAGACGCGAAAGGGGGGCACGTTAAAAAGCCTGCATCCTTCCTGACACGGCGGCAAAATTGATTCTGCGCCGGAAGCAGACCCTGAAAATAGGAATCAGAAAAACTTGAAAGGAGACTTTCGCAAATCATGATGAAGAAAGTAATCAAAAAGCTGCTGGCCGCACTGCTGGCAGTTGCCATGGTGTGCGCCATGGCGATCCCGGCGTTTGCAGAAAACAGTGAGGGGGACGTCGACTCACATCACACTTACAGCGCTTTCCAGATCTTCAAGGGTGATGTTGAGGGTAATAATATTAAAGACTTTAAGATTTCCAACGTTGATTGGGGCAGCAACATCATCACTAATTCTGAGGATTTTCTGGCCCAATTGAAGGCAGCTGAGCGCATCGGCGGTCAGTTTGAAGGTGCTACCACTGCTCAGGATGTTCTTACGGTTATCAGCAGATGGCATGATTCCGATGATGACAGCATCGCTTTCGCGCGTTTTGTATGCCACTATCTCTACTCGAATGATGCAAACCCGACATACGTCGTTCGAGCTGGTAGCAATGCCCTCACCATTCCCGAGGCCAAGGCAGGTTATTATCTGTTCGTTGATACTACCGACTTTTCCAAAGACGATTCCTATCATTCCTACAATTCCTTCCTGCTGATGGTTACCAAAGGAAACTGGAACGTTCCAATTACGCCTAAGGCCGAAAAGCCCACTGTTGAGAAGAAAGTTTATGACAATCCGGATGGCACCAGCACAGGAGGTTTTGGTTCCAGCGCTGACCATGCAATCAACGAAAAGTTCCAGTTCCAGCTGACCGCTACCTTGCCCGACAGCACTAACCGTGCTTACGATTACTATGATAAGTACTCGGTTATCTTTCATGATACCCTGTCCGAGGGCATTACTTATGACGGACCCTATAGTGTAGTCATTAAATCCAATGGCAAAACCTATAATATCACCGATTCTTCGAAGTATACCATTGATACTACCGATCTTGAAAGTCAAAACTCTTTTGTGGTAAACATTGATGTTAAGGCCTGTGCCAAAGACGCAGGGTTTGATTTGAATAACGGCGCTACTATTACGGTCACCTATACTGCACACCTGAACGACAAAGCCTATGTCAATATTGCAGGTGGTTCTACTAGTAACATAAATAAAGTTTATCTTACCTATTCCAACAATCCCAAAGACGAGTCATCCATTGGTAAAACTCCCGAAAGCACTCCAGTCTATGTCACGCTTTCCTTTTTGCCCGGTGCCAAAATCGGCGTGCTGGGCGTTAACGGCGCCGGCAAATCCACCCTGCTGAAAATCATGGCCGGCGTCGACAGGGAATTTAACGGCGAAGCCTGGGCGGCCGACGGTGTCAGGGTCGGCTATCTTGAACAGGAACCGAAACTGGACCCCGCCAAAAACGTGATCGAAAACATCATGGACGGCCTCGGCGAAACTCGCGACCTGCTGAAAAGATTCGAAGAAGTCTCCGCCCGTTTTGCCGAACCGATGAGCGACGAGGAAATGAACAACCTGATCATTGAACAGGCCGAGCTGCAGGAAAAAATCGACGCCTGCAACGGCTGGGACTTTGAACGCGGCATCCAGATCGCGATGGACGCCCTGCGCTGTCCGCCGGCCGACGCCGACGTTACCAAGCTTTCGGGCGGAGAAAAACGCCGGGTCGCCCTCTGCCGTCTGCTGCTGCAAAAGCCCGACATGCTGCTGTTGGATGAACCGACCAACCATTTGGACGCCGAATCGGTCGCCTGGCTGGAGAAACATCTGCAAAGCTATGCCGGCACGGTGGTAATGGTCACCCACGACCGCTATTTCCTCGACAACGTTACCGGCTGAATCCTGGAACTCGACCGCGGACAGGGCATTC
>OLSP01001340.1_pt1 | contig 22750 bp, 19 predicted proteins | sample 1672941 | NCBI WGS metagenome assembly OLSP01 (sample SAMEA3136739, study PRJEB25190) | human gut metagenome | reverse complement strand
CACCCATAAAGTTCATGCCGGGCTATCTCGGTGGCTACTGCCTGCCCGTTTATCTGCGATGCCCCGGAGGAAGAAAAGAAAAAAGCCGAAATCGTCCAGATCGCGGTGCTCAAAATCAATTCCCGCGATTTAAGCGTGGCGGAAAAACTCAACCTCTACGTTAAACCGCGGTTTGCGCCCAAGCTGACCGATTATTTTATCAACCTGACCGGCATCACCGACGAACTGCTGGCGCAAGAAGGCATCCCCTTTCCCGAAGCTTATGCCCGTTTCAAACGATTTGCCGGCGGACTGCCCTGCTATTCTCACGCCTGGCAGCCCGACGACGACCGCATTGCCGACGGCAAAGTCATCGGCTGCAACCTGGACATGTTCGGCATTAAAGACGATTCTCCGCTCGACTGCCGCAACATCGCCGGCTGGTTCAAACAGGCTTATCGCAAAAACGGCATATTCGTCGAAAAACAGTCTTCCGGGCAAATTGCCAAACTGCTCGGACTTGAAGACGAAATCCGTGCGCTCGGGTTGGACGAACACAACGCATTCTACGACGTCCACTCGATTCTCGCCGGCCTGCGTCATCTTGGTTTTGCTGAAACAATTTAAACTTTTCCGACATTAAAAAATTCCTTTGCACGGATTTTTATGCAATGCCCCTTTGCCACACAGGGGCATATGTTTTTACATGCCGTACACAGACAAAAGATACTTGCCAAACGTCACAAAAGATGAAAAGATACAACCATTATTTGCGAAAATAAATTTTACAAAATCAAACATCTTGCAACGGAGGTTGTTGATGCCAAAAAAATATTTCTTCAATCTGTTTATTGTTCTCGGTACCGCCCTGCTGGCCGGATGCTCGGCCCTTGTCGGGGCTTATAGCGATAATCCCTACGGACCCGTTGTCAACTGCGATTCCGATCTGCCGACCGACGAATTGATCCTGTGTATCAAAGATCAATACGAACTGATGGATAAAATATATATGGACCCTCATCAGAAATTCGACCGCAAATGGGCAAAGATTTATTCCCAGGAAAAATACCGAAACAGCAAAGACTTTTATTTTCCCGACACTTACCAAAACGTTTCCTACAAAACCGTCCCTCAGTTCGACAGCATCAAAGACTGTTACAAAAAAGACGGATGCATTGTATATGAAAAAGGCCATTTAAAAAAACAACTTGGAAAATATGATAACTACAAACGAACAGTTGCTGTCAGACGCAGCCACTCCATAGACGGCTGGGAACCCAACCTATGCAATGACAAAGAATGCAAAGCTGATTATTCAAAAATAGAGATTTATTTTCTTTTAATGGACATCGTTCATCGTCATTTTTCTCGCAGTTACAGCAGCCTCAACAAAGATATCATTCTTTTCGAAAACCCTAAACTAAACCTCTATACGGCACATTTCGAAGCCGTACGACTTTCCGACGGAAAAAAATTAATAGGCATAAGAATTATTAAATTCCATTCCTTTGATCCCGTTAAAGACGGATTTTCCTTCACCGGCAATGTTTATGAAAGAGAAATACCGGGAGTTAGAACAGAATACTTAAATAAAGCTTCTGCTTTTAAAAATTTTTTCCCCGATTCCACCTTTACAATCTGGGATATCAGGAACGAGGACATTCAATCCATAGCCGACAATTTCGCCATCAGCTTGGACAAGCGGAAAAATCCGTCAAAAATCTATATTAACGCCGGTTCCAAAGTCTACGAAATCAAAATTCCGAAACCGGAGGAAAACAAAGAAACAAACCGGAAAGGAGGCTAAACCACAAAATATTCCCTTTACAACATCTTATCATTCGCAATTTGACATAAACTGTTTTTATAAAGGAGTTTTCCATGAGCACATTCCGTCGTTCGCCGTATCTCCCGCCCTTGCCGTTTTTTCCGTTTCCGCGTTTATACCTATGCCCTCTTCCGCCGATTTTTCTTTCGACACAGGCCACCGTCTTTTGCCAGCCTTCTCCTCCCCAAAAACACTGTTCAAAACGTCCCGGCGCCGGCCGGGAATTTCCGATCGCAAAAGAAGCTGACGCTGTTGCAGACTGCATCGATACTCAGATCACTCTGATAATGCGTCTGGATATACTTAAGTGCTGTGTTTACGGCACTGTCCTGAACAGGAGTCTGCTTTTTGGCGTTCAGAATATTCTGGGAGAGAATGTACAGTTCCAGGTAGATCTGATGCACTACAGAACTGGCATGCATCTGTGCTGACATAGGGTCTGATTTATAGTCGATCTCAAGGATCTCAAGAAAGAGATCCAGCATGTGATGAAGCTTGTTGAAATGAAACGTACAGTCATGCCGTCTGATATAATTGTAAAACTGCTGTGCGTGGGATCCACCGATGATAAAATACAGGTATTCACGTCGTGTCTTTCCATAAGAAATAGGAAGAGAGAATGTCAACGGTGTATTGCAGGCAGATACAATGATATCATGGGAATGAACAGGATGTTTCTCATCGTTTTTTTTGAACTTCATGGTACACAGGGAGTAGACGAATAAGTAGTCTGAATAATTGTTGCAGGCACCACGGATAAATTTACGGTCATTGCAGTATCCGACTTCCTTTATATAGAAGGGAAGGGCTGTGATCTGGACATCTGTTTTGGGGGTGACTGAAAAATAGTCATCAGGCATAATGTGTTTTGGCAGTCGCATAAAAACCTCCGCAAGAAATGATAGTCAGTTACTGTGCACGAAGGGAACCGTAACTGGTAATACTTTTTATTATACCAATAATACAGAAGAAAAAAAAGTGTACAAAGAACCAAAATAAAGGAGAAAATTTATGTAAAAACTGTCATTGGCAATATAGATAAACAAAAACTGACAGGTAGATGAAACTGATGTGAAGATTGTTAAAAGATAAGATGCTTTTTTGTTGTAAAATATAAAAAAGTGCCAAAAACGCAATTTTTGATACCCGTAAAGCAATTTTATATATTGAAAAACTCTATGATTTGTATAAAATCAGATACATAAAGAACGCAACGTAGTTCGAACACAACGAAGGAAAGGGAGGAGTAAGACACGAAATGAGTGAGTATATCTTGGAACTGAAAGACGTCGTAAAAACATTTGGTGGAGTTAAAGCTCTGAATGGAGTTCACTTTCAGTTAAAAAGAGGCGAGATTCATGCTCTGATGGGAGAAAACGGAGCTGGTAAATCAACTTTTATTAAGGTCATTACCGGTGTACATCAGCCGGACAGCGGAATCATGCTGCTGGATGGTGAGCAGGTAACATTAAGAAACACTACAGATTCAGCGAAGCTTGGAATTGCTGCTATTTATCAGCATGTAACAGCGTTCCCGGATCTGACTGTTACAGAGAATATTTTTATGGGACGTGAAATCAAAAACAAATTTGGTTTCTATGACTGGAAGGCAATGAGACAGCGTGCAAAAGAACTGATCCAGCCCTTAAGTGCCGAAATCGATGTAAACAAACCGATGGGCAACTTATCTGTTGCAGAGCAGCAGCTGGTTGAGATCGCAAAAGCACTTTCCTGTGATGCAAGAATCCTGATCATGGATGAGCCGACAGCTTCGCTTACAAGAAATGAATGTCTTCAGTTATATCGCATTGCGAAAGATCTGAGAGACAAGGGAGTTTCCATTATCTTCATTACTCACAGATTTGAAGATATGTATGAGCTGGCTACCCGTGTTACCGTATTCCGTGATTCTACATATGTTGGTTCCTGGGATGTTGACAAGATCACAAATGCAGATCTTGTAAAGGCAATGGTTGGTCGTGAACTGAATTCCATGTATCCTGAGAAAACAGCCAAGATCGGTGATGTGGTACTTGAGGTTGATAATATCAGCAAAGAAGGATATTTCAAGAATATTTCCTTCAATGTACGTAAAGGTGAGATCCTTGCACTGACAGGTCTGGTAGGAGCAGGACGTACTGAGGTATGTCAGACAATTTATGGTATCATGCATCCGGATAGCGGTGAGATCCGTCTGGAAGGAAAGAAAGTAGATATCAAGAGTCCGATTGATGCTCTTAATCTTGGAATCGGACTTCTTCCGGAGAACAGACAGACCCAGGGTCTTGTAAATGAACTTCCTATTTATCAGAACGTATCTTCCGCTTCCATGAAGCAGTTTGTAAAGGGCGGACAGATGGATGTAGATAAAGAAATGGAAAATGCGATTGCCCTGTGCAAGAAGATCCAATTGAAAGCAAACGATATTACAGCACCGCCGTCATCTCTGTCAGGTGGTAATCAGCAGAAAGTCGTTGTTGCCAAGATGCTGAGTTCCGATCAGAAGGTTCTGATCATGGACGAGCCTACAAAGGGTATCGACGTTGGTGCAAAATATTCTATTTATGAGATTATGAACAGTCTGGCATGCAAAGGATACGGAATCATTATGGTTTCTTCTGAAATGCCGGAGGTTCTTGGTGTTGCAGACAGAGTCGTTGTAATGAAGAGCGGTCGTGTGACAGGTGAGTTTGGCGATATGGAAACTGTAACCCAGGAAATGCTGCTTGAAGCATCTCTGAAAGAAAGAGAGGGGCATAAATAATGAAAAATTTATTAAAATCCAGAAATACCGGCTTGATCGCAGTTCTGATCATTTTGCTGGTGATCGCCCGTTTCCTTACACCGGGTATGTTTACTTCCACATCTCTGGTAAGTATGCTTCAGAACAATACAATCTATGCACTCCTTGCGATTGCTGAGATGATGGTTATTCTTACAGGCGGTATTGATATTTCCATCGCTTCCCAGCTTGCATTTGTTGGTATTTCCTGTACCACTCTTGCATGCAGCCATCCGGGAATCCCTGGAATCGTATGGGTATTATTTGCAATTGTTCTCGGCGCACTCTGTGGTGCACTGAATGGTTTCCTGGTTGGATACCTTCACATGGTTCCGATGATCTGTACCCTGGGTACGATGTACATCTTCCGTGGTCTTGCGTTTGTAGTTTCCGGCGGACAGTGGTGGTTCGCTGCACAGTACGAAGAACTGAACGGATATCGTACGTTTGCAATCGGACAGTTCTTAGGACTGCCGATCATCCTCTGGATCACGATCATTCTGCTGGTTGTAGCAGGACTGTTCCTTGGATATACTTCCGCAGGAAGAAGAATCTATGCAATCGGTACATCTCGTGAATCAGCAGCAGTTGCAGGTATCAAAGAACCAAAGGTAACATTTTATTCTTTCGTGATCTGTGGTGCAGTGACAGGTCTGGCAGGTATGCTTTATACTGCAAACTATGCAATTGGTTATTATGGAATGGCAGACGGTTTTGAAATGACTGCGATCGCAATCTGCGTTCTCGGTGGAGTATCTATCACCGGTGGTAAAGGACGTATGGATGGTGTGGCAATCGGTGCACTTATCATGTCTGTGATCACATATTTCATTAGTATGATTCCTGGTATGAGTGTATGGCAGAAATCACTCCAGGGCGGAATTATCATTGTTGCCGTTGCAATTAACTACTTTACCGAGCAGTCCGCTAAGAGACAGGCTCTCAAAGAAAGGAGTGCGTTGATCTAATGCCAGGAAGTAATTACGACAGAGACCTCAGTGTCAAGGAAGGATTTGTATTAAAGAAATTCCTTGTCAAATGGGAAATGATTCTTGTATATATCATGGTTTTAATTAATGTACTGTTGGCGGTTATAAAACCGGATCTTTATTTTACCCACGGTACAGTTCAGTCAATGATCAATGCAGGTCTGGATGTTTCTCCGCTTGTACTTGGTATGGTATTCATCCTTCTGCTGGGTGACATTGACGTATCAGTAGCAGCACAGATGATCCTGGGTGGAATGGTAACAGGACTTCTGATGGATAAAGGACTTCCGTCACTCATCTGTGTTATCGTCGGAATCATTGTTTGTATGCTATGTGGAGCATTCAATGGATTCTGTGTTGCTTTCCTTGAAATGCCGGCGGTTATCACTACAATTTCTACATCCATGTTATTCAGAGGTATTGTGGAAATCGTTCTGGGTGAGAATTCTCTGAAGAATTTCCCGAAGTGGTACAACAAGATCGGATGGATGAACATTGGTGGAATCATTCCGCTGAGTATGGTGCTTTTCCTTATCATGGGTGCTATCTTCATCTTTGTTCTTCACAAGTCACCATTTGGACGTAAAGTTTACATTGTTGGTAACAACCCGACATGTGCAAATTATTCAGGTATCAGTGTTAAGAAAGTCAAAATGCAGGTATTTATCCTCATGGGATTCATGGCAGGTATCGGTTCTATCTTCTTTATCGGACGTATGGGTGGAGGTCTTTCCTCTTCCATGGGTACAGGATATGAAATGACTGCGATCGCCTGTGCGGTATTAGGTGGTGTTTCTACCAATGGTGGTAAAGGCAAAATGTGGGGACCTATCATTGCAACCTTTATCATGGCTTTCCTTACATATGCACTGGGACTTATGGGTATCGACCCGAACACAAAGAAAATCGTTATCGGTGTTATCCTTATCGTAACGATCCTGATCTCCACGATCAACAAACAGATGATCAAAGATATCAAACTGAGACTGTTCTATCATAACAATAAGAACATTGAAGCAATCAATGACAGAACAGCAGCTGCTGTTAAAGATATGAAGAAACAGATCAAAGAACTTGAAAAAGGCAATGCATCTGACAAGGCAGCTCAGATCGAGAAACTCAATAAGAAGATCGAAGCAGCTCAGAAAGAATGTAAAGAGAAATCTGCTCAGTGGTGGGCAGAACAGCAGGAAAACGCAAAGAAAGCAAAAGAGCGTTTCAAATAATCTTACCTGTCTGAACTACGAAATATAAACACAAAGATGTTTATATATATAAAAAAAGGAGGAAGTGTTTCATGAAGAAAAATCTCAAAAAGGCAATGGCTATGGGCCTTGCAACAACAATGGCGTTGGCAGCTCCGGCAGCAGTTTCAGCAGCTGGTAACACATCAGATGTATCTGGTTCCCACGTATTTATGTTCAAATCCGTAGGTAACGCATTTGGTGTTATCATGTATGAAGGTTTCTCATCTTATATGGAGCAGGTTGGGGAAAACTGCACAGAGAAATCACCGGCTGAGACAACTGTAGCAGCTCAGGTACAGCTCATTGACGAAGCAATTACTCAGGGATGCAAATCCATCTCCATTTCTACAAATGGTGATACAGGATTTGATGAAGTATTTGCAAAAGCTCAGGAAAAGGGTGTTCCGATCGTATCCGTTGACTCTTCTGCATCTGCTGATTACCGTGTAACTCACAACAATCAGGCATCCACAGAAGATATCGGAGCTATGCAGGTTCGTGCAGCAGTTCTTCAGGTTCTTGGCGTAAGCTATGATCCGGAAGACGTAACAATGGAAAAAACTGTAGAGGCAGCTCTGGCTGATTATGACGGAGACGAAATCAGACTTGGTGTTCTTTCCGCTGGTATTGATACACCTGTACAGAATGGCTGGATCGCAGTTATGGAGCAGGAACTTCAGAAAGACATCTACAAAGGCAAGGTAAGCCCGGAACTCAACAAGAAATATGGTGATGACGAAGCAACAAAATCTACTACACAGGCTCAGGCATTCCTGGCTGAAAACAATGTAGATGCAATCATCTCCCCAACAACAGTTGGTATCGCAGCAGCAGGTGAAGTTCTTACACAGGCTAAATCTGATATCAAACTGACAGGTCTTGGACTTCCTTCAGAAATGAAGAACTATATGCCGGCTACAGCAGATGATGATGAGTTCTCATTTGTTTGCCCATACATGATGCTGTGGGATGTATCTCATCTTGGAGCTTCTACAGCAGCTATCCAGATGGCAGTTCAGAATGACGGATTCGACGGATCCGCAGGATCTACTGTTGATATGGAAGCTTGGGGCGAATATGAAGCTGAGACATTCACCGCTGAAGACAATGGCGATGGTGGCACAGGCGTTCTCACAGGTCAGCCTTATGTATTCTACAAAGACAACATGGCAGAGTGGGTTGACAAACTTTAATCTGTATTGCAGTTCTGTTTAATGGAAATAAATTAGAAGTGTGATAACAAAGGCGTTCGCCCGCGGGCGGACGCCTTTTCTTTCATACATATCAGGGACGACAGTGGCATATTTTCTGATAATGTATTATAATTGGGGAAGAGTTTGATCAACAGGAGGGAATATCTTGATTGAAGTTAGAAATCTTACAAAGAAATACGGAGATCATTTTGCCATACAGGACATCAGTTTTTCACTTGAAAAAGGAAAGATTTATGGACTGTTAGGACCAAATGGTGCCGGAAAATCAACTACAATGAATATAATGACCGGCTACATTGCCGCGACATCAGGGGAAGTCATTATTGAAGGACATGATATTTTTAAAGAGGCAGAAGAGGCCAAGAAGCATATTGGATATCTTCCGGAAATTCCCCCGTTGTATATGGACATGACAGTCTGGGAGTATCTGTTCACAGTGGCAGATCTCAAGGGCGTGCCGAAATCAGAACGAAAGTCCATGATAGGAGATGTCATGGAAAAAGTGATGATCACCAATATGAAGGATCGGCTGATCAAAAATCTTTCCAAAGGATATAAGCAGAGAGTCGGAATTGCACAGACACTGATTGGAAATCCGGATATCATTATTCTTGATGAGCCTACCGTCGGACTGGATCCGAAGCAGATCATAGAGATCCGCACACTGATAAAGCAGCTGGGAGAAGATCACACCGTTTTGATAAGCTCGCATATTCTTTCTGAGATTGGGGCAGTGTGTGACCATGTAGTTATTATCAACAAGGGACATCTGGTAGTGAGTGACAGTACAGAAAATCTGGAAAAACTGTTTAAGGGACAGGATATCCTGTGTCTGAGTGCACAGGGAGAACTGGAGAAGATCCAGAATATCCTGCGTGAATTCCCGGCACTCAGTATCGCTGATATGAAAGAAGCAGAAGAAGCTGAGACATACAGGTTCCAGCTGAAAGTACAGGATCAGGCGGATTACAGAAAACAGTTATTCTTCCGTTTTGCAGAGGCAGGAATCCCGCTTCTTGAGATCAGCAGGGCAGGAATGTCGCTGGAAGACATCTTTCTTGAAATTACTGAGGAGGGAAGAGCATGATCGCTGTATGTAGAAAAGAACTAAGAAGTTATCGGATCTCAATGATCGGATATGTGTTTGTTGCATTTATGCTGGCAGTCGTAAGCCTATATTTTGCATATCAGAATCTGAATCTTGCTTCGCCAAGATTTGAACTGGTACTCCAGAATGTTCAGTTTATTTTTCTGGTATTTGTTCCAATCCTGACAATGCGTGTTCTGGCAGAGGAGAAAAAACAGAAAACAGACCAGTTATTACTTACATTGCCAATGACAGTAAAAGACATTGTGATCGGTAAATATCTGGCAGTTGTAGTTCTGTTCACCATTCCGATGCTGATCATCTGCATTTATCCGCTGATTCTTACTATGTTTGGAACAGTAAACCTTCCGGCAGCATATTTTTCAATCCTTGGATTCTATCTCCTCGGCTGTGCCAATATTGCAATCGGAGTATTTTTCTCATCAGTCACAGAAAATCCGGTGATTTCAGCGGTTATGACATTCGGAACTCTGTTGGTCTGCTATCTGATGAACACGATCGGCAAAATGGTTCCTAATACTGCAATCGCATCTGTGAGTGCATTTACTGTAGTGATTGTTCTTGTGATGGCCCTGGTCTATAATATGATCGGAAATCTCAAGGTTGTGATCGGAGCAGGCGTGCTTCTTGAGGTGGCACTCCAGGTGGTTTATTTTGCAAAGGCATCTCTTCTGGAAGGAAGCTTCCGCAAGGTTCTGTCTGTATTTTATATGAATGGAAGGCTGACAAATTTCTTTGACGGTATTCTGGATATATCCGCGATCGTGTACTATGTATCTGTTATTGTTTTCTTTTTGTTCCTGACAGTTCAGACGATTGCAAAAAGACGCTGGAACTAGGAGGTAGGGACATGAAGAATAAAGACAACAAACAGAACAGCAAAATTCTGATAAACGGTTCTTACAGTATTTTGCTTACCGTACTGCTTCTGGCAGGACTGATCATAGTGAATCTGATCGTGAATCATCTTCCGGTCAAAGTAACCCAGTTTGATTTCAGCAACGAAAAACTGTATACCCTGACCGATACTACGACAGGAATACTCAAAAACCTGGATCAGGATGTGGAGCTTTATTATATCTGTGAAGGCGGAAAAGAAGACGACACGATCCAGAAGCTTCTGGACCGTTATGAGTCTGCATCCTCCCACATTAAAGTAGAGCAGATCGATCCGGCTCTGTATCCGGGATTTACTTCCAAATATACCCAGGAAGATGTTGCAAATAACAGTGTGATCGCAGTCAGCGGTGATGTGAGTAAAGTAGTGAATGCGGATTCCATGTATGTGGAGAGCATGAACTATAATACTTACAGTTATGTAAAGACCGGATTTGACGGCGAGGGAATGATAACAAGTGCTGTAGATTATGTGACAGCCAAAGACATCCCGAATCTGTATATCTTAAGCGGAAATGGAGAGACAGCACTTGGAAGTGCATTTGGAGATGTGATTTCCAAGGATAATGTAAATCCACTGACGCTGAATCTGATGACTACAGATAAGGTTCCGGAGGATGCAGATGCAATTCTTATCAATACGCCGACAGTAGATTATTCTGAGGAAGAAGCACAGAAGATCATTGACTATCTGGAAGACGGAGGTAAAGCGATCATCTTCTCAAATTATACCGTAGAGGATATGCCGAATTTTGACTCCATCCTCGCAAATTATGGAGTTGAAAGAGAAAAAGGAATCATCCTGGAAGGCGACTCTGATAAATATATGTCTTATCAGTATTGTTTGGTTCCGGATATCAGTTATTCGGCAATTACCGAAAATGTATATGGCAATGGTTCTGTTCTGGCACCGATGAGCCAGGGAATCCTTACTTCGGATTCACACAGAGATTCCATCACCTATCAGCCGCTTCTGACGACTTCTGATGCATCCTACAGCAAAGAAGATGTGGAAAACATGACAACCTCTGAGAAGGAAAAGGGAGATAAGAGCGGTCCGTTTACGATCGGTATGCTGATCCAGGAAGATACGAATAACGATGATGAGGCTGATACGGAGATCGTCTATTACAGTACAGGATATTTGCTGGAATCCAATTATAATCAGGCTGTATCCGGAAGCAATGCACAGCTTCTCGGCGGAACTGTAAATTACCTCTGCAATGGAGAAAAAACTTCAGCGGCAGTACAGACCAAGAGCCTTCAGGTCAAATATCTGACACTGACAGACCGGGCAGCAAATATATGGACAGCGATCTGTGTATTTACACTTCCACTTCTGTTTATTATTGCAGGACTGGCAGTCTGGGCATCAAGGAGAAAACGCTGATGGATGGAAAAAAAATAAAAAAACTGGTCATTGCACTGATCCTGGTCATCCTTGCAGGACTGGCCTATCTGTTTCTTCTGCGTTACTCAGATAAACAAAAAGAGGCAGAGAGCCAGAAAGAGCAGGAAGAGGCTGCGGCATCTGTTGTGTTTGAGACAGACACGGATGAAGTGAGCAGTATTTCTTTCAGCGGTGACGACGGGATACTGACCTTTGAAAAAAAGAATGACACCTGGATCTGTCCGGATGACTCTGTATTTCAGATGAATGAAAATAAGATCCAGAAGCTGCTTGCAGATATTTCTTCTGTGAGCTGTACCAGAGAGCTGGACGCAAGGGGGGATCTGGCGCAGTTCGGACTGGAAGAACCGGCAAATACGATTCAGATATCACTTTCTGACGGAACAGAGAAGGATTTGTATATCGGAGATAAGAATACGTCCACGCATGAACTGTACTTCCAGACAGAAGAAAAATCAGATAAGGTTTATATGACAAAAACTGCCTTTGACTCGGATTTTGCAGGTAAGCTGCAGGATTTTGCAGCCTATACGGACTTCCCGAAGGTAAAACCGGAAACGATGACAGAGTTTGATGTGGACAAGGAAGAAGATTCTTATGTCCTTATCATGACAGGGGATGACCAGTGTACGGTGGAGGATGAAGAGGGAGAAAGCCAGCTTGCAAACCTGAATCTGGTCGGCATGGTCCAGGATAATGTGTCAAATATTATCTGGTATCAGGATCTTGAATACAATTGCTCCGATTATGTAAAATATGGATTGGACGATCCGCAGATGGTACTCACCGTAAAATACAAAGACGGAGAAGAAGCAAAAGAGTTTGAACTCTCCGTAGGCGATGAGGATGAAAACGGCAACTATTATGCAAGACTGAATGAACTTCCGGAGATTCATACAATTCGTGGAGAGTATCTGACAGACCTTCTGAAATCCAGTGCGGCTTCTTACTGGAGTCTGACATACAGCTTTGTTTCGATTGGGGATCTTGATAAACTTGAAGTTACAAGAGATGGTGCAACGCATGTGCTCAGAAAAGAAACACAGACGACAAAGGGTGGTCTGGAGTCAGTAAAATGGCTTGTGGATGAGCAGGAAGTGGATGAAAAATTATTTACAGATTTCTACTATGCATGTGTCAGTGTGACCGCCCAGGAACGTCTGGAGAGTGTACCGGAAGAAAACGGGGATGAGGCTTTGAAGCTTGTATATACACTGACGGATGGTTCAAAGAAAGAAATTACATATTATGAAGAAGACCAGAATTTCTACACGGTCATCTATGAGGATGGCACAAAGGCAGCACATACAAATAAACTGTATGTAAAGACAATGACAGAGAAGCTGGACAGACTTCTGGAAGAATTAAAATAAAAAATCATATATAAAAAGAGGAGGTATGGCATGAAATACTTAATGGGGATTGACAATGGGGGTACTTTTTCAAAGGCAGCGCTCTTTGATGAAGACGGAAAGCAGATTTCTGTGGCCAGTGTACCGACTGTGACGATCACTCCGAAGCCAGGTTATACAGAAAGGGATATGGATGAACTCTGGGAGGTAAATGCACAGGCTGTACGCAATGCGATCGAGAAGAGCAATATCGATCCAAAGGACATTGCAGGGGTTTCTTTCTCAGGACATGGAAAAGGTCTGTACATGGTAGGCTATGATGGAAAGCCTTCCTATAACGGAATCATTTCTACGGATACAAGAGCCTGGGCACAGGTCAAAAGATGGCATGAGGATGGCACCGACAAAAAAGTTTATGAAAAAACCCTGCAGGATATTCTGGCAGTACAGCCGGTAAGCATCCTGGCGTGGTTCAAAGAAAATATGCCGGAAGTCATTGAGAGAACACAGTATATCTTTGCAGTAAAAGATTATATCCGTTACATGCTGACAGGAGAGGCATACAGTGAATACACAGACTGTTCCGGATCAAATCTTGTCAATATGATCACACACGAACATGACCGTGAACTGATGAAGCTTTTTGGTCTGGAAGAATGCTACGACAAGCTTCCACCGCTTCGCAACGCTGCCGATATCTGTGGACATGTGACAAAAGAAGCGAGTGAGAAGACCGGTCTTCCGGAGGGAATCCCGGTAGCTGCAGGTATGTTTGATATCAACGCATGCGGAATCGCATCCGGACTTTCTGATGAAGAACAGATGTGTATGGTGGCCGGAACCTGGAGTATCAACGAGTATATTTCGAAAGAACCTGTGACAAACGGCACAGTTGCACTGAATTCTCTGTTCTGTATGCCGGGATATTATCTGATCGAGGAGAGCAGCCCGACATCTGCCGGAAATATGGAGTGGTTCATCCGCAATCTTATGAGTTATGAAAAAGCAGAAGCGAAAGAAAACGGAGGCTCCGTATACGATATCACCAATGAGTGGGTAGCTTCTATCGAGCCGCAGGACAACAATATCATCTTCCTTCCATTCCTGAACGGCTCCAACGAAGATCCACTGGCAAAGGGAACCTTTGTAGGCCTGACTGCTTACCATAATAAGAAACATATGCTTCGTGCAGTTTATGAGGGAATTGTTTTCTCCCATGTGACCCATGTCAACAAACTGCTGAGAAACCGTGAACGTCCGAAGAGTGTACGACTTTCCGGAGGCGCTGCAAATTCAGATGTATGGGTACAGATTTTTGCAGACGCGCTTCAGCTTCCGATCGATGTGATCGAGGATAAGGAACTCGGTGCACAGGGTGCAGCGATGGCAGCCGGCATTGCAGCGGGAATTTACAAAGATTATCAGGATGCAATGAGACGTACAGTGAAGATCACCAAGACAATACAGCCAAGACCGGAATATGCAGATATCTACAAAGAAAAATATGCGGCATACCGTGCGGTGATCGACGGACTGAATGGTGCGTGGAAGTATTTCAGAAACTAGGAAAAGGAGAAACCACAGAATGAGTAAGGCATATGAGCTTGGACTGTATGAAAAGGCAATGCCGGGTACGCTGACATGGAAAGAACGACTGGAGGCGGCAAAGGCAGCAGGCTATGATTATGTTGAAATCAGTATTGATGCAACAGAAGAAAAAATCGCCCGGCTGGATATGGACAGAGAATCACGCCTGGAACTTGTAAAAACCATGTATGAGACCGGAATTCCGATCCGGACAATGTGTGTCAGTGCACTTACCAAATATGCGATCGGAAGCAGTGACGAAGCATGCTGTGCAAGAGGAATGGCGATCCTGGAAAAATCACTTCAGCTGGCAGATGATCTTGGAATCCGTGTTGTGATGATCCCGGGATATGATGTCTATTATGAGGAATCAACACTGGAGACAAAACACAGATTTCTTGAAAATCTGAGAAAGGCTGCAAGACTGGCAGAAAAGACCGGCGTGCTCATCGGACTTGAGACGATGGAAAATGAATTTATGAATACGGTTGAGAAAGCCATGAAATATGTAACACTGTGTGGCTCCAATTATCTTAAAGTCTATCCGGATATTGGAAATCTCACCAATGCAGCGGTTCTTTACAAGTCAGATGTACTGGAGGATATGGAACTGGGCAGAGGAAATCTGACTTCTCTTCATCTTAAGGAAACTGTCCCTGGAAAATTCAGAGAAATTCCGTATGGAACCGGACATGTGGATTTTGAGGCGGCAATAAAGAAGGCCTGGGATCTGGGAGTACGCAGATTTGTGACGGAATTCTGGTACACAGGAAATCCGGAATGGAAAAAAGATCTTAATGATGCAGTAAAAATGATGTGTCCGATACTGGATGCTCAGAAATAAAATTCAGGAGGAAAAAACCATGTTAGAAAAATTAAAAGAAGAAGTTTACAAAGCAAATATGGACCTGCCGAAATATGGGCTGGTGACATTCACCTGGGGAAATGTCAGTGGCATCGACCGTGAGAAAGGACTTTTTGTAATTAAACCAAGCGGTGTGGATTACGATAAGCTCAAACCAGAAGATATGGTTGTTGTTGACCTTCAGGGAAACAAAGTAGAAGGCGAATACAATCCGTCCTCTGACACCGCAACACATGTTGTACTGTACAATGCATTTCCGAACATCGGTGGAATCGTACATACACATTCTTCCTGGGCAACAAGCTGGGCACAGGCAGGAAGAGGCATTCCATGCTATGGAACCACACATGCAGACTACATCTATGGAGAAGTACCTTGTGTGCGAAACCTCACAAAAGAAGAAATCGACGAGGCATATGAGAAAAATACAGGAGTGCTGATCGCTGATTACTTTAAGGACAAAGATTACGAGGCAGTTCCTGCAGTACTCTGCAAAAACCACGGACCATTCACCTGGGGCAAAGATGCTCATGAGGCAGTACATAATGCAGTTGTACTTGAGGAAGTTGCCAAAATGGCATCTCGCTGTGAACTTATCAATCCACAGGTAAAACCGGCACCACAGGAACTTCAGGATAAACATTATTACAGAAAACACGGCGCAAACGCTTATTACGGGCAGATTGTAAAATAACAATTGCAAATAAAGACACTTTTTTAAACAAACAAGGTTCTTCACGCTTGAAGAACCTTGTTGTATTATGTTATTATTAAGAAGAAAACGAGAAGGGATATACAGCAGTTTGCACAAAGAAATTTGCTGTATAAAAGAAAAACATTTAGGAGGTTTTTACAATGACTAAGTATTACGCAGCAGTAGACATGGGAGCATCCAGTGGACGTCTGATCCTTGGACACATGGAGAATGGCAGAATGGAGCTCGAGGAGATTCATCGTTTTGAGAATGGTATGGTCAAGAAGGATGGAGAACTCTGCTGGGAATTTGACCGTATTTTCAAAGAAATCGTTGCAGGTCTCAAGAAATGTAAAGAGATTGGCAAGATTCCGGTAAGCATGGGCGTTGATACCTGGGGTGTTGACTTCGTTCTTCTTGATAAAGATGACAAGGTACTTGGTAACACAGTTGGATACCGTGACCATCGTACAGAGGGAATGGATGAGGAAGTTTACAAGTTAATTCCGGTTGAAGAACTGTATGCAAGAACAGGTATCCAGAAAGCTATTTACAATACGATATACCAGCTGATGGCAGTTAAGACAAAACATCCGGAATATCTGGAGCAGGCAGAAACTCTTCTTCATGTACCGGATTACTTCCACTTCCTTCTGACAGGACAGAAGACCTGTGAGTACACAGAGGCTACAACAGGCCAGATGGTAAATGCACAGACAAAAGACTGGGATTATGAGATCATCGACAAACTGGGATATCCGAGAAGAATTTTCCAGAAACTGATCATGCCTGGCACAAGTGTAGGACATCTGACAGAAGAACTTCAGAAAGAAGTCGGCTTTGACGTAGAAGTTGTCGCACCGGCAACACATGATACAGGATCCGCAGTCCTTGCAGTACCGGCAAACGATGATGATTTTATCTATATCAGTTCCGGAACATGGTCCCTGATGGGAATCGAAAGAAAAACTCCGGACTGTTCACCAAAGAGCTGCGAACTGAACTTCACAAACGAGGGTGGATATGCAGGACGCTTCCGTTATATCAAGAACATCATGGGTCTGTGGATGATCCAGTCTGTTCGTCATGAAGTAAATGACAAGTACAGTTTTGCAGAGATCTGTGCTATGGCAGAAGAAGCAAAGGATTTCCCATCCAGAGTAGATGCAAATGACGAGTGCTTCCTTTCTCCTGAAAACATGACAGAAGAAGTAAAGGACTACTGCCGCAGAACAGGACAGCAGGTTCCGGAGACAATGGGTGAGATCGCAACTGTTATCTACACCAGTCTTGCTGACTGTTATGCGAAAGCAGCAAAAGAACTGGAAGAACTTACAGGAAGAACTTACAGCCGTATCCATGTAGTTGGCGGTGGTTCCAATGCAGGATATCTGAATGAACTTACAGCTAAGGCAACTGGCAAAGAAGTTCATGCAGGCCCAGGAGAAGCAACTGCAATCGGAAACATTACTGCACAGATGCTCAAGGAAGGCGAATTCCAGTCTGTTGAAGAGGCTCGTACAACTATTCATGAGTCTTTCGGAATTAAGATTTTCAAAGCCTGAGAGATTATAGCTGGAGACTTTTTACCCAATCATCCTGTTATTGAGCTATATGCACCTGGAATAAGGTGAGTATATACATTAATAAAATAAATTGGAGGTTTTATTATGTTAGTAAACACAAAAGCAAGAGTCGGCGTATTTTCTATTGCTTTAGGAGCATACCTGCCTCAGTTCCCGTCACTGGTACCTGAGTTTGAAGCTCAGTATGAGGCATTCAAAAAAACAATCCCTGATACAGTAGAGATCATCGATGGAGGAATGGTAACAACAAAAGAGCAGTCTATGGAAGCCGGAGATAAATTCCGTGCTGCAGACGTTGATATCGTATTTCTTCAGATGCTGACCTATGCGACATCCTACAATATGCTCCCTGCAATCCGTGATCTTGATGTTCCGGTTGTTCTTGTGAACGTTCAGAAGCTCAAAGCACTGGATTATGATCACACAGATATCGCTGCATGGCTTGGTGAAGGATATGCCTGCGGTGCTGTAGGTGAAGCAGTTGCCGATCTGGAAAGAGCAGGCAAGAGACATGCTGTTATTACAGGTGTAGTTGAGGGTGGAGATCCGGCTGTTCAGGCAGAGATCGAAGACTGGTGCAAGGCTGCACAGGTAAGAAGAAGATTCCGCGATACCAATATCGCTCAGATCGGAAGACCTTATCCGGGTATGATGGACCTTTACATCGATGAGACAAACCTGTACAACAGAATGTTCCTGTACACCAAACAGTTTGACTGGGAAAAAATGTGGGCGATCGCTGATGATATCACAGATGAAGAAGCAATCCGTGCAAAAGCACAGGATATTCTTGAGACTTTTGATATTGAGGACGGCGGCACAATCGAAAAAGTATGGGATATGGCAAAATACGTTGTTGCATTCGAGAAATGGGTAAAAGACGAACATCTCAGCATGGTTGCTTCCCATTATGACGGATTTGCACAGGGCAAGGCAGGTGTCCTTGACAGTATGCTGATCCCGGCCTTCTCCATGCTGATCAAACAGGGTACAGCATGCGCTGTTGAAGGTGACATGAAGGTTGCTATGGCAATGAGCATTCTCAAGACCATTTCCGGTACAGGCCAGCTTTCTGAGATGTACTCCATCGACTTCAACGATGATATCTGCATCATCGGACATTCCGGAAGCGGAGATGCTGATATCTCTGATAAGAAACCTACCATGAAGATCGTACCGGTATTCCACGGCAAAACAGGCGGCGGATATCTGACACAGTTCTATCCATACACAGGCCCGGTTACCTATCTTGCAATTACACAGGATGCTGACGGACATTTCAAATTCGTTGTTGCTGAGGGCATCAACGAGGAAGGACCGATCCTTTCCTTCGGTGATACCAACATGAGAACACGTTTCACATGCGGCGCAAGAGAGTTCGTAAACCGTTGGAGCGAAGCAGGCCCGACACATCATATGGCTGCTGCAACAGGAAGACATATCGATACTCTTCTGAAAGTTGCCAAGATCTTCAACATTCCGGTTGATATCGTAACAAGATAATTGCGGTAATAATAAGACCATCATATGGTTTTGTACACATATTCATATTCAGCGAAAGGGAGAGCCTGCGGACTCTCTCTTTTGCTGTCCTGAAAAAAATTGCCCTGGAAGCTTTCTCCCAGGGCAGTTATCATTTCGTCTCTGTATTTATTTGTTCCTCTGAAATCCCATCCTTCTTTGCAGGAAAACGAATCTGCACTTCTGTTCCAGATCCAAGCTTGCTGGAATAGGAAAGTCCGTACTGGTCTCCATAGAGAACCTGAAGCCGTCTGTGCGTATTGTAGATGGCAATATTGGTTCCTCCGGAAACGCTGGTTCCCTCACCGGAAAGAATCACAGGCAGCTTATCCGGTGCAATTCCCACACCATCGTCAGAAATGAGAAGCACCACATCCTTATCCTCCATCCATCCGGTAAGAACAATGGTACCGGACTTGGTTGGCGTCTCCAGAATACCGTGAAGCACTGCGTTTTCCACAACCGGCTGCAGGGTAAGCTTGGGAATCTGGTACTCCATCAGCTCATCCGGAATATCCGAAATAAAGGAAATGCTGTCGTGATAACGCATGTTCTGCAGATGCACATAGATGGAAACATGTTCTTCTTCTTTGGCAATGGTGCTGATTCCCTTCTTGCGGCTTAAGGTCAGCTTATAAAAACGGGAAAGGCTCTGCACCGCGTTGCACACCTCGGAAGTACGTCCCTGATGCGCCATCCAGTTGATCATATCCATGGTGTTGTAAAGAAAATGGGGATTGATCTGTGCCTGCAGGGAATTAAACTCCGCAATGCGAAGATCCTCCGCAGCCTGTGCCTGCTTTTCCATCAGCTGGTTCATCTTGCGGGTCATATAGTTGTAGGTGTCGATCAGATCACCAATCTCATCGTGGGCATCCGGGCTGTCCATGGGAACTGGCGGCCCGTGCCGCACTGTACGCATCTGGCTGATGACAGAAGAAATTCGTCCGGTAATAGATTTGGACAGGGTGCTTGCCAGGAAAAAGGCCAGGGCCAGCACTGCAATATAAATAGCCAGGAACTGAAGCACCAGAATATTGCTCTGCGTGATCAGCGGCTGGGAAGGAAGGACCGTCACCATAAACCATCCGGGCTGCCGGATCCGGTAAAATCCAACATAAACTGTCTTTCCAAGGATTTCCTGCTCCACATAGCTGTTGGAAGACATATAGGATTCCATGATCTTGTCGTAATCCAGCCAGTATATTCCGGCAAGGGAATCGCTGGAAGCAGATACCAGGTTGTTTCGCTCATTCATAATATAGGAAACGCTGCCGTCCAGAGTGAGATTTTCCGACAAAATCTGGTTGAAATCATAGCCGGAGTAGTAAACCGCTATGTAAGCATCATAGGTTCCGCTGTCATAGATCACGGAAGCATGGGTAATGTAGGCCTGGTCTCCGTATGCTTTCTTTTCCTGTGCACCAAGATAAAAGGAAGGGCAGAACAGCTGGGCTGCCCGGGTTCCTCTGAAAATTCCGTACCAGTAGGTTCCCTTGGCCTGTTCCAGGGAAAGGAAGGTATCCTTCAGATGATCAGAATTCAAAAACGCATCCACATCAGCTGAGGCTTCCTTTGGAACCTCCATATAAATTTTTACATTGGTCACAGGTGTGTCCTGGGTCAGCTGCCTGATCAGGTCTGAAAAATCCGCTGCGTCCTCAGACTCCGCCAGATCCGAAAAGGAATCGGTTATGGCATTTTTGAAAAGAGTCTGGTAAAAATCCAGAGAAGAGATCTCCGTGCTCACATCCAGGATCTTCTGGAGAGATTCCTCGATCAGCGGCGCCGTCTGTGCAGAGCGGTCCTGTTCCTGGCGGATGGTATAGGAGACCACCATGTCATAGGCATTTCCATAGAAAAAGAAAATAATGGCAATTGCAGGAATTGCCACGATCACAAGAAGTACCAGGGTGAACTTGGACTGTAGGTTCAAATCCTGGTACCATTGCTTGATTGTCCGCAAAGTTCATCCCCCCTTTCTGTCATCCCATTTTCTCTCTGTACTCAGAGGGGGAAAATCCGGTATACTTCTTGAAGCTCTTTCCGAAGTAATTGCCATCGCTGTAGCCTACCTGAGAAGAGATGTCTGCAATCTTATATCTGGGGTCGGAAAGCAGCTGCTTGGCTTTTTCCATGCGGAACTCCGTAAGATACTGATTCAAAGTCTGTCCAGTCTCATTTTTAAAGAAGGTACACACATAGGAAGTGGACAAAAATACATGGTCGCTGATATCCTTCACAGACAAGGTCTCGTTCATGTACTTCTGGCTAATGTAATCTTTGATCATGAAAATTGTGGAGTTTTCTTCCGCTGTATTGTCCACTGCCTGGAAAAAGGCCTCTGTTTTGCGGACCAGCTTCTGATGGAGTTCGCCAAATGAGAAAATTTTCTCAAGGGCATCAATCAGGTTTTCCTGTTTGTCAGAAAGGGTCAGCTTCAGCTGCCGCGCCGCTTCCTCCAGGGAACGGAAAAGCTTGTAATACAGATCCTTTGCCTGATTGGGAAGAATATTCTGGTTGCGTCCAAAGTATTCCATAAGCTTATCCAGAAAAAGAGTAGTCCCTTCCTGGTCCTTGGCTGTGAGGAGGGTAAGAAGCTCATGCTCCGGATGGGCAGGAAGCTCCGGCTTGTTCCAGGCAGACGGTGCTTCATGGAATGGAGACAGGAAGGTTCCGGCCGGGAAAAAGAAGCTGTTCTGCAGCAGGATGACCGCGGAGGTATAGGACTGATAGGCTTTTGAAATGCCAGTCAGGGTGTCCCCTGCCGCAATGCAGAAGCGGGAATAGCGGGAATAAAGCTTGCAGAAGAACTCCTCAATGCTTTTCCTGGCGGCAGGACCGGGAGCCGGGCCAAACAGGAAATAAACCATATACTGCACGCGCTTTTCCGCAAAAATACAATCTATATGGAAAGTTTTCAGAAATTCCCGCACAGACATGTACATGGCACCAGCTTCATTAATAGGAAGTTCTTCTTCCGTTTCTGTTTTCAGAACAATGGCAGTAAAGCTGGTAGATGGGCTTATGGAAAGGGAAAGCTCTGCCAGCAGCTGGTCAATGTTTTCTTTTGCTTGAGCGTAAGGCTGGGTAAGCAAAAGGGCCAGGCGGGAGGCATTTTCCATGGAATGGATGGATTCGTTGTGTCTGGTCCGCTTTCTTTCCAGGCAAAGATCCCTGGCCTCGATCACAGCATCCTGGATTTCCAGAGGATCCAGAGGCTTCTCAATATAGTTGACTGCCTTTAACTTAATGGCAGCCTTCAAATATTCCTTATCTGAGTATCCGCTCATAAAAACAGGAACCACATCGGGAAGAATGGTTTCCAGCTGCTCTAACATCTGGATCCCGTCAAGTCGGGGCATGCGCACATCGCACAGGATAATATCCGGCTTATGCATGCGTGCCATTTCCAGGCCGTTCATGCCGTCATCCGCCTGAAGTACTTCATCGATTCCGATAGACTGCCAGTTTATAGAAGAAATCACACCCACACGGGTCAGCTCTTCGTCATCTACGATTAGTAATTTCATGATAAAACTCCTTTAAAGGGTGAAAATGCATGTATCTATCATATCACAATTATATCTAAAATACGAGACGCAAACCGCCTGGTTTTGTGGAAAATTCATTTGTCAGTGGAAAATTTTACCCATTAAGTGGAAAATATTTTACCCTGTTTCAAAATAT
>OLSP01001333.1_pt1 | contig 22828 bp, 16 predicted proteins | sample 1672941 | NCBI WGS metagenome assembly OLSP01 (sample SAMEA3136739, study PRJEB25190) | human gut metagenome | reverse complement strand
TTTTCCCAAATCATATTCTATTTTTTGATCTTGATCTTAACAGATACTTTTTTATTTGTACCATCTGTTGATCTTGCTGTGATCGTTACAGTCTTGCCTGCTCCGGCTTTTGCTGCTTTCACAACACCCTTCTGGCTTACAGTTGCATACTTCGTATTCGAAGATGTCCATTCGAGTGTCTTATTTGCCTTCTTACCGGTTGTTGTCACTTTTGCTTTGATCATGGCTTTTTTACCTGCTTTTATCGACTTTGGTTTTGCAGTAAATTTAATCTTCTTTACTGCATGTTTCATGATCGTAACTTTGACATCTGTTTTTACACCGCTGCCATCTGCTGCTGTTACTGTGATCGTTACAGTCTTTCCTGCTCCGGCTTTCTTTGTTGTAACCACACCTTTTTCATTGACAGTTGCGTACTTCGTATTCGAAGATTCATAAGTAACTGCGGTATTTGCTGCATTTGCCGGTGCCACTTCCGGTGTGATCGTCACTTTTTTACCTGCTGCGATCTTATAACTCTTAGAAGCAACTGTAATACTGCTTACCTTCACTGTTTCCGGTGTTGGTGTTGGATTCGGCGTTGGTGTTGGTGTAGGAGCCGGTGTCTGGTTATTACTCTCTCCTCCACCATTCTGTCCGTTATCCGGCTTAGAAGTTTCTGTTTTCTTTAAGCCTGCAACTGCTGCATCTAAAGCTGCTTTTGCTCCATCTACTTCTGTCTGTGATACGATATTGCTTGCTGCAGCTGCTTTTGCTGCTGCCAATGCATCACTGAATGCTTTAAAACTTTCTGCTGTATAATCTTTTTCTGATAATTTCTCTACTGCTTCGATTGCTGCGTTTAATGCACTCTTATCCGTATCAACCGGCTCGATATAAGAAGCTTCTTCGTCTGTCAGTGCATCCGCTGCCATTAAGTTCACATCATCGATAACTACCCATGCACCATTGCTGTTTCCGGTACAAGCCATATGTGTACCAATGCGGATATCTGCCACATGATCATTTACTAAAATGTTGCTGATCTTTGCCTGATAGAACTGTTTCCATACGTTTGGAATTTCAAAATCTGCATCGTATCTCTTTACAGCTCCGTTTTTATAAGTTACTTCTGCAAAAAGACCTGCTTCTTCTGCGATCTCTGCAACATTTGTTCCCTGATAATAAGCAACTAATGTGTATTTCCGGCTTGGCAGATCTTCTTTTGCGATTGTCTGCTCAATCGTAAAGTCGATCGGTGATTTTGACCATGCATCAAAATATCCGTTTCCGCTCTTAGCATTTCCGCCTGCACCATCAGATTTTACTTTTGCTCCGGTGCTTGATGTATCGATCAATGTCCAACCGTTGCTGCCATCTTCAAATCCTGCATTGACTGCATAATTGGTTCCTGTTACGGTAACTGCACAAGTTGTTGTATAAGATCCTGCTGCAATCGTAAGTGTTTCACCTTTTGAATCATAAGCAAACTCATTTAAACTTCCTGTGATCGTGTATTCTCCAAAATCAGCTGTCTTTAATGCTTCTAACTGCTCTGCATCCCATGTAACACCTACATTTTCTACTGTTCTGCCATCGTTTAAGTTTACATTTACAGCAGCCGGAAGATCCGGTGTGTCTTTATAATTCATGGTATAAGAAGTTGTGTCTACCGTCGATACTCTGACCGGACCATCTGCTCCTGTGTATACCCATTTGTAAACATTGATGGATGGGAGTGCTTTTCCATTAAAGTCGAACATTGCCTGATTATCCCACTGGGAACCATGTGTGGATTCATCATCATCTACACCACCGTCATATGCATCTCCTGCTTTACCAGACCATTTAGATGCCCAGCCGGAACCATATTTTTCCCATTTATCAATGTTATTTGCTAATACGGTTTCTTTATCAGCTTCGTCTGCTCCTGCATAATTCTGTGCCGGAATCCATGCCGGCTCCCAGTAGAATGTACCGATACCGGCATCTCCAACTGCGGATACTGCTGCGATCGCATCACGTACTGCTGCTGCCTGACCTTCTGCATCGATAGAATAATTCAGTGGAGAAGTACTGCTGTTTACTACGTTCGCTGCACCGTCACCATCTTCTAATGTGCTGCAGTAAGAAACCTCTGCTACCATGACTTTCTTGTCATAAGTATCTGCGATCGTCTTTAATACGCTTGTCAGATTATCTGTACTTCCATGCCAGAAAGAATAGTAAGAAGATGCAAATACATCATAATCGATCTCTGCGTCATTTAATGCTTTTGCTTTTCCAACCTGATATCCTGACTTGTGTGGATCTGCATAATGGATAGCGATCAGGATATTCTCATCAAAATCACGAACTGCTTTGGTTCCTGCTTTTAAAAGTTTTGACATATTATCCCATTTGTTCTCGCCAGCCATTCCGCCGTTGATCTCATTACCAACCTGTACCATGCCGACATCTACTCCGGCATCTTTTAACTGCTGTAAACATGCTGTTGTATATTCAGCTAATGCTTCTGCTTTTACATCAATATCCATACCAGCCCATGCCTTTGGCACTTTATATTTTGCCGGATCAGCCCAGAAATCAGAATAATGGAAATCAATAAGCACTTTCATGCCATAGCTGGTTGCGATCTTACCGATTGCTTCTGCTGTATCAATATCACAGTTTCCTGCTCCGTAACCTTCACGATATACGGTTGTACCACCTTCGGTTAAAGTGTATACAGGGAATCCGTTTGCATCTTTTGTTGTGGTTACTTTATCTTCGTTATATTCATTTCCTTCATCATCTACATAGAGATATTTTCCATCATCGTCAATACGGAATGGGCAGTTCCAGACACGGATACGGACATAGTTGACACCACCGTCTTTGAAGATCTGGAACATGTTTTCTTCTTCTCCATCTTCATTGTAGTATTTTACGCCACTCTGGATCTCACTCATATAAGTAGATACATCAACACCATGGATGAAATCTTTGGAAAGTCCAGATACTTTCTTGACATTGATCGGTGCTTCTACTGCTGTTGCTGCATCAAATGAAACATCTTTTAATCCGTACCAGTCACCTTTTAACATGGTACCTGCAAAAGAGATCGTAACAGAATCACCTTCTGCTACTTCAATGCTGTCTGCTGTGACCACATTGTCCCATGTGTTCCAGTCATCGATCGTAACATCAGCAGAAACGGTTACATCCCGTGTATCATTCTTTACAGTCATTTTTAAGCTTTTATTTGCTTTTGAAGTTGCATTTCCTACTGCTGCAACCTTTGCTGTATAAGTTCCTTCTTCCAGATTCTCGATCGTCTGGCTGATGGAGAACTGCTGCCCATCATCTCCACTATTCCAGATACTTAAATAGGATGTTCCGGATTCTGTCGTATTCCAATATCCTGCTGTTTCACTTCCGGTTTCTGCTAAGGACATATCACCTGCTACTGTCCATCCGGTCGTGTTCTCTGTGAGTGCACCATTCTGTAATGTCCCATATTCTGCTGCTGCCACATCTGTCAGGCTAAAACCTGTAAAGAGTGAAACTACAAGACAGATACAGAGTGCTGCACTGACTGCTTTCTTCCATACTTTCATACCTATGTTCCTCCTTTTTTATTGTGCTGCTTTTTATAAGATTTCCGATTATTGCAATCGGTTGCGCAATTTGTAAAAAAAATTGTCACCGATATATCAGCAGCAACTGTTAGACAGATATAGTATATTCCGGCCAGACTGTATAAAAAATACCATTTTTCACAAAAAGATACCATTTTTCACATTTCTGACCGGAATATGCTGATAATATTATTTTGTAACTTTCTTCTTCACTGTCTTACTATAGGTTCCATATACCGTCTTTCCACCCGATTTCGTATACGGACGGATTCTGATATAGTAAGTCTTGCCTTTCTTTAACTTCTTGATTGTATAAGTAGTCTTTGTGGTAGTTACCTTTTTAGCGGATTTAAACTTCTTATTCATAGAGTAAGAAATCTCATATCCTTTTGCACCACTTGCTTTTTTGATCTTGATCTGTAACTTCTTTTTTGATTTTGCAGTCACTTTTGATATGGATGCTTTGCCTAATTTCACCTGTGTATTCGGTATTTCTGTCTGCCCATCATCTGCGGTCGATGCATCTGCACTTCCTGTTATCTGACCGTTGGATGCTCCGGTTCCATTTCCGGTACTTCCATTATCGGTACTTCCATTTCCTCCAGTCGTTCCGTTGTCCGTACTTCCACTTCCTCCACTGGTTCCGTTGTCCGTACTTCCACTTCCTCCGGCTGTTCCATTGTCTGCACTTCCACTTCCTCCGGCTGTTCCATTGTCTGCACTTCCACTTCCTCCAGTCGTTCCGTTATCTGTACTTCCACTTCCTCCACCGGTTCCATTGTCGGTATTTCCATTATCTGTATCAGAACCGGCTTTCTTTGTCCATTTTGCTGTCAATGTCATATTCTGTGTGACTGCTGTCGTAAAATCAAATGCCTCTGTGGCTCCATTGATATACCAGCCTTCAAAGGTATAGCCTTCCCTTACCGGATCAGCCGGTTTTTCTACCGTACTTCCTTCTTCTGCTTCAACTGCATTGACCGTTGTTCCATCTGCTGCATCAAAAGATACGGTATACTTTTGTTTCTCCGGCTTTTTTGCATATACGGTACATACAAACAATACCGTAGAAGTTTTACCTGTAGCAGTTGTGATCGTTGCGGTAAGATCTACCGTTTCATCTTTTGCACCAGCCTCTGGCAATGTGATATTTCCTGTTGCCGGATCGATCACTGTCTGATCAGATGATGCCCATGTGATACTGCTGTTGCCGTAACCGGTTGTTGGTAAAGTCATTTTGTCTTTTGTGATACCAAGAGAATAACTGCCATCTGCATTTGCTGTCAGTTTTGTTGCAAGTGTACTTTCCAATGCACTGACGATATCGTCTTTTGTATATTCTGCCGGCAGGGTATTGTCCATATACTGATAGATCTCCTCTACCTGCTCTGCTTCAAGGGATGCCTGATATATACGGAGATCTTTGACATTTCCGATATAATCGTTATCACTGCCACCCCAGATGGAATTACCGATATAAGCGATCCGGTTTGTTCCAAAATCGCTGACTTTAACTCCGGTATTTTTCGTTCCGATCAGTTTTCCATCTTTATATAATGTCAGATTAGTACCATTTAATACGCAAGTGATCTGTGCCCATGTATTTTTCGGATAATTACATTCTGTTGTAAATCCGCTTTCCCCCTTCCAGCTGTTTTTCGTCATTACAGTCTTTAAACTTGTCTTATTACTCGTATTTATGAGCAGATATTTATAGACATTACTCGTATCCGGATCAGAACTTGTTCCTGAACCGAAACTGAAAACTGCCTGATTCCTGCTCGCATCCGTTCCGGTATCTTTTGCCCAGAAAGAGATTGTCAGATTATCCTGTCCGTCAAACATGGTTGTTGGCAGGGAAATATAACTCTGTAATTTTCCGCTGCCTGTGATCGTTACACCGTTATCTCTGCTAAATGTTACGCCCTGTGCAGTTCCATTATTACCATTTGCTGAACGGTCATTTGCATTTTCGCTCAATGGATACCAGCCTGAGAGATATTTTTCTAACTGTGCTGCCGTCTTTAACTCTAATGTACTCTCTGCAGCCGCTTTTAACTTTGCAACTTCTTCCTGTACTCTTGCAGCAGTGATCGTTGGATCTGCTACTAGCTGTGTCCGCAGAGTATCCGCACTTGCTACCGCATCTGTTAACAGTTTTAAAGAATCTTCTGTATAACATTTCTTTGCCTTTGCATCTTCGCAGGTCTGTTTTACCTCTGTCAAAGTGCCATCTAAAAGTTCAAGATTTGCTGCACTGGTGCAGATATTTGTCTTAATTACTTTTCTTGCTAATTCTTCTGTGACAAAATCCATAATAATATAACCATAGGATTTTCCCTGTGTCATTTCGTAATTTGTAAATTCTGCATTGACGCTTTCTGCGATCTTCTTTGGCGTAGATGCAGGTATTCCTAATATTTTATTTCCTGCTGAACTAAGGAAATTCAAAAAATATTCATTAGCACGGTTATCTGCTCCCGGTGGATTATCCAAACCGGTCTTAACTGCCGTCCATTTATTCGACGCACTGTATTCATAACGATCCTGTACCCATAACCCGGTAAGACCGGTAACTGCCCAGCGGACATATGGCGTATCCACTACATCAGAGCCACCCTGATCGCCCCAGACAAAATGCATACCGCCTTTGCTGTCACTGTAGTTATTATCATTTTTATAACGTCTTGCCAGCACGATCTTACCGCGGACATCCTTTAACGGTGATTTTCCGTTCTGTGTTGACCAGTACTGTGCATTTGCATCAATATACTTATGAACAGCAGCCTGCACCTTTGCATCTGTCGCATCTCCATTATCTTTTTTGATGCTCATAATGATCGCTTCTGTCGGATGTGCATCCAGAAATGCGTAACAGTCTGACAATACCGTATCTAGATATAATTTATTACCGGCACTGTCTTTACAGGCTGTTGAACCATGCACAAGCCGGAGGTTTCCATCTGAATCCATTTCCACACGGATATCTAAAAAACGGATACCTGCAGCTAACTGTTCTGCGATCGTTTTATCCTGACATTGTGAATAAGTAGATGCCTCCACGTATTTTGTTCCACTATCATGTGTTCCCGGAATATTGATCTGTGTGATCTTCAGATCGCCGTCGATCTTCGCCATCCAGTCCGTACTTGCCACGCTGTCCCACGGATCTGTCGTGTCTGCTTTTACCGGATATGTCAGACTTGTCATAACTACTGCCACGGTCATTAAAAATGCCAGCAGTCTGTTCCATTGCTTATACATCTGAAATCCTCCCTTTATCTTTTTTTAGTATATTAGTACTATTTTTAGTATAGCAAGATATGCTTCAAAATGCTAGTGGATTTTGCATATTTCCGCATAGATTTTTACTAAAAAAAGCAGGGAATGCCACATTTTTTTACTTCTGCAGTATTCCCTGTTTACTAAAATAAATAAATTCAATTTTATAATTTCCAGATGTCCTCATTGTACTGTGCGATCGTACGGTCAGAGGAGAAGAATCCGGCTTTGCTGATGTTGATGAGCATTTTCTTCGCCCACGCCATGCGGTCTTCATAATCCGCATAGATGCGCTCCTTGGTTGCCACATAGTCCTTGAAATCCGGAAGCGTCATGAACCAGTCTTTGTTCAGAAGTTCGTTGTAAAGACGCTCTAAGTTCTCTCTGCATCCGACTGCCATCATCTCGTCGCTCACGATAAAGTCTACCGCACGCTTGATGTTCGCATCATTCTCATAGTAGCTTCTGGACACATAATCTGCCTTCTCGTAGTGCTTGATGACTTCCTCTGAGGACTCACCGAAGATGTAAATGTTGTCGTCGCCGACAAACTGATGCATCTCCACGTTTGCACCGTCCATGGTTCCGATTGCCACTGCACCGTTTAACATGAACTTCATGTTGGATGTTCCGGACGCCTCCTTGGAAGCAAGGGAAATCTGCTCGTGGATATCTGCCGCCGGGATCAGCTTTTCAGCCAGCGTGACATTGTAGTTTTCCACCATCACAACCTTTAAGTACGGAGATACCTCCGGATCATTTGCAATCAACTCGGACAGGCAGAGGATCAGGTGAATGATATCTTTTGCAATCACGTAAGCCGGGGCTGCCTTGGCACCGAAAATCACGGTGATCGGACGGGTCGGCTTCTTTCCTGCCTTGATCTCGAAATATTTGTGGATGACATACAGCGCATTCATCTGCTGTCTCTTATACTCGTGCAGACGCTTGATCTGGATATCGTAAATGGAATTGTCATCCAGCACGATTCCCTGTGTTTTTGCAAGATAATCTTTCAGCTCAGTCTTTCTGCTGTTCTTGACATCAAGCAGGCGCTGCAGAACGGAAGCGTCATCGACAAGCGCGCCGAGCTTCTCCAGTTCCATCGCATCCTTCTTAAAGCCCGGTCCGATCAGGGATTCGATCAGATCTGCCAGCTCGTGGTTGCAGTGCAGCAGCCAGCGGCGGAAGGTAATGCCGTTTGTCTTATTGTTGAACTTCTCCGGATAGATCTTGTAGAAGTTGTTGAGCTCCGTATTTTTCAAAATTTCCGTGTGCAGGTAGGCAACGCCGTTGACACTGTAGCCATAATGAATATCCATATGTGCCATATGCACGCGTTTCTCGTCATCAATGATCGCAACCGACTTGTCATCGTATTTGCGTACCACGCGGCTGTTCAGTTCGTAGATAATCGGAAGAAGCTGCGGAACTGCCTTTTCTAAAAAATGAATCGGCCATTTTTCCAGTGCCTCCGCAAGAATCGTGTGGTTGGTGTATGCGCAGGTCTTCGATACGATCTCAATCGCCTCATCCATCAGAATTCCACGCTGCATCAGAAGACGGATCAGCTCCGGAATCACCATGCTCGGGTGTGTATCGTTGATCTGGATTGCCGCGTACTCATTCAACTTGTGCAGATCACCGCCTCTTGCCAGCGTCTCGTCGATGATGAGCTGTGCCGCATTGCTGACCATAAAATACTGCTGGTATACACGCAGGATGCGTCCCTTGTCATCCGAATCGTCCGGGTATAAGAACAGCGTCAGGTTCTTTGCAATATCCTCTTTGTCAAAATTGATGCCGTCCCCTACAAGGCTCTCGTCCACGGTCTCCACATCAAACAGATGAAGCTTTGTGGTACGGTTCTCGTAACCAATCACATCGATATCATACAGTCTGGACTGTAAGGTAAAACCGCCGAACTGTACCGGGTAGGTCACGTTCGTTTTTGTCAGCCAGCTCTCCTTCTCGATCCACGGGTTCGGCTCCTCGTGCTGTAAATTGTGCTCAAATACCTGTTTGAACAGACCGTAGTGATAATTGAGACCCACGCCGTCGCCGTTTAATCCAAGCGTTGCAATGGAATCCAGGAAGCATGCTGCCAGACGACCCAGACCGCCGTTTCCGAGAGACGGCTCCGGCTCAACCTCCTCGATCTCTGCCAGGTTCTTGCCGTTCTCCGCCAGAACCTGCTTTACTTCCTCATAAATACCGAGGTTGATCAGGTTGTTGGATAACAGCTTACCGATCAAAAACTCGGCGGAGATATAATAAAGCTTGCGCTTTCCCTCGTTGCTCTCCTTTTCCTTCGCCATGCTCTTTGTCATCTCAAGCAGCGCGTAATAAATCTCTTCGTTGGAGCACTGTGCAATGCCCTTACCATATCTGTTGTTTACGATTTCCTGTACGTTCATGATATCCTCCTTGTTTTGCGAAGCAAAATCCGAGTCCTTTGACGAGGAGAGGATTTTACTCCTTGTTTTGCATCCCCAATTACTTTTTGTATTTCCCTGCTGTATGAGAACATTATATGCAGAAGTCCACTTTTTTTCTTGTCATATTATCCCCAAAAGTGGTACAATCCTATCATGAACATTTTAGAGTATGAAAACTATCAGGAAAAAATTCCACATGGCAACCCGCTGTTTCCTTATATCACCTACCCTTGCTCGATTCCGCTTGACTTTTCGCGCGTGCCTCTGCACTGGCACGATGAGATGGAAATCATCTATATCAAAAAAGGAACCGGAGCAATCACGGTCGATTTCAAATCCTACGTGGTGACTGAGGGAACCATCGCGCTGATTCTGCCGGGCAGGCTGCACGGCATTGAACAGTACATGCAGGACAGCATGGAATACGAAAATATCATTTTCCATCCGGGCATCCTCATTTCCAAAAAAACGGACACCAGCAATACCGAATTTCTTGCGCCGCTGTTGTCGGGCGTCCTGTCCGTTCCGCTCTTATATCAGCCGGGATCTCCCTGCTATGCGGAGATTGCCGCCTGCATTGACGCCAACGATGAAATCAGCCGGACGAACCCGCCCGGCTATCAGTTCTTTATCAAGAGCCAGCTCTTTATGCTTTTTTACATTTTATTCAGCAAATGCCTCTTAAAAGAGCCGGCAAAGCGCGACCACAAATCGCTGGAGAAGATGAAGCTAATCTTAAAATATCTGGAGAACCATTATATGGAGCGCATTACAATTGCAGATATCTCGGCGGAGGTCGGGCTGAGCCAGTCGCATTTCATGAAGTATTTCAAGAATACGATGGGCACTTCCTTCATCGAATATCTCAATGAATACCGCCTGACCATGGCTTCCCGCCTGTTGATCTCTTCTGAGTCCTCGATTCTTGCCATCGCAGAAGAAGTCGGCTACGAGAATTTATCGTACTTTAACCGCACTTTCAAAAAAAGATTCGGCATGACGCCCCGGGATTACCGCAAACAATCCACGAAGCAGTTGTAAAACGGGTCCCACAGAGAATTTTCCTTGTTTTAGACCCGTTTTTCTTCATTTTTCCAGTCAAAATGGTGCTTTTTCTATGCAAAACGGGTCCAGAGCAGATTTTTTCCTCTGCCAGACCCGTTTTTTGCAAAAATCCGGGTCTCACAGTCATTTTTTCCTCCTGTGGACCCGGATACCTCTTTTTCACACGTCTGAACATACCATCTGGACAGTTTTTCTTTTTCTCGTGCTTTCTCTTTCTTTTTTCTTACGATTCTATATCAAAGTCAATGCTTCCCATACCGCAGTCCAGATCAATCGTTCCCACAGCCCCGGCATTCGTGACTTTGTAGCTTCCGCTGAGATCGGAATAGCTTTCTCCGTTTACCGTGAGATCCCCCATGCCGCAGGACATCTTATAATTATAGTCCTCTTCCCTGCCGCGCAGGGTGATGCTGCCATCCCCCATGCCGCAATGCGCTTTCACATTCTCTGCCACAATGCCGTCCAGCGCAAATGATCCCATACCGCAATCCAGCTTAATATCTTTATAGGTGCCTCCTTCCAGATCAATATCACCGGCTCCAAGCTTGATGTCCAGGGTTCCTGTCACAGCAAAATCTGCTCCCGTCAGTTCCCCTGCTCCCACATTCAGCTCCATCGTTCTGCAGTTCACACTGCCCGATGCAAAATCTGCATCTGCCGCCCCGATGTCAAAGTCCATGGTATCAAAGGTCATTTTCTCCGGAATCTCAATCACAATCTGCGCATCATAATTGTCCGGAAACTGCTTATGAATCTCATACTGAATCTGAAGCGTATCTTTATTCATATCCCCTTTATAATATTTTTCTTTGCAGCCGTAGGTTCTCACCACAAGGTTTTTATCATCCGTCCCCTGCTTGACATAGATTTCCGCAGCATCAATATCAATATCCAGATTTTTTATGCCGGCTGCCTCATAGGTATAAACTTTTGCATCGTCGTCTGCTCCCCAGTCATCCTCTGTGTCTTCTTCATCCGAAGAATAGTAAAGTTCATATGGCCGGATATGCCAGTTGCCCGCATCCAGTTCTCCTCTTTCCGCCATGCGTCTGATTGCCCCAAAGCCTCCGCCAAGCAGAGCGGAGATGCCGCCGAGCAATAATCCCATTCCCCCGAGAACTGCCACAATGATCAGGCAGATTTTTGAAAATTTTTTCATGCTGCCGCACGCTCCTTTCTCTTATTAAATGGCTTTTTGCAAAGCTTCCAGATTCCTTTCAATGCCCAGGGAAGAAATCCTCCGAAAATCCAGACCACAAGAACCACCGCAAGGACACCGAACGCAAGGACGATGAGTCCTCCTCCCATAAGCCCGATTCCGATTGCAGGATTTCCTGCAAATGCGGTTCCGATTCCTGCACCAAAGAGCACCACACCGCAGATTAACAGTGCGCCCATGACTGCCACAACCGCTATTGCAATTCCAAACAGCGCCGCCACAATGCCGAGCAATGCTGACAGTATGACCAGAATCATCACCAGCCACACCGGCGAAGTGATGACCAGAAGAACGATCGCCCATCCCGGCATTCCATCCTTCTCCTGCGTAGAATACGCTGCATTCTGCGCTGCTCCCTGTGGTACTCCCTTCGATGCGTTCTGCGCTGCTCCCCGCACTGCCGGATTCCACTCTGCTCCTGTTGTTGCTCCCTCCGGTGCGCTCTGCACTGCCGGATTCCACTCTGCTCCTGCCGATGCTCCCTGCGCGCCGGAAGAACACGCTTCCCCGGGCTGCACACCCAGATCTTTGATAATGCTGTCCGCCACTTTCTGCGGCGATTCCAGTTCTTCTAATATCTTTGCCTCATTTGCCTCCCCGGCGTCCTCGAAATAACTGCGGTAAAATGCAAGTGCCTCCGTTCTTTCCTCCTGTGAAATCCCGGACAGCAGCGCTTCCAGCTGCCTTAAAAATTCATCTTTGTTCATCTTCAAACTCCCTCCTCGGAAAATAACTCTGATATTTTCGAAGAATAGTCATCCCATTCTCTGCGATAATCGTCCAGCTTCTTTCTTCCCTCATCCGTAATCCTGTAGTAGCGCCTGTTGCGGCCTCCACATTCTCTGTCATACACCATAAGGCATCCATCTTTCTGAAGTCTACGCAATACCGGATAAAGTGTGGATTCCGAAACCTCAATCGCCACTCTCACATCCTGCGTGATCTTATATCCATATGTGCCTTCCTCCTCCTTGGAGACGACCGCCAGAACAATCGCATCCAGCAGGGCTGCACCTGTATTGAACACCATATTACCGGCTCCTTTCCTGTTCTGTCTGATATTACTTATATGTTTATAATATTATTTTGTTATCAATACTATATATCATATAATATAGTATTGTCAATATTATTATTCAAAAATGATACATCCATTTTCTAAAAGAGAAAAAAAGAATCCCGCAAACAGGATTCTCCTATAAATCAAAAAATCGTACATGCATGTGTAACGCTTACACAACATGTACGATTTACATTTTTGATTCGCTTTATCTCCGGCTTCTGTCTGCCCTACGCTTCCCAGTCCGCGCGTTTGATAATCCCCACGCCGATCGGATACGGTCCGGTGTGAACGCCAATCGTTGCGCCGATCTGGTAAATCTCAATCTCATCGATCCCCATGCGCTCCCTCACGAGATCTTTTAACATCTCACGAAAATGACAGGCCTCCTCATAATCATAGCCATAGCCGATGGCAAAACTGTATTCGCCCGGCTTTGCGGCGCGTTCGTCCAGATAAGCTTTGAGCATCTCGATTACTTTCTGCATGGATTTTTCCCGGCTTCGCGCAATGCCGGAGGCAAAAATCTCGCCCTCCTTCAGAGTAATAAGCGGCTTGATTTTTAATGCGCTTCCCGCAATTCCCATCACTTTTCCGATTCTTCCGCCATGCTTTAAGTAATCAATGTTGCCGATCGTAAAGAAGATTCTGCCGCTCTCCCTTATGGCAAGGAGCCTCTTCACCATGCGGTCATACTCCCAGCCGAGGTCGCGCAGCCGGCATGCTTCAAGTACATACAAGCCCTGCAGCACCGTGTTGATCTCTGCGTCAATGACTGTGATGCGCGCCTTTGGATATTCCTCTAAAATCATATCTCTGGCAGTCGCCGCTGACTGCATGGAGCCGCTGAACTTCGTCGTGATACAGATACAGATCATCGGAACATCCTGCTTTGCGAGCGGGAGAAAAACCTGATAATAATCATCCACCGACGGCATCGACGTCTTCGGAAATACATCCGGATGATCCACCATTCTCTGATAGAACTCGCGGATATCCAGTTCCACCCCCTCTTTCAGATAAGTTTCTCCATCAAAAGATACATAGAAAGGCACCACCAGAATATCGCGCTCTCTTGTGAGCTCTCTTGAAAGGTCTAACGACCCGTCACTGATAATTTGAATCTTTTCCTGCATAAATCTCCTTCATAATCTGTTCATCAGAATAAATAAACACCGCGCTCCGTGACACGGATCTCCGGGATTACCGTAAGCGCCATAAAAGAAAGGGTAACAAACGGATCTACATTCTCTGAGATACCAAGTTCTCTCGTCTCCTTCTGCATGGCAGAGAGCTTTTCCGTGACTTCCTCATACCGTCTGTCGCTCATAAGACCCGCGATCGGCAGCGGCAGTACATCGATTACCTTGCCGCCGGACACGATCGCATAGCCGCCCTGCTGCTCCTCCACAGTCCGGATGGCAAGCAGAATGTCATCGTCATTGTCTCCCGCCACAATCATATTGTGGGAATCGTGCGCAACGGACGTCGCTACGGCACCGCCTTTTACGCCAAAGCCCTTGAGCGGTGCCACACCGATCTCTCCGGTCTTGCCGTGGCGTTCCACCACACAGATCTTATTGTATACTTCATTCGGGACAAAATATCCGTTTTCTGTCGGCACTTCTTCCACCAGATGCGTCGTCACGATCTGATGCGCATTCATCTGTATCACATCGGTCTTTCCGTTGCATGCAAGCTGAATCCGCTCTCTGGAAAGCTCCCCGACATGAACCGTGTGAAGCAGTTCCTCCGGCACTGGAACCCAATAATCTTTCTTATAGTCTTCCTCTCCCAGGATCCTGCCGTCCTTCATCACATCGGTCGGACGCACCTCCTCCAGATTATCGAGGAACACAATGTCGGCGTGATATCCGGCTCCGATGGCACCGTATCCCTTAAGCCCGTAAAACATTGCCGGCTGGTAGCTTCCCATCTTGTATGCCTTTGCCACCGGAACCCCAAGTGCAATCGCCTTGCGGATACAGGTGCTGATATGTCCTTCCTTGCGGATTTCCTCGATATGCTTATCGTCGGTGCAGAATGCGCACTGGTCGAGCGCCACATTGGCATCTAAAAGCGTGCGGATTAACGTTTCAAGATTCTTGGCACCGCTTCCCTCACGGATATAGATGTGAAAACCGGCGCGCAGCTTGTCGAGCACTTCCTCGGAGTTCGCACACTCATGATCATTCTCCACGCCAGCCAGACGGTACGCCTGTACCGCCTTTCCTGTAATGCCCGGTGCATGTCCGTCGATGTGCTTCTTTGCAAAAAGCTCCAGCTTATCCGACATCCGGCGCTCGCCCTGGTAACACTCCACAAAACGCATGGTCTCCCCGAGTCCCAACACTCGTGCATCATCCACATACTTCATCATATCGGACGCCAGAAACTCCCCGCATCCGTTTGTCTCCACATCGGTTGCCGGAACAGAGGACGGAATCATGAAGAAAATATGTACCAGCGCCTTGCCCGCACATTTCAGGAAATAATCCATTCCCTTCACACCGCACACATTGACAATCTCGTGCGGATCAGCAACAATGGTCGTCGTTCCCGCCTGCACCAGCACCTTGGACAATTCGCCCGGAGATACCATACTGGATTCAATATGCATATGGGCATCCAGAAATCCCGGTACCAGATATTTTCCGGTACAGTCGATCTCCCGCTCACCCTCGTAGGAACCGACTCCCACGATCGTATCGCCGCAGATTGCCACATCCGCTTCCAGAATCTCCTCCGTGAATACGTTCAATACTTTGCCGTGCTTTAATACAATGTCTGCTTTCCGGATTCCGTTCGCGCAATCCAGCCGTCTCTTTCTGTCTACCATAGATTCCTTCCTCTCCTCCGTTTACGAAAACAATCCCTTAAAGAAGTCCGCGATCGAGCTGAATACATTTGAGAAAAATGTGCCTACGCTCGAGAGCACGCTGCTGTCTCCTCCGCCGTCCTTAAAGGAATGGTACAGTGACTCCGCATAATCCACAAGGCTGTCAAGATTGATTCCCAGGGATGTAATCTTTAAGAGCAGATCCACGATCTGCTGACGCTCGGAATCTGACAGTGTCACATTATATTTGCTGCAGGCATCATCAATTGCCTGATTGATGCTCGCCTCATCTTTCAGATCATTCTGTGCAATGACCGACTTGATGTAAGCGATAAACTCTTCCACTTCCTCATCGGAAAGTCCGGCAATCGACTGTTCTAACTGCCCGGTAACCACGAGCTCATTTAAGGATGCGTCGATGATATCCGCATTGATCGTCTCACCTGTCATCTCCTGGTATGCCTTGAATACGCCGACAAGCGCCGCCGTGCCGGAGATCTCCTGCGGTCCTGCAACGATGATATCCGCATCGGTAATACCCGCCGTTGTCAACGCATTTTTGTACATGCCGACTGTACAGTAATTGATATTCCTGGTTGAAATATTTAATCCGTTTCCCTTATCGCGTTTTACGATCACAACGGAAGACCATGACTTGCTTCCGATCTGTGAGGAACTGATATAGGAATCCAGATACTGATGCTCCTCTGCATTCGTTGTGTAGACCACATCATAATTGCCAAGGTTCGCCGGATCAATCCCCATCAGTGAAAGCACCGTATTCTTCTGGACATCCGTCAGATCCGCTCCCAGCGCAAGATATGGCTTATCATCCGCCTGGATTGTCACGTTATCACTGTTTGCTCCCGTGGCAGCGTTCTCCGCTGCCGAAGCCTGTGACTGATCCTGCGCCTCTGCCGAAGTCTGATCCTGCCCTGCCTGATTCTGCGACTCTGCTGAAGTCTGATCCTGACTTGTCTGGTCTACGACAACCTCTCCCTCTACATTCGCTGATGTATCCGCCGCGGATGCCGTCACAGGCGCCGATGCAAGCATCACCGCAGCCAGAAATAAACTGGTAACTCTCATTCCATTCTTTTTCATGTGAAATCCTCCTTCCAAAACAAGTCTCTATTTTACTACGAACTTTCCTTAAAAACAACCGGCGTTTTCCCTCCAGTAGTTTTATTTATATAAATTTAAGAAACCTGTCCGGCAAGATTACAGTTCCACATGCACGTTCAGCCAAGCCGCAATATCCGCCATGACCTGATCGCGGTCTGTCTCGTTTAAAATCTCATGGCGGTCATCCTCGTACAGGCGGTAGGTAATATCCGAAACCCCCGCATCTTTGTACATCCCGTACACCTTCTTAACTCCCTCTCCCAGATCTCCGACCGGATCATCCGCACCGGATACAAAAAACAGCGGCAGATTTTTCGGGACCTTTTTTATATTCTCCATCTGATTGTCAAACAATACCGCCTCCATCAGGCCTTTGTAGCCGTTTACGGTAAACAGAAAAGTACAGCGCGGATCAGCATAGTATGCCTTGACATTCTCCACGTTCTTGGAAAGCCAGCTGTTGGCATAATCCTTTCCATATAAATCGTAGCGCTTGTACGGCTTGCTGTAGGAAAGGCTCTGCATCAGGCGGCTTCTGTAATGCCATCCACGGAATAGTGCAATCGTACGGCATAAAAACAGTCCAAACTTCATCGTGCTATCCGGCATTGCCCCGGTTCCCATGATGACGGCGCCAGCCACTCCCTCCGGGTGAATACACAGGTATTTGCGCAGCATGTAAGATCCCATGCTGTGTCCCATCATAAAATACGGCACGCCGGGGTTCTCTGTCTGGATCGTCGTGCGCAGCGTGTGCATATCCTCGACGAGCGTGTCACTCGGATCCGGCTCTGCAAAATATCCCAATTCCTCCTCGGATGCAACCGACGCACCATGTCCCAGATGATCATGTCCGACCACAAGAACCCCCTGGTCATTTAAAAATTCCGCGAACGGCTTATAGCGTTCAATATACTCCACCATGCCGTGCGTGATCTGCAAGACCGCCCGGTACTCTCCGCTCTCCGGCATCCACTTTACCGCATGAATCTTCGTCTTTCCGTCCTTTGATAAAAAACTGAACTGTTTTTCTTTTGTCATAGCATTGTTCCCTCACTTTTTATTATTTATACTCTCTGATTCCTACTCTCTGCTCTGTATCCTTTGCAGCAAAACCGGCATCATCCGGCTTCCCCTGCCGACTGCAGGATGCTCTTGCAGACATTCTCCAGTTCATCCGCGCTGCTCTTCTGCTCTGCCAGTTCCTCCTGCATGCCGGATACATATTTCAGGAATGCCTCCCTGGCGCGCACATTTTCGTCCGCCGACTGCTGCAGCACATCTGCTCTCGCGACCGCCGTATCCTGGATCAGCCCCCTCAGCCCGATCTGTCCGGTCTCATAAGCCGCCATATTCTGCGCACAGTCGCGGTAAAGCTTTCCCATGGAAATATTATTCTCCTTGAGCAGCTCGTTTAAGTGGTGTACCTGCTCCTCCAGAGACGCGATCCGTTCTTCCGCCTCCCCAAGTTGGTCTTTTAACGCCAGCGCCTCCTGCTCATAATCGTCCGCATATGCACGCACCTGCTCTGCCGCCGTCACAAACCGGGTTCCGCTCTCCCCCATTCTTCCTGCTTCGATCGCAGAATTGAGCGCCAGCACCCCCATCGTTTTCGACAGTTCCTCCATGCGCTCTGCCCTCTCACCAAGTGCCTGGCGCATCTCGCGAAGCGCCTGCGGAGCCTCCGAGATATGCTTCATCGGCGTCGTAAAGTGCTTGTTGTTCTCCACGATCTCGACGACCTTTTCATTCTGCCCCTTCACCTGCTCCATAAAAACGCTGTGGTTGGCGTCGAACGTCGCGATTCCATTATTCATTGTAATCAACGTATTGTGAAGTTCTCCCGCCGCCTGCGCGCCGTTCTCCGACAACTCCCCGTTCTGCTGCATCTGCTGTTCGATCTCTTCGATCTCTTTTTCCATCTGTGCACGCGAGGCTGTCATGCGTGCAAACTGTTCCTCCGCGGTATCCTTCTGTCCTGCGATCTTATGGAGCAGCTCCCTCTCGCGCTTCTCCGTCTCCCTTAATGCCGCAAGTTCCTCTTCTAATAAAGCCTTTTCTCTCTTTCCACTAAACATAGCTACTCCTTCTGTCCACCCGCCACGTTCTATTTATAGTTGCGAATGATGAGCTGGACACTCTCCATTCCCTGATATACATTGATTTCCGGATAGTAAATCACCGACATCCGGATGGCATTCGCCCTTCCGCGAAGCGCAGCGTCCACCTCCGTCTGCCCGTATTTTTCGCTGTAATACTGCTTCCATGCCTCCACATCCCCAAAATAGACCGCAGAGACATGTTCTCCCGCCGCCGTCATAAGGGACAGCTTCAACACATTCTGGTTCCTGCCCACCACAGACGCCCGCAGAAGCGCAAGCTCCCTGTCCGCGAACTGTGGCTTACTGTTGCCATTTCCAAACGGCTCTAAGCGCGCCAGCTCCCGGATCAGCCCGATCGTCGGATACGCGGCAGGCATTGCCATATCTATCCTTATCTTAGGTATAAAATCTTCTTCTGTCAATTCACAGCAGGCATTTATTTTGCCGCGGAATACCGCCACATCTTCGCGCAGCGACAGCCCTGCCGCCATCGGATGTCCGCCGAATTTTGAAAAACATTCCCGGCACTTGCACATCTCGTCATACATCGAGTACGCTTCCGTGGATCTGCCGGACCCCTTCACCCCTTCCTCGCCGTCCGTCAGAACAAATACCGGCTTGTGGTAGGACTCCCGGATTCTCCCCGCAATGATCCCCGCCAGGCTTTCATGCACCCCGGGCAGATAGATCACCAGCACCTTCTCGCCCGCTGTTCCCTCGTCGACGATCTGTTTTGCTAGTTCCACGCCGTCTGCCGTCATGCTTTTGCGCTGTGCGTTCAGTTCCACGAGTTCTTTTGCAGTTTTCCCTGCATCAATCTCGTTTTTTTGCAAGAAAAGATTCAGCGCAATTTTGGCTGTCTCCAGCCGCCCGCTGGCGTTGACGCAGGGACCAAGCACAAATCCGATATGGTACGATGTGATCTGCTCCGGCGTCAGCTGATTCTGTAAAATCAAGGCGCGCATGCCAAGGTTCGCTGTCCGGTGCAGCCGCTTTAATCCCTCCCGCACCAGAATCCGGTTCTCATCCGTCAGTTCCATGACATCGCCCACTGTCGCAAACGCCACAAATTCCAGAAACGCGAATGCCTCCTCCGCGTCAATACAAAACTTCTCGTAAAGCAGCTGTATAATCTTCCACGCCACCGTCGCCCCGCAGAGCCCTTTGTACGGATAGGAACACTCCTGCTGCTTCGGATTCACAATGGCATCCGCCGCGCTCCGCAGATACCGCCGCACTCCCTGCTCCTCCACATAGGGAATCTCATGGTGATCCGTCACCAGAACCGTCATCCCCAGCTCTTTCGCATGCGCAATCTCATTGATGGCTGCAATGCCGTTGTCGCAGGTGATGATCGTGTCCATCCCCTCCTCATACGCCGCATCGATCAGATGCTCGTTGATGCCGTAGCCGTCACGCATGCGGTCGGGAATCGCGCAGGACACACTGCCGCCGCATCGTGTGATCCCCTGATACAGAATATAGGTAGACATCACGCCGTCGATGTCGTAATCTCCAATGATCCGGATCGGTCTTCCCTGCCTTATCTTTTCTGACAGGATACAAACCAGCTTCTCTGACTCATAAAGCAGATGCGGATCATACAGATCCCTGCATGTGCCGTTCAGATATTTATCAATCGCCGCATCACCGATCACCCCGCGGTTGCGGATCAGCCGCGCTGTCACGGGACTGATGCCAAACCGTTCTGCAATCGCCTGAAAATCGGCGCCTTTTTTTATTTCATACCACTTTTCCATCTTCACTTATGCCTGTTCCATCGTATTCTGCCCGTCGCCTTCGTATTCCACGGAGAGAAGCGCCAGCCCCAGCGCCGGTGCCGTGTAGCCCGCCGCCTGTCTGTCCCTCCTGGCAAGCACGTCCGTCATACTCCCCGGCTCTCTTCTGCCGTCTCCCACCTCAATCAGTGTCCCCGTCAGAATCCGCACCATATTCTGTAAAAAACCGTTCCCCGTGAAAAAAAGATCTATCTCCGATTCGTGTTCCTCCACACGAATTTCATAAAGCGTCCGCACTGTGGACTTTTTCATTCTTGTATTGCCGCAGAACGACTTAAAATCATGCTCCCCCAGAAGAAGTCCCGCCGCCTCCCGCATCCTTTCCACATCAAGCGGAATCCTGTAATCATACACATACCTGCGCGCAAAGACGTCCGGCACCGCGCCCGTATGAATCCGGTAGCGGTAGGTTTTGCACACTGCCTGATAGCGGCTGTGAAACCGCCCGTCCACCTCTGTCAGGCTGCTTACGGCAATATCCTCCGGAAGGTAACGGTTCAATCCATCCAGCAGCTCCCCCGTATTGCGCGGCTGCTTAAGATGAAAATTGGCAACCTGCCCGATGGCATGTACTCCCGCATCGGTTCTCCCGGAACCTATGACATCCACCTGCTGTCCCGTCATCCGTGTCAGAACAGTCTCAAGCTTGCCCTGGATCGTCGCGTCCGTCGCATGCTGGCTCTGCCATCCGCTGTAGCGCGTGCCGTCATACTGTATTGTCATCCTGTAATTCGCCATAAAATTCTCCCAAAAAGTCCCCAGTTTGTAACTTATTCTATCACAAACCGGGGAAAAAACCAACCTCTAAACCAGCTCCGCAATGCGCGTAACCGCGACATAAATCTCGGAAATACGGTACCAGGTCCGAAAGTCGATCACTCCCGTGACCGGAAGTCCGAAGATACTCTGGAAACGCTCCACCGCCTCCCTGGTTGCCGGCCCGTAGATTCCGTCCGGCGTAATTGTCGGAATGGCCGGGTAGGAACGCGAGATGCGCGCCAGCTGTTCCTGAATCTGCCGGACCTTTTCTCCCGTCGATCCGACCGACAGATCGACTCTCGGCCAGGACGCCGGGATGCCCGAGACCTCCTCCGCCGTGTTGATGAACATGTTATTGCCGTAATAGTAGCGCAGAATCTCAATCGTCTCATAATTCTGATCGCCGAGATACTTGCTGCCCCACTGGCTCAGCCAGTTGCTGCAGGTCACGCGCTGCCCGTCGCAATACTGCGTTAAGATCGGCTGTCTGACATTCGGTCTGGAGAGATAGTTCTGGAACATCTCATCCACCACATCCGAGATGCTCTGGTAAATGTTGCGCCCATACATGAATTTCTGGTCATATGCCGTGGAGGACGTGATCGTAAAGCTGTAGCCTTTGTTGCGGTACCACTCCGTGTATACACGATTGAGCGTAAACGACATGATGGCAAGAACATTCGCCCGGATCGTCGCGTCCGGCCAGGTCGAGTAGATCTCGCTGGAGGCAACATTCTTGATATAATCCCGGTATCGGACATAGTAGTCTCTGGCTGTCGGATCACTCGGAGCGCCGTCATGTACAATCACATATTCCGGGATCACCACACGGCTTAAAACGATCTCTCCGGTTTCCGTGACGGGTTTGATCTCGGCTTCCGCGATCTTGGGCGGATATTCCGCAAAAAGGGTATGTGCCGGAATGACGATATTATCGGTCATGCTTTCGGTGGCTTCCTCTGCGTCCATCCGGATTTCCTGCAGCGACAGCTGACCCGAAAAGACCTCAATGCCGGAGATATTGATCGGACGATATCCTTTTGCAGTGACCTGAATGGTATACTCCGCGTAAGGCTGCACCTCGCTCGGCTGCATTGACAGTTCAAGCGGAGGCGTATCAAGCGTAAGTGTTTCGGACATTCCGGAAGCATCCGTGTTCACCTCCTCGACCGTGCTGTCGGGATCTCCAGAATAGGAGATCGATATTTTTGCATCGTCGATCGGCGTGCTGGTTCCCCGCTCGATGACCTGCATCCTGAGATCCCCGCGATCCACATTCTCGTTCTGTGCATATCTGATATCTGGCATAAAAACCTCATCGATTCTTTTCGTATTATCATATGCCGGCGCCAAATGAAATGTGCGCATCCGCCCTGCCGAATCCTGCCGCAAAAAAACGGATTGTCACTTTGAGCAGCCAACCCCTTTTGCACGACGAGGAATAGAATGGGAAGATCATGCCTATCGATTTCTGAGGGAATGCATCTGGAAATTCGGTTCAAAAAATGTGGCATTTCTAACCAGCCGAATGTTTGCATCTT
>OLSP01001331.1_pt1 | contig 22833 bp, 22 predicted proteins | sample 1672941 | NCBI WGS metagenome assembly OLSP01 (sample SAMEA3136739, study PRJEB25190) | human gut metagenome | reverse complement strand
ATTGCCAAGGCACTGCGTCAAAAGCGTTTCGTAGCCGGAGCCATCAACTTCGATTAAATGCACTATTGCAGGGGCCTAAAAGCAAAAAGGAGTTACTTATCAATACGCTAGAATTAACATCGCAGATTTATAATTATCAAAGATATATAGAACCATTAATGGCTCGAAAACTCATTATTCAAACAATTAAAGATAGACCTAGAAGCCCCAAACAAAAGTATGCGATTACTTCCTTGGGATATTATTTCCTAATGTATTTGACGCGACTACCGATCAAATAATTCCTTGACGACATATTCCGTTTGGAAAAAGTATGTTGAACAACAAAAATTCATTTGAAAAATGTATTCGAAATGTCCCGTCGTCGCAAAATAGAGATCAAAGCCTCCGAACTGGCATGCTTCGACACGTTGGTCGAGACATTGCGCACCCGACCGGAGTTTGCAGACTTCGACCCGACAAGTCTACATGTGTGGGCATACGAGAATTACGAACCGACGATCAGAAATGCAGCAAGGGCTATTCGTCATTTTGATTATTGGTTGGCGGCACATCGAAACGAAATGTTTCTCTCGTCGTATTCGGGCAATCGATTGTTCTGTAAAAAGGATTTGGCCGAAGCTCTGGGAATTACACGCCCGACACTCGACCGGTGGATTGCGAACGGCTGGCTGGAAGGATGCACCGCACGCGCATTTTCGAATGGAGAACGGTGCTATTCGGCAGACGCAGTCCGTACCCTGTGCCGCCAGTTCATTCATGATCTCGTAGATCTCATGCTTTGCACCGACATCGATACCTCTTGTCGGCTCATCCATGATCAGCACATCCGGATCATTGGCAAGCCATCTGGAAATAATAACTTTCTGCTGGTTACCACCGGATAAGTTTGAAATGTGCTCGTTCATGCTCGGTGTCTTGATGGACAGCTTCTTGATGCTGTCATCCACAACTTTGTTCATCTTCTTATGATCCAGCACAAATCCTGCTTTCAGGTACTTGTTATAAATGGAGACGCCAACGTTGTCCTTGATGGACAGACAGCCGAAGATACCGTTGCCGCGGCGGTCCTCTGTGATGAGTCCGATTCCTGCATTCATCGCATCGATCGGATGCTTGATCTTTAACTTCTTGCCATGCATGTAGATCTCACCAGATGCGATACCGCGGATACCGAAGATACCTTCCATCAGCTCTGTTCTCTGGGCTCCGACCAGTCCGCCAAAGCCTAGGATTTCGCCCTTGCGAAGTGTAAAGCTGACATTCTGGAATGAATTTGCATGGATTGAGCAGAGGTTCTTGACCTCCATGATGACCTCACCTGGGGTATTCTTCTTCGCCGGATATACGTTTGTGAGCTCACGTCCTACCATCTTTGCGATGATCTGATCGGTCGTCAGCTCTGACGCCGGCCAGGTTCCTACATAGGTACCGTCCCGCATGATCGTGATGTCGTCCGCGATGCGCTTGATCTCATCCATCTTGTGGGATATGTATACCATCGCAACACCCTTATCACGAAGGTCATTCATAATACGGAAGAGTGCTTCTACCTCATTATCGGAAAGAGAGGAGGTCGGCTCATCAAAGATCACGACCTTCGCCTGCTGGGATACCGCTTTTGCGATCTCCACGGACTGCATCTGACCGATGGAAAGTGTGCCGAGCTGTGCCTTCGGGTCGAAATCCATCCTTACCTCTTTCAGCCACTTCTCCGTCTCCGCATACATCTTCTTGTGATCAATCACCTTGAGCGGTCCGTAATTCTTTGTCGGGAATCTTCCCAGATACAGGTTCTCAGCCACGCTTCTCGCCGGAACAGGCTGTAATTCCTGATGTACCATGGCGATGCCGTATTTCATTGCTTCATCCGGGTTATTGACCTCAATCTTCTGCCCGTCCAGATAAACCTCTCCCGCGTCCATCTTGTAAATACCGAAAAGACATTTCATCAAGGTAGACTTGCCGGCTCCGTTCTCACCCATCAATGCATGGACGGTTCCGGGACGAAGGGAAAGCTGTACATTGTCAAGCGCTTTAACACCTGGGAACGATTTGCAGATACCCTTTAGCTCCAGTTTGTACTCAGCCATGTTTCTCCTCCTTCTATATTGATACAGATTCTGTTGTTATCTGTGTACTGTCGATGTTATTGTCGATGTTCTTTAATTTTTTCTAATCTGGTCTGTCACACAACTATTTCATATCTTTAAGACAGGTGCGGATGCCCGAAAACACCCGCACCTTCTGTTTACCTGCTATCAATCATCCTGCGCAGTAATTATTTTACCATGTCAAGGATTTCCTGTGCATTGTCTTTTGTAACCTTTACATAGTCACAACCAATGTAATACTCGTTGGTCTCACCATTGATGAAGTTGATTGCTGCATCAGCTGCACCGTGGGACTGTGAGAAGTGATCATTGAATACGGTACCTGTCATGGTTCCGGCTACAACATCCTCAAGAGCCTCGGATAATGCATCAACACCTACTAAGAAGATATCCGTACCTACGGTACGTCCTGCAGACTGAATTGCCTGTAATGCGCCAAGTGCCATTGCATCGTTGTTACAGAATACAACTTCTACTTTATCGCCGTACTGTCCAAGAGCGTTTGCTACGATCTGCTGTGCCTGATCCTGCTGCCAGTTACCAACCTGATCGGAGAGGCATTCAACCTCAAGACCTGCATCGGTAAGAGCCTTTACGGAATACTCGGTACGATACTGAGCATCAACGTTCTCCGGATCACCCTCTACCATAACGTACTGGATCTTTCCATCGCCGTTTAAGTCTACTGTGTCAAGACCAAGGTCTACGATCATCTCGCCCTGGAAAGTACCGGACTGACGTGCGTCACATCCAACGTATGTAACATTCCAGCCGTTGTCTTCCCATCTCTGCTCTTCCTCTGCATCCGGCTCACGGTTGATGTATACGAGCGGGATATCTGCTGCTACAACCTTATCTGTGATGGTAGCTGCGGATGAAGAGTTTACCGGGTTAACAATGAGAACATCTACGCCCTCGGAAATGAAGTTATCAATCTGACCTGTCTGTGTTGCCTGATCGTTTGCTCCGTCAACGATTGTGATATTGTCTTTGGAGAAGCCCTGCTCTACCAGATAATTCTCAAGCTCTGTGCGGAACAGTGTCATGAAGTTATCGGAGAACTGGTAAATGCATACGCCGACTTTCTTGTCTGCATAGTCACCGCCTGCTGCTTCTGTTGCTGCTGCTGCCGTATCGGAAGCCTCGGTAGCCGGTGCTGCTGCATCGGTTGTCGTGGATGCTGCGTTATCTGTTGTGGTCGTCTCGCCAGAAGAGCTTCCACATCCTGTTGCCATTGTTGCAACCATAGTAGCTGCAAGGATTAAACTGATTACTTTCTTTTTCATCTCTGAAAAACCTCCCTTTTTGTATTCGTAACTCCTTGTTACATTATGCATTATAGCAATGGAGGTCTGTAAAGAACATACAATATTCTTCTCTTTTTCTTGAAAATACTTCTGTTTCTTTTGTGTGTTTCGTATAATTTTATGGTTTTTCGTTTTTTCTTCTTGTGCATATTTTGCAGATGGCTGTTTTTGACCGGCTCTGTTTCGTGCAAATATACAAATGTCCCTGTGTGAAAGACAACGCTTCCACGCAGGGACATCTGCTCTGCTTCGACTTTATACCTATTATTATATCATCGTTGTGTTCCGCCTTTTGCGTACCGGAAGTTCCACAGGAACTTCTAAGCTGAACTCGTCATAGTTCATTGTAGTACCTTTTCCGCGATCGCAACCGCATCGCGGATACAGTCCGGACAGCTCCGCAAAACCACGCCGGTTTCCAGCCCCTTCAATTCCTTACAGACGAGCGCATGGTTCTTCTCGGCAAACTGTCTGGTGATCTCCCTGGTCAGCTGATAGGTCGCCGCCTTGGTCTTCGGGTTCTTAGGATCGGCACAGCTGTTCTTGAAGCCCGCAAGCATTACCGCACCGGAGACCGCTCCGCAGGTTCCCTCCATGCCGCCCATGCCGAGTCCGAATCCCTCCGCCGCCGCAAACAGCGTCTCTTCCGACACGCCGATCTCCTCCGCAAACGCACACGCCACCGCCTGTGCACAGTTGCATCCTCTGTCATGCAATTCGATTGCTTTTTCCTGCTTTGTCATTTTATAACTTCCTTTCCGTTCCTTATAAAATCCTTATAATTTGCCTGTATGCTGTTTCTGTGAACATCTTATCACAACTTATCACAAGAAGTAAACAAGGAGGATTCCAGAACGTATGAATCAGACAACAATCACAAAACAACGGGGACTCTCAGACTTTGCGCTCAAATATTTTGCCATGGTCTGCATGATTCTCGACCACATTCACTATTTTTTCTCATTTACAGGGAAGATCCCACTGTTCTTTTCGTGGATCGGCAGGCTTGCCGCCCCGCTGTTCCTCTTCTGTATCGTGGAGGGTTTTCTTCACACGCACGACCGGAAAAAATATTTTCTGCGTATTTACGCCATCGCCATTTTCATGGGACTGGTGCAGTTTTCCTTCTATAATATTGCATCCGGCCTCGTCCGGCCGGACGGCTTTTTCCCGCAGAATCAGATGCTTGCATCCTTTTCCGTCCTGCTCGTCGTTCTTTGGGGCATCGACCGGTGTCAGAAAAAACAGTGGATCCGGGGACTTTCTGCCATCCTGATTCCGGTCTTTCTGCCCTTTCTTCTGTACGGGCTGTTCGCCGTATCTGCAGCCTTTGGCATTCCCTACGGCAATTTTCTCTTAAACCTTCTGGTGTACAGTGTCCTGCCCTGCCACACTGCGATCATCGACGGTGGCACCGCCACACTGCTCGGCGGCGTGATTCTCTACCTGACGCACAGACACCGCCGATTGCAGGCAGGTGCCTTTGCACTTTTCGTGCTTGCGTGGGACATCCTGCCCGTGCTGCTTTTTATGCCCGCAGGAACTTCTGCCTCTTTCTTTTTTACCGATGCTTATGAGTGGCTGGAAGTTTTTGCCGTTATCCCTATGTTATGTTACAATGGAACCCGTGGACACGGCTCCAAAAAGCTGTTCTACTGGTTTTATCCGACGCACATTTACGTGCTGTACGCACTTTCGTTCCTTTTGTACCTGACCCTTTATGGAATGGGTTCTTGATAGAAATGAGGTTTTTATGGCTCACATTCTCGCAATTGACGATGATCCCGGCATCCTCGCGCTGATTGAACATGCACTCCGCCGGGAGGGGCATACCATTACCTGCATGCCGCATGTACCGGCGGATCTTGCGGCGCACCTCGCAGAGTATGATCTCATCCTTCTCGACGTCATGATGCCGCAGACGGACGGCTATGAACTCTGCAGCGCCATCCGCGACGACACGGACTGCCCGATTCTGTTCCTGACCGCAAAGACCATGGAGGAGGACGTCGACTACGGTTTTTCCGTCGGTGCGGACGACTATATCAAAAAGCCCTTCTCCATCGTTGAACTGCGTGCGCGCGTTGCCGCACATCTGCGCCGGGAGCAGCGCGAAAAACACCACTGTCTCTCCATACAGGGCATCCGCTTTCTGCTCGCCTCCCGCGAGGTCGCAGCAGGCGGTGTCACGCTCCCCTTTACCAGGACGGAGTATGAGATCACACTTCTGCTCGCAAAAAACCGCGGGCAGACATTTTCCAGGGAGCAGATCTACGAAGCGGTCTTAGGATACGACAAGACAGGCGATGCGTCTGCCATTACAGAGCATATTAAAAATATCCGGAAAAAATTTGCCGCAGTAAATATGGCGCCAATTCAGACAGTATGGGGGATCGGTTATCGATGGAACGCATGAAAAAAAAGAAAAAAGAAATCCGGCTGCGCACATTTTTTGTGCGCTTTTTACTAAAGCTTGTCGCCGCGGTGCTTCTGGCGTTCCTGCTGTGGCTTCTCCAGATTACCGTCTCCGTCGGTACGGGTCTGATCCTGCCTGCGGACGCCGCCGAAAAAGAGGCTCTTGCCTACCTTCACACCATCGGCGCACATACGGACATCGTGTCTTCCGGGATCCCATCCGCCTGCGGCTACGCCATCTATGACGCATCTGGAGCGCTTCTTGAAACGGACATGTCCGGTTCCATCCGCGAAAATGCAGATCTTCTCGCACTTTCCGGGCAGGATTCCCTCTCCGCAAATATGCTCGGACGAACCTATGTTAAACGCCAGACCGACACCCGGATTGTGGTGCTCACTTATGATTTCCGGTCTGCCTTTGCAAATCCCACGCTCCGGCGTCTCTTTCCGAGCGCTGAACTGCTGGAAGTGTTTCTCCTGCTGTTCCTGCTTCTTGCAGCTTTTGTACTCGTCATCACACGGCAGGCAAAATACCTGTCGCGGGAACTTTTTCATCTGCAGGAAGCTGCCGACGAAATCCGCAATCAGAATCTCGACTTTACCATCCGGCCGACTGCCATCTGCGAATTCAACCAGGTAGCCGCTTCTTTGGACGCGCTGAAATCCGAACTTTCCGCCTCCTTAAAAGAGCAGTGGCACATGCAGCAGCAACGCAGACGTCAGTTTTCCGCGCTCGCCCATGACATCAAGACGCCGCTTACGATCGTCCGCGGGAACGCAGAACTTCTGTCTGAGACAGCGCTTGATCCGACGCAGCAAACCTGTAACCGGTTTATTCTGGAAAATGCCGCGCAGATCCAGGACTATCTGTCGAGAATTATCGAGCTCGCAAAGACGGATGATCCCGCTGCATGTTCCGCAGAGTGCCGTTTTCAGGCGCAGCTTCACACGGCATCGTTTTTCGACGATCTGCTCAGGAATACAAAAAGTCTCGGTCAGAAAAAAGAACTGCATGTTCTTTTTTCCACCGAGACTCTTCCAGCCGTTCTGCCACTGCCGGAACATCCGCTGCGGCGTATTTTAAACAATCTGCTCGACAATGCCGTGTGCTACTCACCGCACAAAGGAACGGTCACTTTAGATGCCTCCATCCGCGATTATAGGGATGCACCCGAGAAAGAAAGCACGCTCTTTCTCACTGTATCCGATGAGGGACCCGGCTTCTGCGAAGACGCCCTGCTCTACGGCACGGAAGCCTTTTACAGGGAATCCGCCGACCGGAATGATAAAAGCCACTTCGGTCTCGGACTTTCCATCGCCGACCAGCTTGCCCGCGGACTTGGCGGATCGATCACTCTGTGTAATGCGCCGGCAGGCGGAGCCGTCGTAATCGTAAGACTTCCTCTGACCGGACAACTACAGCGCGATACGGAATAAATCCTATTCTACCGGAACGGTCCAGCCGTACTTATCCGGAAGCTTGCCCCACTGGATACCGGTCAGTGTGTCGTACAGCTTCTGTGTCAGCTCGCCGATCTTGAAATCGTTGATCGTGACAACATCATCCTTGTAGCGGAGTTCACCAACCGGAGAGATCACGGCTGCGGTACCCGTTCCGAATACTTCCTCTAAGGTTCCGTCATGTCCTGCCTTCATCAGGTCATCGACGGATAATCTGGTCTCGTTTACCTTGTAACCCCAGTCTCTCAACAGATGAATCATGGAATCTCTGGTAACGCCCGGAAGTACCGTACCCTCGATCGGTGCTGTGTAGATCTCACCGGCGATCTTGAACATGATGTTCATTGTACCGACTTCCTCGACGTATTTGCGGTGCTCACCGTCCAGCCAGAGTACCTGGGAGTAACCAAGCTTTTCTGCCTTTACCTGTCCTAAGATGGAGCCTGCATAGTTGCCGCCGCACTTGGTGAATCCGGTACCGCCCTTGACTGCACGCACCAACTCGTCCTCGACAAGAATCTTCACCGGATTGATGCCCTCTGCATAGTAAGCGCCTACCGGGCAGCAGATAATCATGAATTTGTAAGCGGACGCCATATGTACGCCGAGCGCAGCCTCTGTTGCGAACATGAACGGGCGGATATAAAGAGAGGTCTCCGGCTCAGACGGAACCCAGTCTGCCTCCACCTTTACCAGCGCTTTTACCGCTTCTACGAACATATCCACCGGGAACTCCGGCATGCAGAGTCTCGCGTTGGAATTGATCATTCTCTTCGCATTCATCTCCGGACGGAACAGCTGGATCTTTCCCTCTGCCGTGCGGTATGCCTTCATACCCTCAAATGTCTCCTGCGCATAGTGCAACGTCACACAGGCAGGCTCCAGACTGATCGGTCCTTCCGGCACGATTCTCGCATCCTTCCAGCCGTCTTCCTTCGTCCAGTCCATGACGAACATGTAATCGGTCATATACTTGCCGAATCCGAGATGTTTCTGATCCGGCTTCTCCTTTAATACGTCTCTTTTTACAAATCTGATATCCATTATGCTACCATTCCTTTCCCGACATATAAAATTCTTGAAATCAATTATGATACTTTCTTTTTTCAGTGTCAAGATTATTCCAGCCGCTTATGCCGCTCATGATTGTAAGTTATACATTAGTCATCTTCCCATACCCATATGGAATGAAGAGATCAAGAACAAAGTGTGCGCTCGCCGCACACTTGCGCGCCCGAGCGGTATGCAAAGCATTATTTACCTCACCGCGAGGTGCGCATCCCCGCGGTGCATTTTTGTGTAATAGGAACGAAGTTTCCTATTACACAAAAACGCGGAGCAGGATCTTTTCTCCCGCTCCGCCATCGGAGTCTCTTTTCCCTATTTTACCACTTTTTTCAACGGAATCCAGAGAATAAATGCATACACGCTTCCGATCAGGGAAGTCACAAGCTGCGTCACGGAAAAGGTCGTCTGGAACACTGCCATCTTTGCCTCCATCGGTGCCGGCAGAAGGTTCGGAATCAGAATCAGCGAGATCACAATTCCCATGAACAGTGCCTTTACGACAGATCCTGCCGCCATGCCGGCAATCAGTCCGCCGTTTCCTTTGCATTTTTTCGTGACCAGTCCCACACCCAGGACCAGAAGGGCATTGCCCGCCATGATACACGGCATGATCGCCGGAATGGCACCGATGATCGGGCTTCCCGTAATAAAGAATGATGTGACCGGCGTGATCACAGAGAGAATAATGCCGCAGGGAATTCCCACACTTAACACCGCTAAGATCAGGCATGCATTGATGACCGGTCCGGTAATATAGACGCTCGTGTTCTTAAAAAACTGGCTCACGATACAGATCGCCAGAAGAACCGCTGTCGTTGTGATTTGTTTTGTTGTGATTTTCATCGCTTCCTCCTTCTGATGCAGCACTCCTTCGCAGATGTAATGCACTCTCCCGTCACTGCACCAAAGCAAGCATAATACTTCTCTCTCATAAAATCAAGCCGTCACTCCGCCAGCAGATTCTCCACAAGTGCGCAGAACTCGTCCCGGCTCAGTCCTTCCGACTGCACATTCACGGTCACACCGTTTTTCTTATAGGTCGCCAGATACCCGTCCGTGAACGTTCCTCCACTGCTGCCCGCCGGATAATGTGCTGCTGTCACCTTCACACCGGAAACCGTCATCGGCTTTAATCCGCCGGATACATAGGACGTCATCTCCCCCATGTCCGTTGAGCGTGCGCGAATGGTAAACCATCCCGCTGTCTCACTGCTCTCATAACGCATGACACAGTTGTCATCGATCACATTGCCATCTGCATCATAGCCAATCTGATACGTTTTCTCCTCATCCGTCTGCACATAGCCATCCGGAATTGCATCCGGAATCACCTTGATTCCGTAATAGTTCTGAAGCTGTTCCTCTGTGAGTGAAACCGTCTTCGCCGCTTCCGCCCCGCAGGCAATCGATGTCTGAAGTTCCTCCACTTCGTTAAAATACCAGTCAATTCCCGCAGCGCTCTCCGGCTGGGCAGCCTCTTGTATACCGTTGCCATCCCCCGCAGTGCTTTGTGCAGCCGCCTCATATTCCTCCGCACTCTCTGCGGTACCGTCCGGCGCTGCCGCATCAGATGTCACGGCACCGTCGGATACCGCAGTATCATAAGCTTCCGCCGTTTCCGCGCTCTCTGTCTTTGCCATGTCCGTGCGCGCCGTACTCTCATACTGCTGCCATATTCCGTAGGAACCTCCGATCAAAAGAAGTGCCACGCAGGCAGCCATCTGCATAAAGTGCTTTTTCCGTGCTCCGAGATAGCGCACGTCCTCGGCTTCCTGTATGTATGTCGGATCCGCTTCGCCGAGCGCATCCAGTAAATCGTCCGTCTTCATATTTTCCGCTCCTTTCCGCCGCTATGAAAGCAGCCCCTCGCGCTCCAGATGCATCCGCAGTTTTCCCCGGGACCGGTACAGCGAAGATTTTACCTTACTCTCGCTGACCGCAAGCCTCCCGGCAATCGCTCCGATGCCATCCATATACCAGTATCTGCGCATGAAAATAATCCGGCTCTCACGGTCTAACCCCTCCAGGAACCGGTTGATGGACGCCGCCAGTTCCTTTCGCTCTATCTGCGTCAGCGGCTCCTCGCCCCCGGCGCAGTCATGCAGTTCTTCATATATATCCGGCATGACGCCTCCGCCTCTCTTTTCGGAATGCTTTCTGCGGTAGCAGTCCAGCGACAGATTGCGCGTGATCGCACCCAGGAAAGCCGCCAGAAGATGCGGGCGCTCCCTGGGCATGGAATTCCACGCGCGCATCCATGTGTCGTTCACGCACTCCTCTGCATCCTGCGCATCATGTACAATGTTGTGCGCGATGCTCCCGCAGTAACGTCCGTACTTCTGCTGTGTCTCTGCAATCGCCGTCTGATCCCTGTCCCAGTACAGCGCTATGATTTTTTCATCCTCCATGCCTTCTCCCTCTCAGTTAAAAGCTCTCCACCGTTCCGATGAACACCGGAATACCGGTGTCCTTCTCCACGATCGCATATAAAAACGGCCTGTCTAAAATAATGCGCTCCGGCTGTTCAACCATTGCCGTCTCCTTGCACATCTCCACAACCGTGGCCGCTCCGGCTTTCGTTCCAAGCCCGTCCACATCGATGTGGGTCTTGTGCAGCACCCTGCTGATGCTGATATTTCTTCCGTCCGGGCAGTACCCCATTTTGGAAAAATCCGCCTGTTCCTCATCAAACGCGAGCGGCATTCCAAGCGCCGTGAGCGTATCTTTTAGTTCCAGATCGGTCTCGCCTGTAAATTGCGGCAGACCCGTCTCTATCATTGTATCATTTTCCTGCCGGATTGTCTCGTGAAACGTTTCCCCGTCCAGTTCTTCCAGCCATTTGCTCAGTGACAGTCCCTCCTCCGGAAGCAGCGCCACAAAGTCATAGCCCTCCTTGTAAGCCCGGCAAAAGCCCTTTGCATGTTCCATGGTCAGATAGCGGTACGTGGTATCGTACATCATGGAAACCTCCTGCCCGCTTCCGTCCTCCGCATAAAATGTGGCATCCTGTATCTGGCTCTCATCATAGGGCGTTTCCCACTCCGCATCAAACGCCACCGCATTCACCAGGTACATGACCGCAAGCTCCGGAATCTGATCCAGAATCTCTGTTATCATGCCGTCTGTCTCCTGCTCCACCAGGCGGTTGATGTCCCGGCAGGTCGTCTCGTCAAACGGGGCGCCAAAGACTTCTGCGTCATACGCCGTTTTTACGGTGTCAAGGAAATTCTCATCCGGCACAAATACATCGTCCGCCGTCTTCACCCACACCGAATCAGACATGTGGAATCTGGCGCCCTCTGCATCCGGCAGGCTCTTGCAGATCCTGCCAAGCACCATACTGCCATCCTCCGCCGACATTCCCGGGTACAAAACCGCTCCCATCTGCTGCTTCGTGTCGCCGTCCGCTCCGGTCCGCGCCATCTCGAGCGCCATCATCACGGAAAGAGGACACACCATCGTATTCTTCGCGTCCTCGCCGTTCTGCACCTGCTTTCTGCTCTCCCGCAGCAGATTTAAGGAAAACTGCGTATAGGAATCCTCAAATGCTTCCCTGATAGCACCGAGATCTTTTTCTTCCATTGCAGTATCCTCCGTTCCTGTATCTTCTGCCTGTCCTGTATGTCCGTTTGCTCCGGTTCCTTCCGTCTGACCTTCCTCTTTGGTCCCGTATTGTCCGGTAAGATCAGTGGTTGTACCGGACATTCCGCTGTTCGCACAGCCTGTCATCCCCACTGCCATCACTGCCGCAAGCACACCTGCCGTCACCCGTTCCATTCCTTTTCTCCTCATAAGCTTCTCCCTCTCTTTTCTATCATCCGGTTTTTGTCTTTCATATAATAAGACGCAAAAAACCGGAAACGGTTGCACCCATTTCCGGTTTTTGTAAAAATTTTCTATCTCACATCTTCTGTTCTCTCTACAGCCTTAAATACTCAAACGCCTGATAGACATCCAGCGCACCGTACCCCCACTCCCGGTTCGGGTACCCCCTGTCCTCCGAGCGCTTTGCACCGCGGATGAGCATATTTTTGATCGCGGCGTTGGACATCACCGGATCGTTCTGCTGCACCAGCGCCCACTGCATGATCTGTGCGACCGCCCCCGCCGTCACCGCCGCCGCGGCGCTGGTTCCCGTGTAGGTCACATAGTTTCCACGCAGCCCCGGTCCGTACACATTCACCGCGGGCGCCACAAAATCCGGCTTGATCTCCCCCGCCACTGTGTAGCCGCGCCCGGAATCCGCATACATGCTGTTATTGGAGACCTGGTATCCGCCGACCGTGATGACCTGTGCCGCCGTCCCCGGCGCAGTGAGCGTCGTGTCCGGGTTGGATCTTAGGAAAATCACATTTCCGTCCGTAAGCTTCTGCATCGGGAGCCACATATTATAGTTGCCGCTCACAATATTTTCCGGGTAAACCCGTACAATCCACAGTCCTCTTCTCACATCGGAAAAGCGCAGATAGATTAACTGGTTTGCCGTCTCCTTTGTCTCGATACGGTAATCCACCGACACGGTCGTTCCCTCAAAGACGAACCGAAATGACTTGGAGGCACCGGAACGCAGCGACACTTTCGGAATCCGTTCGCCCGTCGGCGAAATCACAGATATCGCGTACAATTCCGGCGCGCCCGCCCACAGTTCTATGAAAAAGCCCGCCATATCCTGTTCCACGCTGATCTCCACATCCTCATAGTCCATCTCACGGCGGAGCGCCCCCTGAAAGTGGTGCCTGGTGTTCGCCTCGTTTCCCGTTGCCGTCACAATCGAACGCCTCCGCCTGGTACTGATATAGTTCAGAAAATTAGGCAGCGGACCGTCCGTACCGTGTCCCCCCATGCTGTTGCCGAGCGCAAGACAGATCACAAGCGGCATATTCAACACATTTGCAACGCCATTTAAATAGGATACCGCCATCATCAGATCCGTCTCCTGAAAGGCAGGAACTCCCTCCGGAATGAAGAAAAATTCCCGCAGATAGCGCTTTGCCTCTTTTAGCTTTACAACGGCAATCCCGGCGTTTGGCACCGCCCCGATAAAGCCGTTCGGGATATCCTCTCCCCCGCACACGACTCCCGTCACGAACGTCCCGTGCCCGTTTTCATCGCGGGACGGCACCACATCATACGGCTGCTTTTTTTGCAATGCTTCATCAATCTCCTCTTTGCGGTACTCTGCACCGTACAGGATTCCCTCCGGCGGCGTTCCATCCTGTATCGTCTGATCCCAGATCCGCAGGATTCTGCTGCTGCCGTCCGAATACCTGAACAGCGGGTTCGTGTAATCGACGCCGGTATCAATGACGCCCACCAGAACCCCCTCGCCTTTTAACGCAAGCACCGGCTGATTCTGCAGCCGGGTGATTCCCGATGCATCGAGCGCCGTCGTATCGAGCAGTGCGTAGCATTTTGGTATCGCCGTGTAGGTATAATTCCCGATAGAAAGCGGCGGCAGTCCCTCTCGCGGGTAGAAAAAAATGTCGTAATCCTCCGCGATGCGCTGCACGCATCCGGGCGTGGACGGAACCTCTGCCTCCACCCCGTACGGAATCAAAAAATCATAATACTCCTCTGAATATACCTGCTCCATGCAATTTGGCATAAAAAACTCCGGTCATCCATTGCTTTCTTAACAATAGATGCCGGAGTGTAACTATTTATTCCATATTATCAGTTGCTGGCTGCAATCTGCGGATTCTCCGTACTCCCAATACCGATGCAGCCGCGCAGTGTGATGACCGGGCTGCCCTTCTTCTCCACATAGTCCTTCGTGATCGTGACCATGCCGATGTTGTCGTCCTTCGGAATCTCATACATGATATCCAGCATGAATTCCTCTATCACCGCGCGGAGCGCACGCGCTCCCACCTTCTTCTCTTTCGCCTTGTGTGCGATCGCGCGCAGCGCATCCTCATCGAACGCCAGCTTGACCTCGTCCATGGCGAGAAGCTTCTCATACTGCTTTAAGATCGCATTCTTCGGCTCCTGCAAAATCCGCACCAGCGTATCCTCCGAGAGCGGCTCTAGTGTAAACAGGATCGGCAGACGTCCCAAAAACTCCGGGATCATACCGAACTTGCGCACATCCTCCACCGTAACCTTGGAGAGCAGCTTCTCGTCCTTGTCGTACTCATCCTTTAACTTCGCGCGGAATCCGATCGAAGCCTCCTGATTCAGTCGCTCCTTGATGATCTCCTCCAGCTCCGGAAATGCTCCGCCGCAGATGAACAGGATATTCTTCGTGTTGACCATCGTCATCGGCACCATCGCGTTTTTGCTGCTGGCTCCCACCGGCACCTCGACCTCGGCACCCTCTAAAAGCTTTAACATTCCCTGCTGTACGGATTCTCCGCTGACATCCCGCTGGTTCGTGTTGCGCTTCTTGGCAATCTTATCAATCTCGTCAATAAAAATGATGCCGTGCTCCGCACGCTCCACATCATTGTCCGCCGCCGCAAGCAGCTTGCTGACTACACTCTCAATGTCGTCGCCTATGTAACCTGCCTCCGTGAGCGACGTCGCGTCCGTGATCGCAAGCGGCACATCCAAGAGCCGTGCGAGCGTCTTAACCAGATATGTCTTGCCGCAGCCGGTCGGTCCGATCATAAGCATGTTGGACTTCTCAATCTCCACGCCGTCCTTTTCATCCGCCGCAATCCGCTTGTAGTGATTATAGACCGCAACCGACATCACCTTTTTTGCCTGCTCCTGTCCGACCACATATTCATCGAGCGACGCCTTGATCTTGTGCGGTGCCGGGATCTTCTTAATGTCGATAACCGGCTCTGACTGCGCCTTCGGCTTTTTCTTCTTCAGCTTCTGATTGTTCGGCAGTCCGCCCTGCAGATCCGACAGATTGATCATGCTGATGTTCGGAATTCTTCCCATGTTCATATTCATCATATCATCCATGGAAAAACCGCTTCCGTTCATGCTGTCAAACGTCTTCTGCATACAGTCCTGGCAGATGCAGATATTGTTCGGAATACGGATCATCTTTCCCGCAATATGTTCCGGGCGTCTACAGATGTAGCAGATGTCCTCATACTCCGTGTCCTGATTCCGGTCTGTGTCATCCGAAGCGGAACTCTGTGTCACCTCTCCGGTGCCTGATGTGCTCTCATGCTCCGCCACATCTTCTGCACGGGGAGCCTCACTTCCCGTCTGCGCACCGTGAGCCGCGTTTCCCGCCGGCACACCGTTATCCGCGCTTCCCGGCTGTCTGCTGCCTGCAGTTCCTGTATTTGTATCTGCGCCCGTCTCCGGCGCATCATCTATAATCTCTCTGAAATCATTGTGATTCATACTAATCCTCCATTCTTGCGCTGCTTCTAAGCGCATCTCAAGTTTGTGCGAAGCACAAATCTTGCGTGTGAAAAATCTTATTTTTCACACTAATATCCCCTATTCGCTTTCTATCATGAAATTTAGGTTCATTATAATGCAAACATTGTTTAATCACAAGGAAATTACGGAGATTTCATAGTTATTTTAGGAATTCATCAAAAATGGCGAAAGCCTCTTTTGCTTTCGCCATTCTCTATTTCCCTCATCCGTAAAACGCGCTCTATCTGCCGTTTCCGTTATTATCTGTGGTTCCGTTGTTATTATTGTCATTGCCGGTCAGATCATCCACACCGTTCTCCACTCCGTTGATGACATCCTTTCCAGCCTCACCGACACCGTCTACCACGTCGTCCACAACATTGCCGTTTCCGTTGTTATCAGCTGCGCCGTTGTTGTCCATCGCACCGTTATCGTTTAAAGTTCCATTGGTATCGTTCACTGTGCCGTTGGTTGTTCCGTTTGTGCCGTTGGTCGTTCCGTTTGTGCCATTGGTCGTGCCGTTGGTTGTTCCGTTTGTGCCGGTTCCGTCTACGGTGCTCTCCGTGCCGGTTCCGTTCGTCGTGTCATTGACTTTGTCATTGTTCGTACCGCAGGCAGCCATCGCGCTCACCGCGAAAGTAAGTACCAGTCCTGCAAGCAGTGTTCTCCACTTTCTCATAGTCATATTCTCCTTTTTCTCAGAATCACTTCTGTTTTCAAGGATAGTATGACCCTGGCGCTTTCCTTTTATTCCCGCAGCCGATGTTTTTCTTTTGAATTTTATTTTTGAAAATTCAATCTTAAGATTTGTAATAACCAAGCTCTCTCGACAGTTCTTCCTGTACTTTTTTCACATCCACCGCAAGTTCCTTAACGCGCTCTCTCGTCATGCGGCTGGTCGGTCCAGAAATACTGAACGCGTATTTTACCTCTTTCTGGTAGCCGTGCAGGCAGGCTGCGATGCAGCGGACGCCCTTTTCGTTCTCCTCATCGTCCAGCGCGTAGCCATTCTGCCGCACTTCCTCCAACACTTCCTGCATCTGCGAGAAATCCGTGATCGTCTTGTCCGTCTTTTTCTCAATGATACTCTCGTTCCAGATCTTTTTGACTTCCTCGTCCGGAAGCGTCGCCATGATCGCTTTGCCGACACCGGAGCAGTACATCGGATGTACCATTCCCACATGGGACACCATGCGGATTGTTCCGACCTTCGCCTCGATCTTGTATATATATAAGATATGGTTGCCCTCGCGCTGCACCAGATGCACCGCTTCCCCGGACAGGTCCGAGAGACGTTCCATATACGGCTTTGCCACCTGCAGAATATCCATCCGCTCGAGGATCTTTCCCGCCATGTTGACCACCTTATAGGAAAGCATATATTTCTGCGTCGCCTCATCCTGCTTTGCGTATCCCATATAAATGAGAGACATTAACAGTCTGTGTACGGTGCTCTTGTGCAGATCCAGCGCCGTGCTAAGTTCCATCAGTCCCATCTCCCCGTGGTCCGCAAGCGTCTCCATCACCTGAAAAATACGCTCTGCCGACTGTACCGGATTTTTTCCTTCTCTCTCTTCTGCCATAGTATCTCCCATGCTGTATCTCAGTCAGTTTCATCATTCAATCTGTCGTTCCGTATTGCGGAACTGCCTTGTTATCATACCATGACCGCTGTCCGAAAGTCAACTCTGGAATCTCTGCTGTCCCAGCGTTTTGTTTTATGGAAAATACACGATTTTGTTTCTTGAATCGGTTGACAAGGTTTTTCCACATGTTATAATAATTTTGTACCATTACATGAAACATAGTTCCGCATTATGGAACATGAATGATAAGTAAAAGGAGAAGAATCATGAACAAAGTATTAGAAGAGTTTTCCAAGATTGGTATTATCCCGGTCATCGCACTGGACCATGTAGAGGATGCCGCACCTCTGGCAAAGGCTTTATGTGACGGCGGTCTTCCGTGTGCTGAGGTTACCTTCCGTACCGCTGCTGCTGAGGAGTCCATCCGCATCATGTCCGAGCAGTTCCCGGAGATGTTAGTCGGCGCAGGTACCGTTCTTACTACCGAGCAGGTTGACCGTGCGGTAAACGCAGGTGCGAAGTTCATCGTCAGCCCGGGCTTAAACCCGAAGGTTGTAAAATACTGCGTGGACAAGGGTATTCCGGTAACTCCTGGCTGCTCAAACCCGAGCGATGTGGAAGTTGCAATCGAGCTTGGTCTTGAGGTTGTAAAATTCTTCCCGGCAGAGGCTGCTGGCGGACTGAGCATGATTAAATCCATGGCCGCTCCGTACACCAAGATGAAGTTCATGCCGACCGGCGGTATCAACGCTAAGAACCTGACAAGCTACCTTGATTTCAAGAAGATCATCGCATGCGGCGGTTCCTGGATGGTAAACAAAGACATGATCGCAGCCAAGGACTGGGCCGGCATCACCGCTCTCACCAAAGAGGCAGTTGCTACCATGCTTGGATTCAAGCTCCTGCACGTAGGTGTCAACAATGCATCTGAGGAAGTTGCTTCCACAGAGTCCGCAAAGTTCGCAACTTTACTTGGACAGGATGTCAAGGTTGGCAACAGTTCCATGTTCGTTGGTTCCTTAATCGAGATGATGAAGAATCCGGGACGCGGAACACACGGTCACATCTGCATCCAGACAAATTATCTGGATCGTGCCATCTATCATCTGGAGAAGAGAGGCTTTGCTTTCGATGAGTCTTCCTTCAAATACAATGACAAGGGTGAGCTTACCGTTGCTTACTTAAAGGATGAGATCGCCGGATTCGCTGTACACTTCAACCAGAAATAAGGAGAACGTCATGACAGATCAGAATTGCGCATATTGCATGGAAGGTGATCTGGTAGCCGCATTCGGCATCAAGATCTGTGAACTTCCTTCCTCCAAGGTATATCTTTTTAAGGAGCAGAGCCACAAGGGACGTGTCATCGTTGCACACAAGAAGCACGTGAGTGAGATCACGGAGCTGACCGCCGAGGAGCGTGCCGCTTACATCGAGGACATCAACCATGTTGCCGAGGCACTGCATCAGGCATTCCATCCGCAGAAAGTGAACTACGGCGCTTATGGCGATACCGGTCATCACCTGCACTTCCACCTCGTTCCGAAGTATACGGACGAGTACGAGTGGGGCGGCGTCTTCGCTATGAATCCGCAGCAGAAGTTCCTCTCGGATGAAGAGTATACCGCACTGATCGAGGAGATCAAGAAGTATCTGTAGGATATGTATTTTCGTTGGATTTTATGAAAACGAGGCAAACCGCAAAGGTTTGCCTCGTTTTTATTCTCAAATTCCTTATCTCTATCGTACCAGAAGACAATGCTGATTATTTCGTTTCCGCGATTTTTACATAAATTGTACTTCTTGAAGCACCTTCTTTTCTCAACCAGCCCTTTTCAACCATTTTAACCAATATTTCTCGGGTTCTACGCTGTTTGATGCCAAGAAGTTTCATCGCCTGTGCCGTTGTAATGCCGACATTTTCCGATACATACTTATAAATTTGCTGTTCTTGTTCATTTGCCGGCACTTTATCGGCGGTTTCCGGCGGTATTGGGGACATTAAGGTCAACCGTGCCTTCGACCTGAGCTCGATAAATATTGATACGCAAATCAACTTCGCCGCCAATAAACTCTGTTTCCCGCAGTCCGGCAGCTTTTACTTTCTCAATAATTCTCGGAATGCCACTTCCCCAATGCTCGATGAGGTTCATATAAGCAAACGCATGGGCAAGAACTTCATTTCTGATTTTAGAATAGCCTTCTTTCATACGATTCACTGGATTTCATAAAGCTCTGCTTTAGATTTTCTGCCATATACATAACCATTTTCCGTATCTTTTTATTTTATTGGCTCCGCGTATTATTGTCGATTTGCAGTACGATCAGTATCGCCTATACAATTAAATTTTGTTGAAGAATTTTTGTCTTTATGGTCAGTATTTTGCCTATAAGCATAAAAAAGCCCACATAACCGATTCATTTTACCGGCTATGTAAGCTTTTCTTTTGTTTATGCTATTGTGTTCCTTTTTTCATTGGTGCAGTCAGTTCAAAGCTCAATGCTAATAATCTTTTTATGGCATCGTCCAGTTCCGGCTTATCCAGAAGAATACTTATCCAATTCTCTTTGTTCATATAGTAAGCAGGAAAGAATCCTTTCTGTGCGCGGTAGAAGCCGATCAGCATCGGGTCGCTTTTCACATTCAGAATATCAACTTCTCCATCTCCTGGAAGTCCCAGCTTATTCCTGCCAACTTCCATAATCAGACCGTACCATTTTTGATTGTCTGTGTGGCGTAAGACAACATTCCAGTCATTCCACGGATATTCCGGTTCTGTACCATATTGTTGCTTGCACCAGCTAAATACTTCTTGTCGTGTCATTCGCTACTCAATCACTTTATAGCCTGCATTTGTAATCACGCAAATTGCATCGCTTTTCCTTTTAATATAATTGGCTTGTAAGCAAGCATTCAATGCTTCATCCCAAACAGCATATTGCCGTCTATCTGGATATTCCTTTGCCACTACTTCAGTACCAATCTGAATATATGTACCTGATTCTAAATCGGCATCTATCAATATCTGTCCTTCTGGTACAGCTGCAACTTTTCTAAGGAGCTGCTTCATTTCTTCTGTAACCGCTATTGATGCAGGAGTAATATCATCCTGTTTTCCTAAGTTTGGATCATTTATTTCACGAATAAATTTGTCCCTTGCTTCTTCCCAAATAATATCCTCGTTATCTGAAATATCAAATTCTGTTTCTAATTCCCGTCTCAGCTGGTTCAAACGATCCTTTACTTCTGACTGATCCCCATCCAGCTTAATGGCAATACTGTCGCTACCAATTACACCTTTCATTCCAGAAAAATCAAATCCAGGTAGGAGAAGTGAAGTTGCATTGGATTTCAACACCCATGCAGCCCCCATCTCATTCAAACTCACTGCACTTTCATAATATTCTGGCGAATGTACGAAAATAATATGCAAATCATAGTTAAGGAATCGTTCTCTTAAAAAGTCAAAGATATTAGCTCCATTTGGTATTCCATATCCCGGAAGAGAACTGCAAAAAATATCTCTGCGAGGACTTAAATTGATTGAGCGAAGTAATTCAGCAATTTTCGCAACGTGAGCTTTATTCTTAGAAGAATGACTTATGAAGATAAGTGGCTTCTTTTTCATCTGAAATGCACCTCCTTGTAATTGTGACAGCTCTGGTACTTCTTTTTCTTCTGGATAGTATTTATCAATATGTTTTCTAATAGCCTGAAGTTTTCCACCAAGCTCAAGAAAATATTTTTTCTCCGTAAAACCGTCCAGACGCTTGCCACACAAATTTACAGTTTCCCACACAAAAGTATCATGAGTTCTGTCATAAATTTCCTGCAATTCTAATTTTATTTCTTGAATCCAGCTCTGAAACTCAGGTACATCACTAATTCGTTCAAAAGATGTCCCCATGCCACCATCAAAAGGGTGAAACTTTTTCTCTATTTCTTTTTGCGAATCTATAAGTTCAATCAAATCTTTCTTCAATTATTCAACCCCCAATGCCTTAAACACCGCATCCTCCGCACTCTGGTACGGAATCAGCTGAAATGCACTCATCAGATCAGCCGGAACACTTGCGAAATCTACAAACGATGTACTCGGTATTAAAACCTTCTTTGCTCCGCTGTCCAAGCATACCTGAAGCGTATTGGCAAGTTCATCCACCTTTATCATCGTTCCACTGATTGTAATATCACCCAGCACCGCCAGATTGCTGACGACCGGTTTTCCCAGTGCAATCGAGCAAAGAGCGATCAGTGTAGGGAGTGCCAGCTTGTCCGTCATTCCGATACCCTGTAAGTCCTGATAGTTGATGATATAGTCCTTAGTCGAAGTGCTGATAGAGCCGCTGATCCGGTTGCCATTGGCTTTCAGATAGTTGAAAGCTGTGTTTACAGCTTCCTTGCACTTGGAATCACTGCCCAGTCCGGTACGCTCAATTTTTCCATTACCCGGAAGCATCTGGCTTTCCAGACGGAATACACCGAGCATACCGCTTTTTCCTCTGGATACGGTGTAAACCTGTCCCGGATTGCACATTCCATCCGGTATCAGCTTGCCGCCGCCCTGTTCCGGCACAGAAACATAATGCTCTGACATATCATCCAGGTCGATATAAGAGAAATTCACGTCATAGAACTCCATACCACCCAGCTTTTTCAGCTGTTCCTTGACACGGCGACGCATTTCCAATGCAATCTGAATGACTTCCTCCAGTTCCTCTTTGGTAAACTCACCATTGGGATACATCAACTTCAAATAACCGTCCACCATACGGCGAACTGCTATGGTATCTCGCTGATTCAGATTCTTGCCCAAACGGAAGTAGTGGTCAAGAGCATCTCCATACTGTTCTTTTCGCAGTTCCCGGATAAACTCTGCCAGATAATCACTGATAAAACCATAATCGTCGGTAAAATGTTCCGGTCTGAATTTCGGAATCTCCCAGCCTGGAAGATAGCAGTGCATACGGTCAAGAAATGCCGTATCAGTTCCCATTTCTGACGGAAACGGGTCAAACAGACTGGATGTTTTCAAAAGCACGTCCACACTCTGATTGATATTTCCTACAAAGACCATGGAAGCAGTTGCAGCCTTTTCTTCCTTGCCACGGGCAAAAGAGCCGGATGCCATGTAGTCCTTCATAATCTGGATACCATCTTTATCCTTGAACTTAATACCTGCCACTTCATCAAAAGCAACGCAGTCCCATAAGCCAACCAGTCCGACTGTTTTGCGTCCCATATTGTAAAAGAGGTTTGCAACTGTCGTCTGTCCACCAGAGATCAGGATACTGTTGGGAGAAATTTCTTTGTAAAGATGGGACTTACCTGTGCTTCTCGGTCCCAGCTCACAAAGGTTAAAGTTGTTCTCAACCAATGGAATCATACGGGCCAGGAGCAGCCATTTCTCACGGTATGTAAATTCATCCGGTTCCATGCCGATAGAACGCAGAAGAATATCCAGCCATTCATCTTTGGTAAAGGCTTTTCGTCCCTGCTTCAGCTCGTCAATATCAATGTGCGGCATCTGGATTGGTGTCAGCTTACGGATA
>OLSP01001318.1_pt1 | contig 22994 bp, 10 predicted proteins | sample 1672941 | NCBI WGS metagenome assembly OLSP01 (sample SAMEA3136739, study PRJEB25190) | human gut metagenome | reverse complement strand
TCAGGTACCGGATGATGCAGCAGCAAAGAAGCTTGCTGACGAGCATCATATTGCACGTTCGACATGGCCGATCTCGACAAGGCCGAGAAAACATCCCAGCCGACAGGAACGGGAGCACAATACCGATTGGCAGGAATATACGACATGACGGGGGCTGTCGAGAAAGACACAAACGAGACTGGCAATCTACGCCCCGAAAAGAACTTCCGCAAGGATTTGGAGCGATTCAGCCGTGCTTTCGCCGATGAATTGGGCTGGGAGCACGAAACGGATCGCAAGGGTAAAACCATCTATGCCCAGACCAATATAGCACCGGCCGGCGGCGACGGCTCGTTTACACTTTGGGCACCCGAAACGGATTTGGGCATTTATGTCAGTGTACCCGTCGCACCACAAAGCTACGACAACCGATACGGGTATTCTAATAACTTGAAAATAAAAGATATTATGGGCTTCGGAGAGCCAATATTATGGCGACTGCGAAACAAAGAACAAACCTTTTTACCCAATGGACACAATCGTTATGCCCCGGCAGATATTACCGTCGGCGAGCTGGCCGAACTTGCAAAAAAAGAATTAAATGCTTATCTTGACAACATAACAGCGGCCAAGACGCTCGACCATATATTACAAGAGAATCAAAATACACGAAACGATGAACGACGGGAAAACAGTAGCGAGAAAGACTATCCCGCTTATGGAGACGGAAGCCGCAAAGACGGCGCTTTGGGAACTGGCATTTTATCAGCCGAGAAGCCTGTTGCAACAGTATCGGGAGAATCCGGCGGAATTGCTCGATTCGATAGACCAGACCGTAACACGGGCGATGCGGTGGCGGCAGGCAGCACTCGAACGGGACGAAGATCCGGTAGTAGTGGACGAGTATTACTATCAACTCCTCCGACCGTGTTACTGTCCGGAGGAGCCGGAACAAATACCCATCAGCGAAAAAATGATGCGGGAGATCATCGCCACGTTGAAAAAGGTGGAGAAAGCGAAGTCGCAAAAAACACCTCGTACAAAAACCATGTAATCGAACGAGGACACGACCTCGCTCCGAGAGGCGAGGTTGGCAAGATCAAAGCCAATCTCGCCGCAATCCGGCTCATTAAAGAAATCGAAGCCGAAGGCCGCGAAGCCACCCCGGAAGAAAAAGCTGTATTGGAGCAATTCTCCGGCTGGGGCGGTATTCCAGCAATCTTCAAAATAGCCCATCCCTACCACAACGAACTGCGCGAACTACTGACAGCCGATGAATACGAAGCGGCACGCGCATCCACAACCACCGCATTTTATACTCCACCCGAAGTCATATCGTCGATATGGGATATGGTGGAACGCCTCGGATTCGACGGTGGCCGCATCCTCGAACCATCGGCCGGCATCGGACATTTTTTCGGTCTGATGCCTCTTTCGATACGGTCGAAATCGGATTTGACAGGAATCGAACTCGACGATCTGTCCGGCCACATCCTTCGTGCGCTCTATCCCGAAGCGCATATCCACATCGAAGGTTTCGAGCAGCAGCGCATACCTAACAACAGCTATTCGCTGGTGATCAGCAATGTACCGTTCGGAACGTTCAAAGTACACGATACGTTCGACCGCGATTTATCCTCACGTTTCGAGATTCACGACTATTTCATCGCCAAAAGCATCCGGAAGCTCAAACCCGGCGGATTGGGCGTATTCATTACCTCGACAGCAACGCTCGATCGGAGTGCAAATTTGCGGAATTGGGTCGTAAACGACGGTAATGCAGACTTCATCGGGGCAGTCCGTCTGAATACCGGTACATTCAAAAATACGGCCGGCACCGAAACCTCGGCCGACATCATTATCGTCCGCAAACGCGACGAAGCCGGGCCGGCACCCTATGCCGTAAATATGCAATCGACCATTACGGAACGCGAGGCGCCCTACGAACGAATTATCAAACTGTCGAACGGGAAGGTAAAGACCGAAGCAGCAACGGCACACATGAACTATAACAAGTATTTTCACGACAATCCGCAGTTCATGGCCGGCCAGATGCGCTTCGGATTCGAAAGTGGCGTGGAAATACGCCCCACAGAACAGCGCTGCGTCCCCACAAGCGACATAGACCAGTCCCGCACGCTCGACAGTTTCATATCCGCACTCCCCGAAAATATCTACACATCGGCCCCGGCACCCGCAACGGAGCGAATACCGCAAGCGGTCGAGGCCCCCAACAGTACAAAAGAGGGAGGACTTACGATCATCGACGGAAAACCATATATCGTGCGGTTCGGACAAGCCGTACCCGCCGACTGGAACTCGTTGAAAATCCGCAACCGCAGTAAAGTCGAAGCGTTAGGCGATTACCTGCGGCTGAAAAGTGCGATCACAGAGCTGCTCGATGCCGAACGCAATGATCTGCCGAACATCGAGCAACTGCGAGCCGAGCTTAACGACGCCTACGCTACCTTCACCCGTCGTTACGGGACATTATCAAGAAACACGCGTATTTCATTCCTGCGCGACGACGTGGATTTTCCCTCCATCGCAGCCATCGAAAACGACAAGGAAATCGTAACTCCCGACGGAAAGAAACGACATGACATCCAAAGGTCGGACATCTTCTTTCGCCGGATGCTGGAACCGACACGCGAACTGAAAGCCGACACGCCGAAAGACGCGATCGCCGTATCGCTCTACCGCTACGGACGGCTCGATATGCCCTATATCGCAGAATTGCTCCACATACCACAAGAGGATACAGAAAAAGAACTGCTCGCACAGGAACTTATCTATGTCAATCCGGTAACGGGTCTTTATGAGGAGCGCAACGAATACCTCTCGGGAAATGTCCGCGAGAAACTCGAACAGGCCGAGCAAGCCAATGAAAACGGACAGTTCGACGCCAACATCCGTGCGCTCGTGAAAATTATTCCGATGGATATTCCGCTGCCGCTGATTAAAGTATCGCTCGGCAGCACATGGATACCCATCGCCCTATACGAACAGTTTTTCAAAGAGACGTTCAACGTAACGGCCCATATCGCCAAAACATCGGCCAACAAGTATATCGCCAAAATCTCGAACGAAGGGAATACGGTCGATACCAATATGGGGATTCCGCAAGCGCCGGGGAGCAAACTCGCACTCGACCGGATGAACAAGACGCAGACCTACATCAGTCGCAGCGAATACGACCCTTTGGCTCAGAAAGAAAAGCGTGTCAAAGACCCCGAAGCGATGACGCAGGCCGCCATGAAACAGACCGAGCTGGAAGAACGATTCGAACAATGGATTAAAGGACAAGATAAAACAACGACCGATAAGCTCGTCGAAATATATAACAGAACCTTCAACAGCACCGTCGAAAGACAAATCGACGTTTCATCGTTCGATTATTTTCCCAACGCCACACACACGAAGAAGCCGCGCGAGCATCAGAAAATCGGTGTCATGCGAGGTTTGCAAGGAGCAACGCTGCTGGCACACGAAGTCGGCACGGGAAAAACCCTGACCCTCATAACTACGGCAATGGAGATGCGGCGGCTCGGTATCGCCCAGAAGCCGTGCATCGTCGTACAACGCTCGACATTCAACCAATTCGCCTCCGAAATAAAATCCCTCTATCCGGCCGCCCGTGTCCTCGTTCCGTCCGAAAAAGACCTCACGGCATCGCAGCGGCAGGAATTATTCGCAAAGATCGCCTATAACGATTGGGATATTGTCGTACTCTATCACAGCTATCTGGATGCCATACCGGATGCCCCGGAGCGTGTCAATGAATATATCGACACGCTGATCGCAGAGAAGATGCAACAGCTCGAAGAAATCGAAGCCAATTCTCCGGACAATGCCAAACGGCAGGCTTATGCAATCAAGAAACAGATCGAAGGACTGGAAAACAAGAAAATAACGGATAAAACAGTCAAAGAGGAAGAAAAACTCAAAGCACAGGCCCGTACTCGTGCATTACGTCTGCTCGACCGCCGCACGGACGAGACGATGACCTTTGAACAGTTGGGAATCGACGCTTTGCTGGTAGATGAAGCACATGCCTACAAGAAGCTCGGTTTTACCACCAACCTGCAAAATATCAAAGGTATAGACCCTGCGGCGTCGCAACGGGCGCAGAGCATGAGGCTGAAAACATCTTATATTCTGGCAAATAAACAGAACAAAAACGTCGTATTCGCCACCGGAACACCCATATCCAATACAATGGCCGAGATGTGGACGTTCCTGCGCTATCTGCTGCCCAAACACGAACTTGAACAGTACGAGATCGCCGATTTCGATTCCTTTGCGAACAATTTCGGAAATATCGAGGAATCGGCCGAGTTTGCCACAAACGGCAAATTCCGCGTAGTCGAACGCTTCGCCAGTTACTCCAACGTGCCGGAACTGCTGGCGATCTGGAAGAAAGTCGCGCACACCGTACTCACGGAGGATGTACCGGATCTGCGCGAAGGTGTAGGAACGCCGCGCATTGAGGGAGGCAAACCGAAGGATATACTGCTCGACCAAACGCCTGCGCTGCGGGCAATCATGCGCAGCATACGGGAAATACTGACTCAATACGACGCTATGTCCGGTAAGGAAAAACGTCGTAACTCCCATATCCCGCTGGTCATGTTCGGACTGGCCAAACGTGCGGCAATCGACGTGCGGCTGGTTAATCCCGCTCTACCGGACGATCCCAACAGCAAAGTCAATCATGCCGTGCGCGAAGTCGTAGAAGATTTGAAAGCAACGGCCGATTACAACGGCACCGTTGCTGTTTTCTGCGACGCCTACCAAAGCCGCGACCACAGCTTCAATCTTTTCGTGGATATGAAGCGTAAATTCATCGACGCCGGCATACCGGCCCAGCAGGTCGCTATCATCCACGACTACATAACGGACGCGAAACGCGAGGCGCTCTACAAGCAAATAAACAACGGCGAAGTACGGATCGTACTCGGCACGACCGAGAAATTAGGTATCGGAGTAAATATGCAGGAGCGTCTGCACATGCTCGTCAATCTGGACGTACCCATACGTCCTATGGACTACCTGCAACGCATCGGCCGCATTGTGCGGCAGGGCAATCTGCACCTGCAAATGGACAAACCCGTGCGTATTCTGCGCCTCGGAGTAAAACAAACGCTTGATGTTACGGGCTACCAACGGCTGAAAATCAAGGAATCGTTCATTAAGCAGGCAATGAAGGGCGAGGTTACGGAACGCTCGCTCGAAGAACCCGAAACCGACAGCAGCGACAGCACGAATTTCGGGCAGATGATGGCCTCACTCTCCGGCAGCGCTGCGGCGCTCGCCCTGTCGCTCGAACAGAATAAACTACGCAAGCTGAGAAACGCACGCGACTACTACAATCAACATCAAATATACGTCGCACATGAACTCAAACGACTGCAAAACGTCCTTCAAACAACCCCGCAAATAATTGCTCAAATCCGTAAGAAAAAAGATTTCCTGCGAAGCCTGTTTCCGGACGATAAAGTGGTATCGGTGGAAGTGGGAAAACTCAAAGCCTCCGAGCCGGAAAAAATCGAAGACCTGTTCGTTCCGCTCTCGAAACGCATCGAAGCCGAAGCGGATGCCCTCCGCCAATCACCCGACCGTACACAATCGGACATGACACTCCGCATCGGAATCAACGGCAAAGAGTTCGACATTATAATTGTTTTACGACGGAATTACCTTTCCAATGAAAAGGAGCGCATCAACCGCACGATTTATTACCAATGCAACGAATGGCGCGACCTGCAAGGCGAAGCCGGAGCTAAGATGATTAACGTCATCAGCCAAGTCGAAAAAGTGCTCTCCGGTGAGGAGTACGACGCCGAAATACAGAAGCGGCAGCTCGGAATGGAAACGGCACAACAAGCCATCGAATATTTACAGACGCAGGTCGGCAATGGATTTCCCAAACAAGCAGAGTTGGAGGCGGCAGAAGAACGCATCGCCGAGCTGGAAGAGCAGATGAAAGTGGAACTGGCAGCGATCGAAGCACAGGAGGAAACCGACAAGTCCGGAACCGCAACCATAGACATCGACCCTGACGAATTGATTGACGACAATGCAGGAAACGGCCTCCGCTTCCGCGACGGTGGCAATCCGTTCGGTTCCGACGCCCCGGCAAGCGATGCGGAGTTGGCTCGCCGCGTTCGCCGGATCGCCCGCACGCTGAACACTCCGGTCGAGATTATCGACGACCTCGATGCAATTACCGATTCCGACCCGCTCGTGCAACGTCGTAAACGACACTCAAAAGGTTTTTACGACCCGCAAACGGGACAAACGTTCATTGTCCTGCCCAATATTACGACACTCGCCGATGCCGAAGCGACCGTATTGCATGAAATTGTCGGACACATGGGCTTACGCTCGCTGATGGGCGACCGTTTCGGCGACTTTCTCGATAAGGTTTACAATGGTCTCGATACCGAAGGGCGCAGCCGTGTGGCCGACATTGCCCGCGAGCAGGAGCACCAATCCTCCGGCGCCAAGCACCGCCAGGCAAATACCCGCCGTCTGGCAACGGAAGAATACCTCGCACATTTGGCGGAAGGCGACATCACGCCGAGCCGCTTTGCCCGGATCATCGGCCGTATCCGCTCGCTGCTACGCGACATATTGCGACTTCCGCTGCGTATCGGCGACCGCGACATCGCTTATTTGTTGTGGTTGTCGAAACACCGCCTGCAAAAAACACGCACGGCCGCCGAAGCCGTCGCCGCAACAGCGACCGAACGACGCATCCGTAAACAGCTTTTCGGTCGTTCTGAAAACGTGCGTTACCGTGCGATATTCGACGACGCTACACCTGAAAATATCGAACGGTATAGCATCGAACGCTACATCCGCGAGCATCATATCACCGGAGTTTTACTCGGCGAACATAATGCCGATGACTTCGCTATGCGTGTATATGGACTGCTTGATGACATGGGCCGAGCCATCATTGACCGCATGGGCAATGATCGTTTGAAGGCCATGCGCAAATACCTCGCATTATTCGACCTCCAAAAGCTCACCGATCAAGAAAGCTATCGCAGCATCATCGACGAACTGGTGAAAACCTTACCCCAAGAGACGAAAGAGCAAATCGTGCGCTCCATGCGCAAACACCTCGATTTCGTCCTCTCCGACAACTACCGCACTCCGTTGCGGCGACGCACGATGAAAAGCGAACGACCTCTACCGGAGAATTTCAAATATGCGAGCGAGTATGTCGAAGAATTGCTTAAAAAGAAACGGGCACAGCCCGAAATGGCTCCGCCGGCCGGAATCGAACCGACTGTGATTTACGACAAGCGGAATTGGAAAAGCCGTCAGCAACTCCGGTTCATAGATAGCACTTTACCCGTCGAAAGATTACAGGAAGAAGTCGTGCGGCGCGGAGGCAGCATCGACGACCTCACGGACATACACAAACATTTGAACCACTTGACAAGCATCGCCAAAGTCGCAATCGACAAATACACGAAAGAGTATTTAGACCCCATACTCGACCAAATCGCAGCCATAGCCCGTGAAACAGGCATGACGGAAACACACATCATCGACTACATCACGGCCGAATCGTCGCTCGAACGGCAGGCAACGGGGATTGCGGCCCTATCCCTCGACCCGCGCGATGCGTGGAACGAAACGCTGGCCCGAAGTATCGTCGCAGATTTCCGCCGCCGGGCCGGAGAGATTCCGACACAGCGATTATGGCAGCGAATCAATGCGGCTAACGACCGCGTGCTGGAAATCCTCGTCGAGGACGGAATGTTAGCCCCCGAACACCGCAAGTTGATAAAGGGGCACGGCTGGGACTACTATGTACCCTTACGGGATTATGATTACAACTACCGCGACCAGAAAGGCGAGCCGGTGGCTTTCGATGCGGCCGACGTGTACGACTTCATCGACGACAGTGCGGGGCCGCGCCCCTTACGGAAAGTGCTGCACGAAGCCGAAGGACGTATCGCAAAGCCCCGCAATCCGATCGCTCAAATGGTGAATATCGGTATCGGAGCGATCATCGCCGCCAAAACCAACAGGGCGAGGCAGTCGGCCTTACGGTTGGTGCAGAACAACAGCCGCAATTCGGAAGACTTGTTCCGCGTCGATAAGGTCTGGTTGGCAAAAGGCATCGGCAACAGATGGGTTACGACGACCATAGACCCCGCCGTCGAGGACATCGAACTATCGAAGGCGGCACGTAAGGAGATCGCCCGGCTGAAAAAGGAGATGAACGCGGCACTTCAAGCACACGATGATGAACTGGCCGACTACCTGTATAACCGTATCGAGGAGACCGAACGGTTCAACATTGTCCGCGAAGCCGAATCGGGCAGTCGTTTCGAGCACGAAGGACACTTGGGACATTCTTACGAACGACAGCGCAATGTGGAATGTTACGTGAACGGTATCCGTTATGTGATAACCTTCGCCGATCCCGCCGTGGCGAACGCGATCAACCAGTATAACCGGCTGGCGATTCCAAAATGGCTGGATGATACGGTCGGGAACGCGACACGCTGGCTGGCAAGAGCTTTTACCTCCCGAAATCCGGCGTTTGTCGCAGCGAATTTCCTGCGCGACGTGCAGCACGCCGCGCTGGTACACGCCATCGACAAAGGCGGGAATCTCGAAGGATTCGTGCGTAACATCCCTGCAAGTATGGCCGCAATCACCCGCGAACTGCGAGGCAAGGCCGAGCCGCTGACCATCGCCGAAACCGGGACGCTCGACGTACTCGACACCGCCGATCGGCAGGAACTAATCCGGCAATTCGGCCGCGAACGGGTCATGGACACGCTTTACGACTATTTCCGTGAAAACGGCGGGGAAACGGGGTTCGTACATAGTAAAGACATCGCCGAGGCCGAAAAGGAGATCAAACGTTACGTTGCATTCCGCACGGGGCGTATAGGTGAACTGCTGAAAGCAACGCAGCGCAGCGAACGCGCCGGGGTATGGCTCTCGTATGCTGCCCGCAAAAGCGGTATGCAAGCAATAGGCGTCGCGCTGGAAAATGCCTCCCGCATTGCCGAAAACACATCCCGTTTGGCGACCTTCACCACATCGCTTGAACAAGGAAAATCGCTCCTTACGGCTATCGACGATGCAAAAAACGTTACGGTGAATTTCAACCGTCGCGGTACGGCAACCCGGCCGCTCGGCATGTTCTACGTCTTTTTCAATGCTTCGGTACAGGGAGCGGCACAGGTCGCACGAATCGCCATGCGTAACCGGAAAAGATTTGCACAGGCTGTTGCCACGCTGACGGCGGCTGGATTTCTCGACAGTCTGCTGCTTGATTTCTTCCTCGCCGGAAGCGGAGGCGACGGCCGCGATCTGGCCGTTACGGAATACGAAAGACATAACCACCTCATCATCCCCGGCATGGGAAAGCGCGGTTACTTGAAGATTCCGCTTCCACAGGGATTCCGGGCTTTCTTCGGCATAGGAACTGCCTTGCATGACCTTTACCGAGGAAAACTCGGCTCCGAAGATGCCGCACGCATGATGCTTACGATGCTCTATGAGGACTTCTCGCCCGTAGCTTCGCCCTCATCCAAAGGAGATGCGACACGTGTACTGATTCCTACGGCTTTGACGCCGTGGTACGACATCTGGTATGCCGGAGAGGATGCGTTCGGTTATCCTGTCGGACGCCGCAGCTACTCGACGACGGCAAACTATCCGCTCTCGGAAATGGGACTGAGAAACGTAAACAAAGCGATTTATTACCTCTGTCGAGGGATCAACAGGTTAGGCGGCGGCGATGAGAACACACCGGCCGGACTACGCAAGAACGGAGAAATCGACCCGCTGCTGCGGGGTATCTTCGAGTACAACCCCTCGCACGTCGAACACGTATTGACCTATTACGGCGGCGGAATGGGTAAGTTCATCAAAGACATGGTGCACACCTCGCAGGCGCTATTCACCGGAGAAGAAATCAGCAGCCGCGATCTGCCCGTAATAAATCGCTTCTATGGAACGGCACGCCCCGAAAATCCAGCCGAACGGTATTACACCCTCCGCGACCGTCTGACGAATATCGAAGCCAAATATAAACGCATGGGGCCGGCACTCGACCGCACCGATCCTGCCGTACAACGGAATCTGCAACGTATCGCAATTTTCAAGGCACACCAAACGGCGGTGAACAAGCTGCGGGCGATACTTGCCGATACGCGTCCCAATACCGCAGCTTATGACCGATTACAAGAAGAATTGAACGAAACGATGATGAACGCATTAAACGAGGACGACCATGTTACGGAATATTGATACCCGGCGGTTGAAACTGTTGGCCCAAACGGATAAAAGCGTCGCTCGAACACGCCGCGAATGGGAGCAAGGCACGATGCGCTACGCCGACGACAATCTAACGCTCCTGTGGCGTTGTGCGCGGGATTGGGACGCAATGGACTACCTGCGCAAAGAGCACTCCCGGAATCTGCGATACAAGAACGGCGTCCAAGGTTTTTACGGAGGACGGCTGGTTGCGTACGGGTGACTTGGGGACGATCGACGCCGATAACCGTATTTATATCCGTGGCCGTAGCAAGACGATGATCTTGGGGGCGAGCGGACAGAACATTTATCCGGAAGAGATCGAATCGAAGCTGAACAACTTGCCGTTCGTAATGGAAAGCATCATAATAGAGAAGAACGGTAAGCTGGTAGGGCTTGTTTATCCGGATTACGATACGGTGGACAGCACGGGAATTTCGCATGAAGATCTTCCGATCATCATGGAGCAGAACCGGATCGAACTTAACAAACTTTTAGCACCTTACGAAGCTGTTTCCGCCCTGCAATTGTATCCGACAGAATTCGAAAAGACGCCTAAGAAAAGTATTAAGCGTTACTTGTATAGCAACTATTGATTAGTTTATATGGTCTGTAAATCAAATCGTTGAGGCTTGTGTATAAAATATTTTGAAAAAAAGCGCAATATGTTGTACAACATATTTGATTAATACATACATTTGCATCGTTTTAAGACAAGAAGATATTATAGACCGTTTAAATTAAAAAACAAAATGAAAAAGTTAGTTGCATTTGCTGCTGTTATCGCAGCTGTATCATTCGCATCTTGTGGCAACAAATCAGCAGAAAACACTGAAGTTGCAGAAACTGAAACAGAAGCTACAGTAGAAGAAGTTGTCGCTCCAGCTGAACAAGCTACAACAGAAGAAACTGCGGTTGCTGAAGGTGATTCAACTGCTGTTGAAGCTCCGGCTGCTGAAACTGAAGCTGCTCCTGCTGAATAATCATTCGGCAATCAGTGACGAGGACAGTCTGTATGCATGTAACATACAGACTTTTTTTGTTTTTAAACTTATGTGATTTATATATATGAAACGAACACTATTACTCCTTCCGGCTATTGCTTGCCTGAGCCTGTCTGTTTTCGCACAGGTTCCTGTAGATAAAACTGTCTCGTTGCAGAGTGTTGAAATCCAGGGAAAACGCTTTGGAGGCTTGACCGGTGGGGAAGTGAAACGCCTGCAGGTGGACAGCAACCTGAGTGGCCTGACGGGGACGACAGCCGACGTATTCCGCCTGTTGCCTTCCGTTGTGACCGATATCGAGGGAGGAATCACGTTCCGTGGTTCCAATAATCCCGGCTTGCTGATAAACGGAGTGCCCTACGGCTTGCTGGAAGAGTATAGCGGGGATATGCTGATCCAGCTTCCGGCACTGTTCTTCGACCGGGTGTCGATGACGTCGACTCCTTCCATCGGGCTTGTGCCGGATGGAGATGCAGGGATTCTGAACCTGTCATCTGCTGTTTATACGGCTGCTGATTCGCCTCTGGTCCTGACGTTGGGAGCCGGATTCCAGGAACGTTATAATGCCGGTGCGATCCTGAATTTGCATCCGGGCAAGTTTCATATTGTCGGAAAATATAATTATCGCCGGGAGTTCCGTAAGCGTACGTTCAGCAAGTCGACGACGAACAAAGGGGGGACAACCGTCATGAACAATAATGCGTCCGCCCGCCCCGATGTGCATCTCGCCGATCTGAGTGTCGGATATGACCTGACGGCAAACGACCTGATCACGGTTTACGGTCTGTATAACCTGATGGATTACAGCCGCTACGGGAAGATCCATAACAATAAGCTGGTGGACGGGAATCTGCAACCGGTGATGTTCCGCCACCGTTATAACGACCAACGGCAGGAAGCCTATGCCGCAGAGGCGCGTTGGAACCATACCTTCGACAATCCGAAGGATCGTCTGGACGTCGTGTTCAATTACAATAATTTCGGGTATGACGAAGATAACGAATACAAGAACGAGAAGCCGGAAACAGGCAAGATCATTGCCGAGGATAATTACTATGTCAATCAGGACAAGAATAATTATTACCTGTCTGTCCTCTACGGCAAACTCTTTGCCGATGACTGGCATTTGCGGGTAGGATACATCGGGCGTTTCAAGGATGAGAGCTATCACGCTTACGGGAACAAACTGGCTGCCGGAGAGTGGCAGTCCGACCCGCAGAAAGAAAATGAATATAACTTTAATCGCCGTACGAATTTGTTGCTGGCTGCTTTGGAAAAGAGATGGAGCAGTTTCTATGCCGAAGCCGGCGTGCAAGGCGAACTGAACTTGCAAAAGATAGATACGCGTTATCAGACCGACGATGTGCTTGAAAAGATACCGATGGTTAAGAGCACTTCTCGTTTCCATCTCTTCCCCCGTTTGAAGTTGGGCTACCGGGCGGATAAAGTCGGGGAGTTGGCTCTCAGCTATGTGCAACGCGTAATCCGTCCTTACGGCAGCTACCTGAATGTGTTCACCGACCGTAGCGACGCTACGCATGTCTGGAAGGGGAATCCTGATTTAAAAGACGAGATGATCCATTCGGTCGAGTTGTCTTATTCGTATGCTACTTCTGCTTTCTGGTTCTCACCGAGCCTGTATTACCGGAATAAGAAGAACCGCATCATGGACAAAGTCCTGGATGAAGGGGAAAACGGAACGATCTGGACAAAAGAGAATATCGGCCATAGCCAGACATTCGGTTTTGAACTGTCCGCAACCTGGCAACCGATCCGTATGCTGTCTCTCGGTTTGTCAGGCGATATCTATCGGGATGAGATCGACGGGCGCACGATCGGTTATGACCGGAAGAAGTCGATGGTCTGCGGCGATATCAAAGGCTCTGTCAACATCAGCATCACGCCGACAACGGAGTTGCAGCTCGATGGCTTTTACATCTCCGACCAGTTGACCCCGCAGGGAAAGATCAAGCACCGTTCCAGCGTCAATGCCGGTATCTCCCAATATTTCATGCACCGCAAGCTGCGTGCCAACCTGAGCATCAATAACATCTTCAACGGCCTCGAAGAAACAACGATCGTCGATACGAAAGACTTGCAAATGACCCAGGTCCGCAACCGTGACGCACAGGTGACGTGGGTGACGCTGACGTATAATCTGTGATATTTGCCAGGGGATTCTTTAGCCGGGGGGATTAATCCCCCGGCAAGAGTGAAGTCAATATCTTCTTCAGCACCGTTTGTGCTGAAATCTCGCGGTTGGCGGCTTCGGGGATCACGATGCTTTGGGGGCTTTCGATCACGTCGTCTGTCACGATCATATTGCGACGGACAGGCAGGCAGTGCATGAAGTAGGCATTGTTGGTCAACGCCATCTTTTCCGTGTCGACGGTCCAACTGCGGTCCGTGTTGAGAACCTTGCCGTAGTTGGGATCGGCATAGGCTGCCCAGTTCTTGGCGTAGATGAAGTCCGCGCCTTCGAACGCTTTCTTCTGGTCATATTCTACGCGAGCGTTGCCGACGAAGCGCGGGTCCAGTTCGTAGCCTTCCGGGTGGGTGATGACAAACTCGTAGTCCGTCGCATTCATCCATTCGGCGAAACTGTTAGGCACGGCTTGCGGCAGGGCTTTCGGATGTGGTGCCCAAGTCATGACGACTTTCGGACGGGCAGTCTTCTTATACTCCTCGATCGTGATCAGGTCGGCAAAACTCTGCAACGGATGGCGGGTAGCCGCTTCCATGCTGAATACCGGACGGCCGGAGTATTGGATGAACTGGTTCAATATCTTTTCGTTGTAATCATCTTCCTTGCTTTCGAAACGGGCGAATGAACGTATGCCGATCACGTCGCAATAGCAACCCATCACCGGAATAGCCTCCAGGAGGTGTTCGGGCTTGTCGCCATCCATGATCACGCCGCGTTCGGTTTCCAGTTTCCAGGCTCCCTGGTTCACGTCGAGCACCATCGTGTTCATACCTAAATTCATGGCAGCCTTCTGGGTGGAGAGGCGGGTACGGAGGCTGGAGTTGAAGAATATCATCAATAACGTCTTGTTCTTGCCCAGCCCGGTAAACTGGTAACGGTCTTTCTTAATCTCGAAAGCCTCGGCGAGTGCCTGCTTGAGGTTGCCCAAATCCTGTACACAAGTGAAGTTTCTCATATCATGTCTCATTTAAAATTGTTCTGCCTACAAAGATAAACAATGATTTCTGATTTATGGCAATACCGTTATATCTGTATTGTTAGTGTCATATGATAATACTAACACCGAGGCAGGGACTATTTTCGTATTTGTCCGTCTCCTTCGATGATATACTTGTAGGTCGTCAGTTCAGGCAACGCCATCGGGCCGCGGGCATGTAACTTCTGTGTGCTGATACCGATTTCCGCTCCGAAACCGAACTGTGCCCCGTCGGTGAAAGCCGTAGATACATTGGCGTAGACGCAGGCGGCATCGACCATTTGCTGGAAACGGCGGATGGCTTCTGTCGATTCACTGACGATGCTTTCGCTGTGTTTCGAGCTGTAGCGGGCGATATGTTGCAGGGCTTCATCCAAGGAGGAGACTGTACGGATCGCCATTTTGTAGTCTAAGAACTCGGTGCCGAAGCTGTCTGCCGTAGCCGGCTGAAGCAAAGCGGTAGGGTAGTGCCCTGAAAGAGCGGCAAAAGCGGGTTCGTCGGCATAGATAATGACGTTGCTACCGGACAGTTTTCCACACAAATAAGGGAGGTCACCTAATCGGTCGCGATGGACGATCAGACAATCCAAAGCGTTGCAGACGCTGACGCGGCGTGTCTTGGCATTGTTGACGATCTCGCGCCCTTTTTCTTTGTCTCCATCTTTGTCAAAATAGGTATGGCAGATACCGGCTCCCGTCTCAATGACCGGTACGCGGGCATGGTCGCGGACGTAATTGATCAGTGAACTGCTGCCCCGCGGAATGATAAGGTCCACCAGGCCGACGGCGTTCAACAGCTCGGTCGTCGCCTCGCGGTCGGGCGGCAGGAGTGTACAGACAGCCGGATCGACGCCTTGTCTTGTCAGTACGTCGTGGATAATCGCCACTAAGGCACGGTTGGAACTGTCGGCATCCGAACCTCCTTTCAACACGCAGGCATTCCCGCTCTTGAAACAAAGGGAGAAAACGTCGAAGGTGACATTCGGGCGTGCTTCGTAGATGACACCGATCACGCCGAAGGGAACGGTCATTTTGCGGATCACCATGCCGTTCGGGCGTGTTATTTCGCTTAACAGCTTCCCAAGAGGCGACGGTAGCGAGGCGACGTTCTTCATATCTCCTGCAATACCTGCGAGACGTTCTTCCGTCAGTTTCAAGCGGTCGTATTTCGGATTTGCCGGGTCCATACGCGACAAATCTTCGACATTGGCAGCCAAGACTTCGGCTTGGCGTGTCAGCAAAGCCGAAGCCGTGTCTATGAGGATGCGGTTGATGGTGGCATCGTCCAGCGTGACAAGCTGGCGCGAAGCGGCGAGGGTATGTTGCAATAATTCGTTAATCATGGTCGTATGCTCGTTGTTGTTAATCCAGATACAAATAATCGTAATGTACCAACGGTTTTTTATCCCGGCTGCCGATCAGTTCTCGTGCTTCCGTACTGTCGTAACCTGCGCATCCGACTCCTAACTGGACGCCTTCCTCGTTGATAACCTTGACGATATCGTCTTTCTCGAAGTCGCCGATGATCCGGGTGACGCCGACCAGCAGGATACTGGTCGCCTTCGGACCTAACAGTGCCTCTTCGGCCCCCCGGTTGATGTGTATCTCGCCTTTGGCGAAGCCTTCGGAGTGGGCGATCCATTTTTTTACGCTGCTGACAGGTTTGTTTGACGGGATGAAACGCGTGCAAACGGTCCGGCTGTCTTTGGCGAGCAGGTCTACCAGGATGTTGTCCTTCTTGCCGTTGGCAATGATCACCGTGATGCCTTCGTCGGCCACCTTCTGTGCAATGCTGCATTTGGTAAGCATGCCGCCACGACCGAATGACGACTTGCTGGTTTGTACATATTCCGACAGGTCTTCCTTGCTGCCGTCGATCTCGCGGATAACCGTGGAGGACGGATCGGATGGGTTGCCGTTATATATTCCGTCGATATTGCTAAGGATAATCAAAGCATCCATTCCCATCATGGTGGCGATCAGTCCGGAAAGCTCGTCATTGTCCGTGAACATCAATTCTGTAACCGATATCGTGTCGTTTTCGTTCACGATGGGAATCACTTTATTTTCGAGCATTACCTCCATACAATGTTTCTGGTTGAGGTAATGCGTGCGGCTGCCAAAGTTCTCTTTCGTGGTGAGCACCTGGCCACAGGTCATGCCATGTTCGCGGAACAGTTCGTAATACCGGTTGATCAGTTTGGCTTGCCCGACTGCGGAATACAGCTGGCGGGCAGAGACGGGATCCAGCTTTTTGCTGGCCTTTATCTCACTGCGTCCAGAAGCGACCGCACCGGAGGAAATAAGGACGACTTCCACGCCTTTCCGATGTAGTTTGGCCACCTGATCCACCAAGGCGGACATCCGGGTAATATCCAACGTGCCATCCTTGCGGGTGAGCACGTTGCTGCCTATCTTGACCGCAATACGGTTGAATTGCCAATCGATGATTGGCAATTGACCATTATTTTGTGTGTTTCTTTTCATTGTCGGTTGCTCGGATTTCGACTCGGCGTATTTTGCCGCTGATCGTCTTCGGCAGTTCGTCTACGAACTCGACGACGCGCGGGTATTTGTACGGAGCTGTCACTTTTTTGACATGGTCTTGTAATTCTTTGACCAAAGCGTCTCCGGCTTTATCCTTGTAGTCCTTTGCCAGAACGATGGTGGCTTTTACCACTTGTCCGCGGATTTCGTCTGGAACACCAGTGATGGCACATTCTACAACCGCCGGATGCGTCATCAGGGCGCTTTCTACTTCAAACGGGCCGATACGGTAGCCGGAACTTTTGATAACATCGTCGGCACGGCCCACGAACCAGAGGTAACCGTCTTCATCACGCCAGGCGACATCGCCCGTGTAATACAGGCCGTCGTGCCATGCTTCGCGTGTGCGTTCGGCATCCCGGTAATATTCCTTGAAAAGACCGATCGGTTTGCCATTTGTAGTGTGGATCACGATCTGTCCCTGTTCTCCATCTTCGGCACGGGTTCCGTCCGGGCGCAACAAGTCTACATCGTATTGCGGATTAGGGACACCCATCGATCCGGGTTTCGGTTCCATCCACGGGAAAGTGGCGACGGTCAAGGTTGTTTCCGTCTGTCCGAAACCTTCCATCAGCTTGATGCCGGTCAGTTTGTAGAACGTGTCGAATACGGCAGGGTTTAAGGCTTCGCCGGCAATGGTACAATATTGGAGGGACGACAGGTCGTATTTTGTCAGGTCTTCGCGTATCAGGAAACGGAAGATGGTAGGAGGTGCGCACAAAGATGTGATGCGGTAGTCCTGTATCATCTGTAACATATCGGCCGGTGTGAATTTCTCGTGGTCGTACACGAATACGGTTGCTCCGGCAATCCACTGTCCATACAGTTTTCCCCATACGGCTTTCCCCCAACCGGTGTCGGCAATCGTCAGGTGGAGGCTGTCTTTATGCAAGTTGTGCCAGAAACTTCCGGTCACGATATGCCCCAGCGGGTAGGTGAAATCGTGTGCCACCATCTTCGGGTTGCCGGTTGTACCGGAAGTAAAATACATCAGTGAAATGTCGTCGTTACTGTTCGGATGTTCCGGACGTACGAACGGAGCCGCGTTTTCGAGACCTTTGTGGAAGTCCTCGAAGCCTTCGGGGATTTCGGGACCTACCGAAACAACACTCTTTATAGAGGGTGAATCGGGCAGCGAGTCGATGATATGTTGGGTGATCACTTCCTCGCCCGCGCAGACGATCATCTTGATATCGGCGGCATTCGCACGATAGACGATATCTTTCTTTGTCAGCAGGTGGGTAGCCGGGATCACCACTGCTCCCAATTTATGCAACGCGATAATCGAGAACCAGAATTCATAACGGCGTTTCAGTATCAACATGACCATATCACCGTGGCCGATTCCCAGCGACTGGAAATAAGCGGCAGTCTGGTCGGTATATTTTTTCAGGTCGGCAAAGGTGAAGTCTATGTGTTCCCCTTGGTCGTTTGTCCAGCACAGCGCAATCTTATCGGGTTCTTCTTCCGCCCATGCATCTACTACGTCATATCCGAAGTTGAAGTTCTCCGGGACTTTTATCTTGAAATTCTTTATAAAATCTTCCTGCGACTCAAAGGTCGTCTTGTTTATGAATCTTTCTAACATGATGATTAAATTGTCAATTTATAGGATTATTGCCAGGAAACTGACCTTTTCTCCATCGAGTGCCTTCATTCCATGCGGCAGTTCGGAGTTGAAATAGATACTGTCGCCTTCTTCCAGTATCAGCTCTTTGTTGTTGATCTGTAATAACATGCGGCCTTTCAGTACCATATTATACTCTTGTCCGGGATGCGAGTTCAGATAAATCGGTGTCCCGTCTGGAGCCGGATGGACGGTAACCATGAACGGATCTGCTTTCCGACCGACAAACCCGGCGGCAAGCGACTGGTATTTGTATGCTTTAGTCCGTTCCACGGCAATACCTTTTCCTTTGCGAGTGATAAAGTAGCTGCTCATTTTAGGTTCATCACCGAACATAAGCGTGGTCAACTCAACCCCGTAAGCCTGTGAAATCTGATGTAATACACTTACTGAAATATCTACAGTACCGCTTTCCAGCTTCATATACTGTTCGGGAGTCAGGTTACAAACCTTGGCCATTTCTTCAGGCGTGATTTCCAATGCATCCCGAAGTCCGGCCAAACGCTCCGCAATTTGTTTTATCTGTTCGTTCATCTCCGTTGATTATTATATTTATGATGCTCCAAAGATAGGAATAAAAAGCAAAATGTCTAAGGAAAGAGGAATGTAATGTTATTTAGTTATTTTGAAAGGAAGTGCGGAAGATGTTTTTTTGTATTGGCTGCTTCCCGCTGAAGAAGTTATAGTTTCCTGCGGAGAGAACTACAGTTTCCAGCCGAGGAAACAAACGTTTCTTCCGGTAGAAAACTGTAGGTTGTTGAATAATAATTTATTAGATGCTGTATAAGAAAGCTTCTTAATCGTATTTGATGACGCTGACCGGGCAGCTTTCGGCGGCTTCTTTTATACCTTCTTCATAATCGTTGAAGTTTACTCCTTCATTTACACGTGAGCGGTCTGTAACCTGAAATACTTCGGGACAAATGCCTTCGCATGTGCCGCAAGCGATACAATCTTCTTCTATCCAAACACTCTTTATAGCCATATTTTTTACATTTAAGATGATTAATATGTTAAGATAACAGCTCTACGGCTTGAATTGTTGATGCTGGACGAGAATATCTTGGCCCCTTTGATTTAAATTTAATTTAACGCTCCTGTCTCTTATTTTAGAAAATTATTGATTATGTTTACAGCGCTGAAATAATCAGTCTTTGAACACTTAATAAATAAGAGATACTATGGACAACGCAATTTTTAGTTTCCCCAAGCCTATTAACGAGCCGGTAAAAGCATACGCTCCTGGTTCAAGTGAAAAATCATCCTTGAAAAAGGCTCTTGCGCAGCTCTCTTCTGAAGAATGGGATATACCATTGGTTATCGGAGGTAAAGAAATCCGTACAGGCAATACCGGCAAAGTCGTGATGCCGCATGATCACCACCATGTATTGGCCACTTATCATAAGGCCGGAGAGAAAGAAGTGCAGATGGCTATCGATGCAGCAATGAAGGCGCATAAGGAATGGTCTGAACTTCCTTGGGTAGAACGTGCTTCCGTCATGCTGCGTGTAGCAGAATTGCTTTCCACTAAATATCGTTATATATTGAACGCATCCGTCATGTTGGGACAAAGCAAGAATCCGTTCCAGGCAGAAATCGACGCTCCTTGCGAATTGATCGACTTCCTTCGTTTCAGTACTTTTTATGCCAGTCAGGTATATGCCGACCAGCCTTATTCGGAAACAGGTATCCTGAACCGGATGGAATATCGTGCTTTGGAAGGTTTCGTGTTTTCGCTCACGCCGTTCAACTTTACTTCCATTGCCTCTAACTTGAACATGGCGCCTGCCATGATGGGAAATGTGGCAGTCTGGAAACCGTCGACAACAGCTATCCATTCTAACTATTTCCTGATGAAAGTGTTCCGGGAAGCCGGTTTGCCCGACGGTGTTGTCAATTTTATTCCGGGGCAGGGAAGCGTGATCGGCAAAGTCATAACGGCCAGCCGTGATTTAGGCGGTTTCCATTTCACAGGTTCCACTTCAACCTTTAACACCCTTTGGCGTCAGATCGGTGAGAATTTAGGACATTATAAATCTTATCCGAAGATTGTCGGTGAAACAGGCGGCAAGAACTTCATCTTTGTCCATCCTTCTGCTCCGGCTTTGGAGGTGGCGACAGCTATTGTGCGCGGTGCGTTTGAGTATCAAGGACAGAAATGTTCGGCTGGTTCACGTGCCTATATCCCTGCTTCACTCTGGAAAGAAGTAAAGGACTATGTCGGCGATATGCTGAAAGAAATCAAAATGGGAGATGTCCAGGATTTCACGAATTTTGTCAATGCGGTTATCGATGAAGCTTCGTTCGACAATATCATGAGCTATATCGATTATGCAAAACAGTCTCCTGATGCGGAAATCGTTTTCGGTGGAAATGGAGATAAGTCCGTAGGTTACTTTGTTGAACCGACTGTCATCCGGACTACGGACCCGATGTTCAAGAGTATGGTGGAGGAGATCTTCGGTCCGGTTATCACGATCTATGTGTATGATGATAATAAATATGAAGAAACACTCGAACTCTGCGACCGTACATCTCCGTATGGTTTGACCGGTTCTATTTTTGCACGCGATCGTTATGCGATCGATATGGCATTCAATAAATTGCGTTATGCCGCGGGTAACTTCTATATCAACGACAAACCGACAGGTGCCGTCATTGCACAACAGCCGTTTGGCGGTTCGCGTGCTTCGGGTACGAATGATAAGGCCGGAGGGCCGTTGAACTTGATTCGCTGGACAAATGCCCGTTGTATCAAAGAGGCTTTGGTTCCGCCGACAAGCTATGGTTATCCGTTTCTTGGAGAAAAGTAATTAATTTTATCAATGAGCCGATAAATCAGGATGTGCCAATATGCCAATGAAAGAGTTTCTCTTATGAATTGGTGATTGGCACATTTTGTGAGACGGTATTCCTATTCATTTTAATGCGTTAACTGTCAACTAATATCAAATACCATGTTAGATTTTAATAATACCGAAATTGCTTTCTCTGCCAAATCGCAGTCTGAGCTGAAAAATGCTTATCTGCTGTTCAATACGATCAAATATCCGTGGCTGGTAAAGTGTGCCAGTGTAGTAAGTAATATTGCTTTGAATATTCATTTTCCGTTAGGATGGGCGGTCAAGCCGACTTTATACAAGCAATTTGTCGGAGGTGAAACTTTGCAGGACTGTACAAAGGCGATCGACCATCTGCGGAAATTCAATGTACGCTCCACCTTGGATTTTTCAGCCGAAGGAGAGCAAACGCCCGAAGGAATACAAGCTACTTTTGAGGAAACCATACGTTCGATTGATTTTGCAAAGGGAAATGATAATCTGGCCTATGCCGTATTCAAACCGTCCACCATCATAACGGACGAACTTCTTGCTAAGGTATCCGAAAAGCAAGAGGAATTGACCATCGAAGAAGTAAAAGCTTACCGGGAGTTCAAGGAACGCTTTATGGCTTTTTGCCAGCGTGCCTACGACAATGACGTACGCTTGATTGTGGATGCTGAAGACTATTGTTTTCAGGATGCCATCGACTCTTTGACCGATGAGGCCATGCGCAGGTATAATAAGAAACGTGCGATCGTATTTGCTACTTTGCAAATGTACCGCCATGACCGTATGCCGTATTTACGCCGTATTTTGGACGATGCGAAAGAGAAAGGATATATTGCCGGTGTGAAATTCGTACGTGGTGCCTATATGGAAGCCGAGCGTGCCAGGGCAGCTGCTTTGGGATATCCCGATCCGATCTGTAAGGATAAGCAGGCAACGGACGAGAACTTCGACGAGGCTGTCCGCTTCACAATGGATCATCTCGACTGTTTCGAAATGTTTATGGGGACGCATAATGAAGAGAGCAACTATAAATTGGCCAAGCTGATAGATGAAAAAGGCTTAAAGCGCGATGATCCCCGTATCTTCTTCGCGCAACTGTTAGGTATGAGTGACAATATTTCTTTCAACCTGGCTCATGAAGGTTATAACGTAACCAAATATGTACCGTATGCAAAAGTGCGGGATGTTTTGCCATACCTGATCCGCCGTGCCGAGGAAAACACTTCGGTTGCCGGGCAAACCAGCCGTGAACTTCGTATGCTGAAAGCAGAATTGGATCGCCGGAAAGCGGTCCGTGCTTTCTGATCGGATTTGAACTTTATCCGTTACTATTCTTTCAAGAGAAAAGTAACGGATAAATCGGCATTTGTGGTTCAAATTTGTCAACACTATAATGGATTTTAAAAAAACAACTATCATACCATCATGTTTCTTGTGTACAACTTGAATATCATGATATATAGATATGATAGTTTCCTTTTTAACTATCATGCAACTATCATAAATCAGTTGTTTAACCATCATT
>OLSP01001314.1_pt1 | contig 23045 bp, 19 predicted proteins | sample 1672941 | NCBI WGS metagenome assembly OLSP01 (sample SAMEA3136739, study PRJEB25190) | human gut metagenome | reverse complement strand
ATCTACTTTTACTCCTGCCATCCCCAGATTTCGGATCTTATCTCCCGTTTTTTTATCCACATTTGATTTTATCCTTTCTATGGATGATATCTTTTCCACACGTTTGCGCACATCACTGCTATTCATTTCAAGAAGTTCCGATAAGTTATCAATGACTGTTTCCGCTTCCCTGATCTGACTATGGATCACAGAAATTGTACATACCGTCCGGTTTGTTGCCAAAACTTTCCCATTCCTGTCAAGGATTTCTCCTCTCGCAGCCTTAATGTCACGTTCCCTCTCATGCAGATCTTCCGCTTTTTTCTGATAATATTCTGCATCAAATACCATAAGATAAGTCAGTCTTCCGATCAAAACAAATATCATCGCAAAGGCTCCGGCGAATACCACCAGTATTTTTCTTTTATGAAATGTTTTGTTTTTCATAATAAAAAATCCTCATAGAAGTTTTTCTTATAATTTATGAAAACTTCTATGAGGTTATGAATTCCATATACTTTTACAGTTATTCCTGTGCTGTCTGTGTTGTTGTCTCTTTTGCGGATGTTTCTATAGTATCAGACGCACCGTCTTTTTTCTCTACTCCAAGATAAGGGAATATATCTGTCATGATCTGTGATGCAAGCCGTGTTGCATAACCACTGTTTGCCTGAACAGCCGAGTTTGGCTCATCAATGACAACATACACCATAACCTGTGGATTTTCCTGTGGTGCATATCCGATATAGGACAGAAGATATTTTCCCTCTTTTCTCGGAATCTTCTGTGCTGTTCCGGTCTTTGCTCCGATATCGTATCCTTCTACTGCCGCCTTTTTTCCGGTACCGTACTCCATGGTTGCTTTCATATAGGATTTCAGCATCGTGGAAGTTTCCGCTGAAACAGTCTTTCGTAAAAGAACCGGATCTTTTGTCTCGATCACATTTCCATTCTGATCCTGGATCTGCTTTACTACATGTGGTTCATAATAATATCCGCCGTTGATCAGTGATGAAAATCCGGTAATAAGCTGTACCATCGTCACATTAAAACTCTGACCAAAAGAGTTGGTAGCCAGATCCACTGCTGTCATATTGTCTGCCGTATATAGAAGTCCCGCAGTTCCGGCCTCCCCCGGAAGATCAATGCCTGTATATTCCCCAAAACCAAAAATATGCTGATATCTTGTGAAATGATCCACTCCGATACTTTCTGCCATCGTCATCAGTGCCACATTACATGAATTTGCGATTGCATCCTGGATCGTTTCCATTCCATGTCCTGACCGCAGATGGCATCCGATATCATAATCTGCCACTCTCAGTGATCCACCACAATAATACGTTTCATTTCCGGTCAGTGTTCCGCTTTCCAGCCCGGCTGCAACCGTAAACGGTTTCATCGTCGAACCCGGCTCATAGGTATCACTGATGCAGAAGTTTCTCCACATCTGATTCCTTTTTTCCGTCTTCTCTTCCTCAGTCATTCCGTTGATCGTATCTTCTGAATAAATTGCAGACAGATCTGCCGGATTGTTCAGGTCATAATCCGGGTAAGATGCCTGTGCCAGAATCTCACCTGTATTTGGATTCATGATCATGACTGCTGTATTTTTACTTCCCGGCTCTCCGCTCCTTGCCTCACCGGCATGGGCCTGATTAAATGCCAGGATCTTATCTTCCACAATCTTCTGCAGGCTCACATCAATGGTCGTCACAACCGTATCTCCATTCTTTGCTGCTTTCACTGTATGCTCTGCTGAAGAGGAAGACCCGGAATCAAAATAGCCATATTCTCTTCCATCTGTACCACTCAGTACTGCATTATATGCATTCTCTATGCCAAAAGAGCCCTCGCCTTCTGAATTGGTAAAACCGATCGTGCTGCTCGCCAGCCGGTTATACGGATAAAGCCGGGTGTAGTCATCTTCCAGCCAGATTCCCTTTACATTGGGATAATTCTCATCATCTGCATCGATCTCATTAAATTTCTTTGCAGCTGCATAATCAATCCCTTTTTTTACAATACTGTACCGGCTCTCCGGATTGGTACTGATCAGATCCGTAATCTGTGCTTCATCAATTCCAAAGCAGTCCTTCAGGACCTGGATCGTAGGTTCTATGTATTTATCTTTGTCCGTCATAACTTTGACATCCAGGATTACGTTATATACCCTCTCGCTTGTAGCGATCTTCGTACCGTTTCGGTCAACAATATCTCCTCTTTTATAGGGGATGACCCTGCTTCCATAATTTTGCTGATCCAGTACTTTTTTGGTATATTTGCTGCCCTTGGTCACATTAATATAAGTAATCCTTCCAATAAGAACAACAAAAGCCAGTATAACTGCCATAAATAGCATTACCAGCTTTCGTTGCATCCTTACCGGAAATTTTCTTGTCAGAAATTCAAATCTGTTCTTTCTTTTTCTTCCTGCCATCCTAAACTAATCCTTATTTTGATACATCCCTGGACTGGGCAAGAACACCGTCCTTTGGGATCTCCTCATATTGCTTTACATAATCACTCGTAGGACTTTTGTATTCCACAACATTTCCCTGGGATTCATAAACCATTCCCATCTCGTTCATGGCCTTTTCTCTCACCGTGTCCAGATTCACGGAGTCAACAGCCGCATTATACGCTGTATCATTTGCCTCTGTCAAGTCCGCAAGTTCTTCCTGCATCGAAGTAACATGAGCTGATCTTGTAACAACTTCTGTCTGCAGTCTGATGTACACCACACAGACCGCTACTGTACAGACCGCTGCAAGAATGAAAAATATCGCATAAGCCGGACTGATCTTCATCGCACGATTCCGGTTTCTCATTACCTGACTGCTTGTCTTCCCTGTCTTTGCAGGACGAACTTCCTGTCTTCTTTTGGGCTGAACTTCTGCCTGACGTACAGCATTTCCATATACATAAAACTTTTCTCTGTCAGAAGTGACTCTGTTCTGCTGTCTGTATCTTCTATCTGCTGCCATCCTATACAGCCCCTTTCCCTGAAATTTGCTCTCTCAGGCTCTCCCCTTCCCGAAAGAACGTTCTTTTATACTCTAAATACTCCCTTTTTACCTAAGCACGTTCAAAAATTCTGAGCTTCGCACTTTTTGAACGACTGTTTACCTCCAGCTCTTCTTCCGACGGAAGAATTGGCTTTCTGGTGATCACCTTTCCCTTTGATACATTTCCACATACGCAAACCGGGAAATGGCTCGGACAGGTACAAGGATTCTCATTTTTTCTGAAAGAACTCTTGACGATTCTGTCCTCCAGTGAATGAAACGTAATAATGCACAGTCTTCCACCCGGATTCAGCAGTTCAATCATGTCATCCAATGTATCTCGCAATACATCCAATTCATGATTCAGCTCAATCCTGATCGCCTGAAATGTCCTTTTGGACGGATGTCCTGACGTTTTCCGGACTTTCATCGGAATCGCATGGCTGATGATCTCATTCAGTTGTCCTGTTGTCTCTATCGGTGCTTTTTTCCGTTCTGCGACAATATGCTTTGCAATGTTCTTTGCAAACCGGTCTTCTCCGTAGTCGCGTATCACCCGATAAAGTTCTGATTCACTGTAATCATTGATAATGTCACGGGCTGTCATCTTCTGTCTCTGATCCATCCTCATATCAAGCGGTGCATCCACCCGATAGGAAAATCCTCTTTCTGCAGTATCTAACTGATACGATGAAACTCCCAGATCCACCGTGATCCCATCCACTTTATCAATGCCCAGTTTCTGGAGCTGCTGCTTCATATCGCAATAGTTGCTCCTGACTATCGTGACTTTCTCCCCGAAGCATTCCAGACGTTTTCCCGCTGCCCTGATTGCATCGGCGTCCTGATCTATTCCTATTAATCTCCCCTGACTGCCCAGTCGACTGCAGACTTCATAAGCATGTCCGCCTCCACCTAATGTTGCATCCACATAGATGCCATCCGGTTTTACGTTCAGCCCGTCCACGGTCTCATACAACAGTACTGATATATGCTCGAATGCCATAATTTCCTCCTTTTGGCTGCCTTCTCCCCGGCTGCCTTCTGTCATCAGATGCGTATTCCTATCGCTTCCATGCGTTCCGCAATCGCATCCAAATCTTCTTCACTGATCTGACTCTTTTCTTCCCAAAGAGCTTTATCCCAGATCTCAACGCGGTCCTGTACTCCTACAAGTACCACTTCCTTCTCAAGATGTGCTGCTTTTCTGAGTGACGTAGGAACAAGCACTCTCCCCTGCCTGTCAAAACTTCCCTCATTTGCACTTCCGAAAAAATAACGCTTGAACATTCTGGCATCCTTGTTCATCCGTGGTAAAGACTCGAGTTCGGCAACGAATTTGTTCCATTCTTCCTGAGAGTACACAAAAAGACAGCCTTCCAGTCCATTACAGATAACGAAGCTGTCACCCAGCCCTTCTCTTAATTTGGCCGGAATGATTAATCTGCCCTTTTCATCAATGTTATGATTATACTCTCCTAATAACATCCGGAACCCTTTCTCTCAAACGTAAGACTCCATTAGCCTCCACAATGTGCCACTTCTCACCACTTTCTTACCACTTGCCTCCATTGTAAACCACTCTCCCCCCTTTTTCAAGAGTTTTTTCATTCTTTTCCAATACTTTTTCATGCACAGGAACCTTCAGTCACCCGGACCTCGTACAAGCACAGCTTTTAACTCATTGTCCGTATAAATACAGAGAATCTGCCACCGGCGGCTTCTCCTGCATCCTTTGGCAAAAAAAAGAGACATAATGTACAACTTCTGCCATACATTATATCTCTCACTTTTCTTTTCATTCTTCTATTCCGCATCCCGTGATGGCTTTCTTCCACCAGCCCCCACTTTCTGATCCGGTATCCGGGAAGTTTCCCACTTCCCACCACTTTATTCTGCAGAGGAAAGTCCATTCAGGTAATCCGTGATCGAGTCATAATTCACTTCTGTAACCGCTCTCTCTTTGTTCGATTCATGCATATCATATGCTGAATATCCCAACCAGCCAATCAGTGCCACTGCAATCACTGCAACAACTCCCTTTCGTACGATTCCCATCATCTTCTGCTTACGCATCAGCTTTTTCCGATTTTCTTTTTCCTTTTTATAACGATCAACTTTTGCCTGACTCATCTTCTTCTGCTCCTTTCAATACGCTTTTTTCATTCTACCACAAAGCGTATTAAAGTACAACTATTATTCCACCGTCATTTGCATACATACTGCTGATTCCTGCCGTATCTACAATAAAGCTTTCTTTTACATTTATCTTCTCACGGATCAGCTTTTCCACAGCCATCGCACGTTCAGGACAGTTGCAATGAGAAATTGCAAGAATCTTTTCCGTCGGATTGATCGCATCTGCGGCGATCTGTTCTGCCATCTTCGCCAGAGCTTTCTTCATGCCTCTTCCCTGTCCAAGCTGACAGATCTGACCTTCCGGGTTCGCCCCCATGACCGGCTTGATATTCAGGGCACTCACCGCCAGCGATTTCAGTCCTGTCAGTCTTCCGTTCTTCCGCAGCGTATCAAGATTCTCAAGCACAAAATAAGTATGCTGTTCCTCGATATACCGGTCAACACTTGCGATTACTTCTTCAAACTCCATTCCCTTTTCTTCACATTCCTGAATCTTCAATGCGATCAGAGATTCTCCGACCGATGCTGATCTTGAATTAAAGACATGGATCTGTTTCCTGCCATACTCTTCTTCATATAACTTTCTTCCAAGCTCTGCACTGTTATGAGAACCGCTCAGTTCTGCCGAAAGCGTCACGGCATAAACCCGCTCCGCTTCGCAATGATACAGCTCCATATATTTCTCCGGTGATGGGCAGGAAGACTTCGGGCATTCCGAACTTTCGGCAACCCGCTTCAGGAAATCTGCCTGATCAAAAGATTCATCATCCTGAATATGGACACCATCTACCTCCATACTCAGAGATGCCGTCTTATAGATTCCACTCTTCTTCATCTCATCAGTCAGTTCTCCACAACTATCTACAACTATTCTGTACTCCATTTATAATCCCTCCTGCGTCACAACGCGTATTATCTTCTTCCATTATATGTAGTTTTTAATACTACGTTTAAATATATCACACTTCTCATGAAATGAAAAGCCTTTTATTCGATAGTTTATAACCTTTTGTTCAAAATATCAGAGACGCTGCCTGCACCTAGCAGACAGCGTCTCTGATATTTCTTCAAATTCCCCGATAACGGCTTTAATCTTTTAATTCTATTTTTGATGAGATCCCAAGTGCAATCCCCATCTCTGCTAAAAGGAAGACGACTGCTGTACCTCCGTAACTGATAAATGGAAGTGTAACTCCTGTGGTAGGGATCAGACCGGTCACGACTGCAATATTTAAGATCACCTGCAGAGCAATATGCGAAAAGATGCCCGCTGCGATCAGAGATCCATAAAGATCCGGTGCATTTCTTGCAATAAACATCAGCCGGTAAAGCATGAATCCAAACAGACAGAGGATCAGGATCGCTCCGAATACTCCCAGTTCTTCGCAGATCACCGTCAGGATCATATCATTCTGTGCCTCCGGGATCGCACTTAATTTCTGGGTACTGTTCCCGAGACCTTTCCCGAAAAATCCACCTGATCCGATTGCATATAAGCCCTGAAGGAACTGATAACTGTCCTTGTCTGAATTTGCTTCCGGATTCAGCCATGCAATGATCCTCCGCATACGGAAATCCGTACTCGTTGCCATATCACTGATCTGTATTTTCAGATAAACTACCACAATAACTGCCAGAACCAATACCACACATGCAAAAACGACAAACCGTTTTGTCTTTGGATGTACTAAAAACAGGAGCAGAACCGTGATCGCCATGACAATGATCGCTGTACTCAGATTATCCGTAAGCACAAAGACACCGCCTGCAGCCACAACCCCATAAGCCCCGATCTTAAGCCAGCCCCTGATGCCGTAAGCTTTTTTTCCATATTCACACAATTTATATGAAATGAAAAGGATCACTGCGATCTTCGTCACCTCTGCCGGCTGAAAGGACATATTTCCAGGCAACTGGATCCATCTCCTTGCACCGTTGAGTTCCATTCCCAAAGGAGTCTTTACCAGTGCCATCAGAACCATTGCCACCAGAAAAATCTCCGTGTGAAATGCAGCATAAATATGATAATCTATCTTCGATACAGCAAGCATGATCAGAATCCCCACTGCCCCGATGATCGCCTGCTTCGTAAAATAGAACATATCATTTCCGTTCTCAACCTGTGCGGTATATGCACTTGTACTGTACAGCATGATCAGTCCAAAACACATCAGGAAAATGATCACCAGTAAAAGATCATAGTCAAAGTACTTCGTTCCTTCTTTTTTCTTCTTTTTTCTCATCTGCTGTATGATTGCACTTAAGCTGCTTTCCTGCTGCCTGCTGCGTGATCTCTGTCCGGAGCGGTTCTGCGGTGCGGGTGTTCTTGATACTGCTCTTCTGTATTCCAGTTCACGCTCATACGCTTCCCGGTAATTTTTCTGCCCCCGCTGCGTTCTTCGCTCCGCTCTCTCTGCTCTTTGCGGATTCACCGGCTGCATCGGCTGCGTATCCCCAAGATTTCTTCTTTTATTCCCCATCTTGACCTGCCTTTTGTCCTATCTTGTATGCATGGCAGGATGTACCGGCTTACCATGTCCGAAATATCTGTCATACCATACAAGGAAAATGTAAACTGTCCAGATCTTACGGCTGTTATCGGTCTTTTCATTGCTGTTCTTTCCTGCCTTATGATCATCCAGCATTTTAATCAGTAACTTTGTATCAAAAAATTTCTTTGCAGCATCCGTCTGAAACATCTCTTTTACCCGTGAATAATAACGATCTTCTTTCAGCCATACACGGATCGGAATCGGGAATCCGAGTTTCTTCTTTTCGGCAGTCTTGCTACGGATATTTCTTTCTGCTGCCGCTCTTAAAGCTACTTTTGTCTGCGGAGCACGAACCTTATAGTCCAACGGCAATGTCTCTGCAAGTTCCAGCACCTTCTTATCAAGGAACGGAACTCTTACTTCCAGGGAATTTGCCATTCCCATCTTATCTCCCTTCATGAGGATATCATGTACCAGCCATAAATGAAGATCTACATACTGCATCTTTGTGACCGGATCCTTTCCTTTCACTCTGTCATATAAAGGCTTCGTGATCTTCTGAATGCCCGGTTTACAGCCGTTTTTCAGGATCTTATTCGCTTCACGCTCTGTAAAAATATTCGTTGCATTGGCAAAATATCTTTCTTCCAGTGTCTTGCCATGACGCATCAGGAAACCTCTTCCTTTCATTCCACGAGGCAGGCAGCGTTCTGCAAATGCTCCAAGGAACCGACGGATCGGCATTGGGATCTTATTAAAAGACGTATGCTCCAATGGCTCACAGTAAATATTATACCCTCCAAACAGTTCGTCCGATCCCTCTCCTGAAAGAACAACCTTTACTTTTTTGGATGCCTCTTCACTTAAAAAGTACAGTGCAATCGCTGCCGGATCAGCCACCGGCTCATCCATATAGTACTGAATATCAGACAGTCTGTCCCAGTACTCTTCCGGTGTGATCACTTTTGCATCATTCTTCATATTAATGCTTGCGGCAAATTCCTTTGCATCCTGGATCTCACTGTATTTTCCTTCATCAAATCCTACTGTAAAAGTACGATCCACCTGTCCCAGATAAGTCAGATAACTGGAATCTACTCCGCTCGACAGATAGGAGGCAACCTCTACATCACTGATCTTATGCATGGCAACCGATTCTTTCATAACCGCTTCCACATCATCCACGATCTCTTCAAAAGATTTTTCTGTATCCCCTGTAAAATTCGGTTCAAAATAACGGGTAATGTTCAGTTCACCATTCTCATAAGTAAAATAATGTCCCGGCTGTAGACAGAACACCCCTTTGAAAAAAGTCTCATTTGTAGGGACAAACTGGAAAGAAAGATAATTTCCAAGTGCATCCTCATTAAATACCTTGTCAAATTTCGGATGCTCCATAAACGCCTTGATCTCAGATGCAAACATCAGCGTTCCATTCATCTGTGCATAATACAGCGGTTTGATTCCGAAAATATCCCTTGCTGCAAATAATTTCTTTTTCCTGGTATCCCAGATGGCAAAGGCATACATCCCACGCAGTCTTTCCACCAGACTTTCTCCCCACTCCTCATAGCCATGGATCAATGTCTCAGAATCTGTATTTGATACAAAAGTATGTCCCGCTTCCTGAAGTTCTTTCTTCAGCTCCTGATAATTATAAATCTCTCCATTAAATACAAGAACCATGCTTTTGTCTTCATTATAAAGAGGCTGATCGCCTACTGAGGAAAGATCAATGATACTCAGACGTCTGAATCCAAGTGCAGCATCCTCATCTACATATTTTCCCTCGCTGTCCGGTCCACGGTGTATGATGGTATTCATCATATTAACAAGTACCTGTTCTCTGTCATCAACATTACCGACAAATCCTGCAAATCCACACATATACTATCCGCTCCTTTTATAATTTCTCTTTTTATTAAGTTCGGGGAATTTCCTTTTTAATTGAAAAATACTGTGAGCGTTCAAGTTTCACAGTATCCCCATCGATAACTCTATTAAATTCCAGTCTTTCAGGCAAAACGCTTCCTCTTTTCTGAACCGTCCTGCCCTGTCCGTTGCACTCGGGGTGACAGGATTCGAACCTGCGACCTCACGGCCCCCAGCCGTGCACTCTAACCAAACTGAGCCACACCCCGTCAACTCGTACATTATAAATGATTTATATTCAAATGTAAAGAGGACACTTTCTCACATTTCGTTTAAAATTCCATACAATAATTCTGTAGATACCAGGAAAGGAGTTTTTTCATTGCCAATTTATCAGAATCAAATAAACCAGCACCGTTCCTGTCAGTCCGGACATAGCTGCAACTGCCGCCGTCCTGTCCCGGAACCCGGCAATCAGCCTGTCTGTCAGAAAATCCAGCCTGTACCGGCGAAACCTGACTGTGGCTGCGGTATAAAAGATCCTCTGGAAGATCTTCCGATTGCAATGGCTTATGTTCCATGGCAGCGTTGGAGAGATCTTTACGATTCCAACAAAGGATTCCACCGTGGCACGATTTTCCGGGACCTTGATAAGTCATTTTGTGGAAAAGGAGGCGTATGTCAGTGACCTGTCAGAAAATGAATCGCAGAGAACTTTTAAATTATATCAATGAGATCAGCTTTGCCGTAGATGACACAAAATTATTTCTGGATACACATCCATGGGATCAGAATGCACTCCTCTTTTTTAATGAATGCAGCCGAAAGCGGAATGAAGCATTACGGGAATATGCTTCTGCCTATGGTCCGCTTACGATCGATACTGCAACTGCCTGTGAGTCTGATTACTGGTCCTGGATCAATGAGCCATGGCCATGGCAGGAAGGAGGCTGCTGAATATGTGGAATTATGAAAAAAGATTACAGTACCCTGTCAGGATTACACAGACTAATCCCCGTCTTGCACAGGTTATTATCAGCCAGTTTGGCGGTCCTGACGGGGAACTGGGTGCATCTATGCGGTATTTATCCCAAAGGTATACCATGCCATATAAAGAAGTTACCGGAATACTGACCGATATTGGAACAGAAGAGCTTGCCCACCTTGAGATCGTCTGTGCGATTGTCCACCAGTTGACCCGCAATCTTTCCCCTGAGGAGATCGAACATTCCGGATTTGCTCCCTATTATGTGGATCACACTCTTGCTCTCTGGCCACAGTCTGCAGGAGGTGTCCCCTGGAGTGCAACAACATTTCAGTCAAAAGGGGATCCGATCACCGATCTCCATGAAGATCTCAGTGCTGAACAGAAAGCACGCACTACCTATGATAATATTCTCCGGCTGATCAAAGATCCTGAAGTCTGTGATCCGATCCGTTTCTTAAGGGAACGGGAGATCGTACATTACCAAAGATTCGGTGAAAGTCTCCGCATTGTTCAGGAAAAACTGGACAGTAAGAATTTTTATGCTGTCAATCCTGAATTTGACCGGTAATTCTGTCCGGCACTGATGAGAAAAAAGGCTGACACTCTGCGATTCTTGCTCGTAAAAGTGTCAGCCTCTTTGCATATTATAACACAAACTCAGCTTTTATGCTTTTTATTTACTTGTCTGCTTTGCTCCTAAAGTAACATTCACACTCTGCTCCTGATACTCTCCATTGCTCTGTGGTACCTGGATCGTAAGCTCTACTTCATCACCTTTTGCATAATACTGCAGTTGTTCCTGAAGATCATCCTTGCTTGAAACCGTTGTTCCGTTGATTCCTGTAATGATGCATCCCCTTGTCATGCCTGCTTTTTCTGCTCCGCCACCTTTAGTAACTTCTGATACATATACACCTTCTGGCATATTCAACTGCTGGGAATACTCTGTAGAAACGCTCATTCCCTTGATTCCGATTGCTCCCTGATCTGCTTCGGCAACTTTGGTCTTTGTCTCCTGATTCATCAGGTTCTCGATCAGATCTGATACATCACTGATCGGGATCGCATATCCGACACCTTCAACCGAATCTCCCACCAGCTTGGATGAATTAATTCCAACTACTTCACCACTGGCATTGACAAGAGCTCCGCCACTATTGCCAGGGTTAATTGCTGCATCTGTCTGGATCAGTTTTACACTGCTCTCTGTCGTCTCTCCGGTTGTCTCATTTGTCTCTGATACTGAACGGTTCAGGGCACTGATAACTCCTGTTGTAACAGACTGTCCATAACCCAGTGCATTTCCGATTGCGATTGCCGGTTCTCCCACTTTCAGCTCTGTAGAATCACCAAGCGTTGCAACTGAGATAGCCTTCTTCGTATCTTCAGAAATGGAATCCAGTGGAACCGCAACTACAGCAACATCATATTCTGAATCTGTTCCTTTGATATTTGCTTCAACACTGTTGCCATCTGCAAAAGTAACTGTCAGTGTATTGCTTCCGGCAACTACATGGTTATTTGTCACAACCAGCAATTCTGAATCATTCTGTGAAATGATGATTCCTGTACCGGCACTTTCGCTTTCCTGCTTGGAAGTTCCTCCGAAAAAGTTCTGAACTTCCTGTACACTCATATTCGTAATAGAAACGATGGATGGCATTACATTTTCCACCACACTGGATACATCTGATGTGACCACACTGGATGTCTTCGTCAGTGATGCATTACTGGTAACTGCACTGGTCGATGTAGTACTGGTACTTTTCTGCGTTGTTCCGAGCTTCAGTACTTTCGTTCCCACATAATTAGTAGTAAGGAATGTAGCACTTGATACAACTCCGAACATCAGTGCCAGTCCTGTTACCGCAACAGCCTTCGGCATTTTTTTATGCTCTTTTTTCTTTTTTGGTGTCTTTCCATCATCACCCTGTCCATTATTATAAAATGTCGTACCGTTTGATGTATTTCCTTCTGTCTCATTTGGATTATAATAACTATACTGATTATCCATGATTCATACCCGCTTTCTCTTATATTTATTTTGTATTTCTTTTATGGTTATATAGTAATAAAGGATTGTGATGAAAGTGTGTTCATTTGATTAACAAATGTTGAAAGCAGGCACATTATGATCAATTTCATAATATGCCTGCCTCTCTTTTCCTTACAGATCTACAAAATCCACATCATATTCCGGGTTTTTTCTGCCTCTTCGTGGTCTCTTAAAATTTCTTGTATCTCCTTTTAAAGGATCTGCCTTCTCATCTTCTTCTATCTCGCTGTCATCATATTCGTCGTATTCATCGTCATACTCGTCTTCATACTCATCGTCCGGCTCTTTCTCTGCCTTGCGGTTTTTTTTCTTCTTTGCCGGCTTTTCTTCTTCCTCTTCAAACGGGATATCGTACTCATCATAAAGATCATCCAGTTCCTGATTTCTGTGAACAAGCTTGATTGCAAAAATGATCATGAGGATCAGAAGAATCAGAACAAATGCTCCTGCTGCGATCAGGACAAATAAAGTATGATCTGCGATAAAATTTCCTATTTTAGAAAGAGCTGACTCATTCGTCTTCTCTTTTACCTGCTCTGTCGGTGTCTCAACCGCCTGATAAGTTCCATCTGATGAATCATACTGATAAAATCCTTTTTCTCCGGTTCTTGTATTTAAAGCATACATCAGATCATACCGGTCATTCTCCGGATCAGCCCAGTAAGGATAACTCTGGTCTCCAACTGTCAGTTCTCCCTGCTGATAAGAAGACGGAAGCGATACATCTCCTGTATCACTCAGAAGAATGATCGAGGTACTGTCTGAAATCTGAATCTCCGTATACGGTAAAAATGTAGCATCCTCTTCATTATAAAGGAAAAACTTTCCTGTTCCCGCAGAATCTACAAGATATCCGATACATACATCTGCACCATTCTTCGCAAATTTTCTTTCTTCACCATTGAATGTAAGCTTTGTTTCTGTATATCCCTCCGGAAGATCTGCTGCAGTAAATGCCTCTGAGAAGAGATAATCTGTCCCGTTTACTGAAACTGTGATATTGGTTGTCTCTCCGGCAACGGGAGTCCCTCCCTCTGCCGCAGTTGTCGTAATCTCTGTACTGCCATCATCGCCTGCTGCTACTTTTACTGCGGAAGAACCTTCTGCCAGTGTCAGTGTCTCGTCATTGTAAAGATACGCTTTGGAGCTTTGAACACTGATCGTTGTATCTCCGGCTTTCAGTGCTTTAAACTGAAGTGTCGTACGCAGTTCATTCTCAGAACCTGTTCCACTGCCTGAGTAAGTCAGATTCCCTGAGCCATCTGCCTGAACACCATCACCACTGACAAATTCAAGAGCAGATGTATCATAGCTCATTGTGATATCTGCATCTCCGATCGCATCTCCTCCGGTCTTTACAACCAGGCTTACATCTACCGTTTCTCCTACCTTTGTCTCCGGGTCTGAGAACATCAGTTGTCCCTGTGCAGCACTGACAATCGTGCCAAACATTGGTACTGTAAGGCAGACCGATAAAATCATCGCTGCTGCTTTTTTCATCATCTTCATGTAACTACCCCTTTGTTCATATTAGATTTAAGTCATTATCTCTTATCATACACGGTTTTTCTATAATTGTCCACCATTTTCACCAGTTCCACTGCTGTCTCCACTGCTGTCTCCCGGATCGGTTTCACCGGTATCTGCTCCCGGATTTCCATCACCGGTTCCACTGTCTGTTCCGGGATCAGTTCCACTATTTCCATTATCTGACGGCTGATCCGGTACTGTCGGCTCATAGTCATCAGGAGCCGATGGCTGTGGTTCATTATAGGTCCGATCCTGCGTCCCTCCCGTGGATGATGAATCACTTTTTCCCGATGAATTTCCTGAATCCTGTGCATTTCCACCTGTGCCGACCCTCGCAGCAATTTTTTCACTGATACTGTTCACTTTAGAAGACGGACTGTAATCATTTACCCCATATAGAAATTGATGAAGTGCAGATACATTCGATGTCAGATCTTCCGGGATTACAATACTTCCAAGTCCTGATATCGTATCAGTCGATTTATCCTGTGGGAATCCCATATTACCGGATAATTGATACTCCGTATAAGCCTGGGCATAATAAAGGATATCAGAAAGTGTAAAATTGGTTGCAACCTGTGGAAATACCTTGTCGATGATCGCATTCAAAGTCATAAGATCCGCATTTTTTGCCTTTTCTACGATTTTTTCAATAACCAGACGCTGTCGCTCTGTTCTTGTAAAGTCACCACCGGCTGTCGACCGGATTCTTGCATAAGTCGTTGCCTGAACTCCGTCTAATAACTGAAGTCCTGCAGTTTCTACCCGGTGTGCCTCTTTTCCTGCAGAGTCTGCAGTTTCCTGAACAAACTTGTTGAGATACTGGATCTCTTCCTCTTTGATCTCGATCTCCACTCCGCCCAGCAGATCAATCGCATCTGCAATGGCACCGAAATCTACGGTCACATATTTCTGGATATCAAGATCTAGATTCAAATTCAGCATATTGACAGCCTGCGTTGGTCCTCCATAACTGTAAGCAGCATTACATTTCTGAAGAGTTCCGTCAGAAAGATCCAGCAGTGTATCCCGGTAAACTGATATCATCTTTACTTCCTTCGTCTCATTATTCAGACTGGCTACAATAATACAGTCCGTGCGGTTTCCCTTTCCAAGATTTCCATCACGGGAATCCACACCAAAGAGGGCGATATTGGTATAACCTTTTCCCAGATTGATCTCCCCGTTCTTCTCCTGAACTTCCTCATTGATAATCAGATCCTTTGCCTCAATATCCTGCGTCTGGATCTTTCCCCACTTTGCTGCGACATAAATTGCTGCCGCAGAAAAAGTACAGATCAGCACCCCTACGGTGCAGAGCAGGACCCGCTGCCACATTTTCAACTTCATAAACCAGTTCTTATTTTTTTCTTTCGCTGCCGCTGCACGCCTTCTACCGCGTCTTCTCACTTCTCTGCCCATAAGAAGCACCTCTCTTTATTCCTCTTTAGTTGATCTCTGAAATAAACTGATCTAATGACTGACTTCCTAACATTCGTACTCTCGTCAGAGCATAGGGATCATCTCCCGGATAACATTTGCCCGGTTCTGTCGTAACTGCACATAAAAATCCAGCCTCTTCCACCGTCTGTTCACACTCTGCCGTATAATCCCCGAACGGATATGCAAGTGCATCTCCATTTCCACAATACTCAATGGATTTCTTCAGATCTGCCAGGGCTTCTTCTTTCGATAAAGCCGGGAAAATACCTCCGTGTCCGTAAGTTCCACCACCACGGTGCATATTATCTGTATGCGACTCCAGTGTCAGATACTGATTATTTCGGTAAGGATCCAACATGCTTTTATCATTATAATAACTGGTGATCACGAAAGAAGTTGCAGGTGTCTGATACTTTTCAAATAAAGGGATTGCCAGTTCTATATACAGCGGACCATCATCAAAAGAAAGTACAATGCTTTTATCCGGAAGGATTCTCTCTCCGTCCAGATATTCCCTCACTTCTTTCCAGGTCGGAAAATAATAGTCATTCTCATGCAGATATTTCAATTCTTCTTCCAGTGTTCCCACTTCTATATAATTGGAGTTCAGATTCTCCGGGACACTGTTGGCATCATATACATAATGATACATACAAATCGGAAGACCTTTTGCTCCATATTCTTTATTCGGAGTCACCGTAACGGTTCTCTGTGCTGAGATTTCTTTTCCTTTGGGATCGGTGGCTTTATAAACCAACTGGTGTTCTCCTGCCGTATTCAGATCATATTCCTCCAGACTGACGCTGATATCTGTTCTATTCCCCTGCCGGTCTTTCACAACTGCACCGGCATCCTCATACGGATCTCCAAGCCTGACAGTCACTTCACTGTCACCCTGAAGTTCTATCGTATAATCGGATGTCCCGCTCTGAGCATCTTTCTTTTTTGTATCCTTTGATCCCCCCTTATTTTCAGATGTCGGGGGACTTCCCGCAGTATGACTTCTTTTCCACAGAAAAATTCCTGCCATCCCCGCTGCCAGGATCAGTACCACAACAATTCCAAAAAGCCTTCTTCTCCGCCGAAGTCTTCTGGATCTTCTTCGATGTCTCTGCCTTCTGCCTGAAGTCTGCATATGCGGCTGTCTACTTACCGGTTCCCGTCTGCTTCTTCGCAGTGCTTCATTTCTTCTATGATTGCTTTTGCCTTTTCTTCCCATGTATTCTCCAATGCTTCCCTGTCTAACAGTTCTATATACGCTTTATCTGACCTTTTTCCCAATGCCTCATCCAGTTTTGCTTCAAATTCCTTATGGTCATGCCCGATCAGGACTGACTGATACTTTCTGCACTCATCCATGTCAGTCGTGACGATCGGCTTATTCAATGCCATATATTCAAACAATTTGACCGGAGAGGTTGCTTTTGTGATCTCATTGATCAAAAACGGGATGGTCAGTACATCCATCTTTGCAGCATAATTCTGCAATACATGATAATCCCTTGAACCCAGGAAATGGACATTCTCCTGTCTGTCAAGCCCCGCCTTTTCATAAGAATCATCATATTTAATTCCAAACAGTACGATCTGATACTTTCCCGTCTCTGCAAGTTCTTTAACAAGCTGATAATCAAACCACTTTGCCAATGCCCCGTAATATCCGATCATCGGCTGTCCCTTTTCAAGAATCTCTGCAAATTCTTTTTCAAACTTAAAGTCCGGATCAATTTCATTATGGAAATGGTTATAATCCACACCGTTACAAGAAAACACCAGATGAGAATCCCCTCTTTTTGACAGGACATCCCTTTGCAGTGCATCTGCTGTTACAACCACGATCGAGTCTTTCTCCTTCATGGTCTTCTCGTACTTTTCCCTGACATTGACCGGCAATTCATCCGTTCCGGCAAGGTGAGGATTCAGATCATCAATATATTCATATACAACCTTATATCCACGTCGCTCATACTCCTCGATCTGCCCTTTGGTCAGTGTCCAGTCTGTTGAATAGAACTGAACATATCTTGGTTTTTCCTGCTGCTCAATGGCTTCAAAAATATAGTTAGCAAATGCCTTATTCATAAAATTGACAAGGTAAAGATTTTCTGACTGTCTTTTGATCCTTTTTACATCATCTGTAAATCTTGTCACTTCATACAACACCAGTGTTCTCTGCTTTGCAAAGTTAGTAAAAATATGCTGCGGTCTCTGATACAGAGGCACATCCCATCCAAAAGAACTTCTCCATACCACAATGCGGTCGTAGTCTTCTCTCTCCAGCATCCGCTTCAATCGCTTTCGGATCTCCTTTTTATTCAATGCCACATAGATTTTCTCTTTCATCGAAATCCGCACAATATAATTGGAATAAATATATCCGGTCATTTTTTTTATTGTTCCGGTCAGTCCATATTTTTTTACAAGATTTTTCACTTTGCTCAGCTTATCTTTCATTTTTCAGCTCCTTTTTCACACTGTCCGGCATTCCGCCTTCTTTAATAAAATCCTTCAGCTCTGCCGCTTTTGCTTTCCAGTCGTTCGCTCTGGCACACTCCATCAACCTGCTTTGGAACTCTTCTGACTTTCCTTTTTCTGCCAGCTTAAGAACATCCTCCACAAAATCTTCTTTTGTATCAGCGATCTTTACCAGTTCATACTTTTTGCACTCCGGCAGTGATGTTGCAACAACCGGTTTTCCCATAGCCATATACTCAAATAACTTCACCGGAGAGGTAGATTCCGTAATATCATTCACAACAAACGGGATCATACATACATCAAAAAAATGTGCATAACCGGCAAGTTCTTCATATGGTCTCTTTCCGAGAAATCTGACATTTTTATATTCTAAAATGCCACTTTCCTGCAGACTTGCATCATGCTCGATCCCGATCAGGATGATCTGTATCTCCGGATGGTCTGCCAGTGCCTTCAGCAGATCATAGTCCACCCAGCTTGCCATTGCCCCGTAATAACCTGCTTTCACAGAATCCGGCCTGAGCCAGGACAGGTACTCTTTCTCTCCTGTCTTCTGATCCGGTGGAAATTTTTCACACTCTGCACCATTCGAGATCAATGCAGCCTTCGCAGCCGGATTAATCTTCCTGACATTTTCATATAAGCGGGTTGCCGTTGCAATAACATAAGTCGCAGGATCTTTTATAAGAGACTCATGTCTTTCAAGGATCATATCCAGTCTGCCCGGTGCGATCAGGTCAGGATTTATATCATCCACATACTCATATAAAATTTTGAATCCTTCTTGCTGATACTGACGAATCCGGCTCATTGGAACTGTATCGGTAGAATAGACCATCAGATACCTGTCCGCCCTTTTCTGACGTAACTGTCTGAGAATCTCATTCCTGTAATAATACAGATCCAGTACAAAACAATTTCCGGCTACCCGGGTGATCCTGGATGGATTTTTATAGTCCACATCATAATAAGAATTGTATAAAACCAGCGTTCTCTCATCTGCCAGCTTTTTTGTCAGATGCTGGGGACGCTGAAGCATGATATTGTAAAACCCAAAATGGTTCTCAAAAATAATTACTGTATCAAATTCCCGGCTCAGTAATTTATCTATCGCATTCTTTCTTTTCCCACGAAGATTTTTTACGTCCCACTTCTCCTGCTTTTTCATCTTGACAGAAATCATGCGCACACTCTGCCTGATACCTTTTTCTTTAATTTTTCCGATCAGTTCACTCATGGCTTTCCTTTCTCAGAACAAACAAAAATTTTATATTATTATTCCAGAACCGTTTCAGCCGCTTTGGTTCTGTTACGATCCTGTATAACCATTCCAGATTACATTTTACGAAGAATTGCGGAGCTCTCTTTTTCATTCCACTCAGTACATCAAAACTTCCGCCGACGCCGATCAGTACGCCTTTTTTAAAAGACGCCATATGCCTGCGGATCAGGAGTTCCTGCATTGGGGCTCCCAGTGCAATCAGTGAAATATCCGGCTCTTTTTCTGCGATCCGTTCAAGAACCGCATCCTTATCTTTCACATATCCATTTTCATATCCGCATAAATAAATCCCCGGATATTCTCTTTCGATCTTTTTAGCCAGCGTCTCTACCACCTCAGGCTTTGCTCCAAAAAGGAACAGGCTTTTTCGGTTTTTATCTGCCCATTCAAAAAGATCACTGCAGATTTCAACACCCGGAATCCTTTCCTTTATATGAAATCCCAGCTTTTTCCCGCCTATGAGGATTCCAATCCCGTCTGCAACGATCGTCGTATCCTCCGCCATCAGCAGTCCTCTTACCTCTTTCATCCGGTCGGCAAGCATAAAGATTTCAGGATTGGCAGTCACCACGCACTGCTTTTTCCCTGCCTCAATCTCCCCTTCCAGCTTTTTCATAAACTCCGCTTTTGAACCCTTATAGATCTTCTTATAATACTCTTTCACATCAAACTCCTGTATCCTGTTCTTTATGATCAGAGACAAGAAAGCCTCCTCTCCGATCTCTCAGTCTTTTTTCTCTGAAGGCTTTATCTCCTCAAACCCTTCTGTACTGTCCTTGATAAACATGATCTTTACCGTCATCAGGATCAGCCGCAGATCCAGCAGGATTGAATAATTCTGAATATACATCAGATCCAGCTTCAGCTTGTCATAAGCTGAAGTATTGTATTTTCCATAAATCTGTGCATACCCTGTCAGTCCACCTTTCACTTTCATTCTGTAGGTAAATTCCGGTACTTCCTCCACGTATTTTTCTACATGTTCCACACGTTCCGGTCTTGGACCGACCACGCTCATATTTCCAATCAGAATATCAAAGAACTGAGGAAGTTCATCTAGCCTCGTCTTGCGGATTATCTTTCCAACCGGAGTAATCCTTGCATCATCATCTGTCGCCGGGATTACTTCTCCGTCCTTTTCTGCATTTTCGATCATACTTCTGAACTTATGGATCTTAAATACCTTTCCGTTGATCGTACAACGATCCTGGACAAAAAATACTGGGCCGCCATCATATGCCTTAATGGCAATCGCGATCACCAGCATGACCGGTGAAGTAATGACCAGTGCAATAATCGATACAACCAGATCCAGTACTCTCTTTGCCAGCCGCTGGTCAAACGTCAGTCCTTCATTTTTTGCCAGCAATAACGGTGTATCAAACATATGGTTATTTTCCGAACTTCTGATAATGATATCGGAAATCTTTGGTGTGATATACGTTCTGATTCCATGTGCGTAACAATATTTTAAAAGCCGGTTGCGAAGTGGTGCATGAATATCGCAGAGAAAGACGGTATCATAATCATCAATCTTCTTTACGACCATGTCCCACTCCTCATCCACATTAAATGATTCTTTAATGATATAACGGTCACTTCTCATCCGCACTTTCCTGCGGAACGGCATCGGGTCATACTCCTGATACAGCAAAAGTACAATTCTCGCCGGGAACAGACGCCGGAACAGCTTTGCCGAAAAGATCACCCACAGCAGGATCACCAGCATATCCACACACGTCAGACATGTCAATGGCAGGACACTTACAAATCTTGCCGAAAGAAGCACTGTCTCCAGATAAATACATACATTGGCCGCCGCTGCTGCCAGTCCATGGGAAAGGCACAGATTACTCATCCGCAGGGACCCCACATTCATTCCTCCCATAAGATACATAAAGATAAAGTAGAAGAAAGCGTAAAATGCTCCCATCAGCCAATATCCTTTATGATAAAATGGAAATACAATTCCCCAGTTATGATATCTTTTCCAGACAACGATGAACATCCCTGTCAGCACAAGTACAAGAACCATCACAGTCAGGAATCGGATCAGACGTTTATACGGATCCAGTTTATTTTGTTGCTTCATCTATCTTTGCTCCAATCAATTCATAATCATACAATTTTGATTATAGTATATAATTCCCTTTTTTTCAACAATTCAACCCCTGCAAACCTGCTCTGTACAGCAAAATAAGAATTTTTTAAGAAAATTTGACGAATTATGACAAATATATTAAACTGAAAGGCAGATTAATCAAAGGAGATCTCTATATGAAACCACAAACCAAAAATAAAATATCATTCCTTCTATATAGTTACTTTTTTCTGATCGCATTATTTTATCCAATGCAGTATGTCAGCTTTGACAGTGCTTACTATACAGAATTTACCTTTGCAGGTCTTTTTGCCGGCTTGCTGATCCTTTGGACCGTTTTCGCCTATCATCGTCCGGTCCGTCTGACTGATCCGTCTGACCGACGATTCTGCTGCTGGATCCTGGTGCTTTTAGTCCTGTATAACCTTTTTTCTCTGTATATAAACTTCACACATTCACGGTGGTTATGGGAACAGTTCAACTTTTCACTGGCGGTCTTGTTTTTTATAGTACTTCTGATCCATGGGGCAGCTTTCTTCCGGCAAGAACCTCTGGCTGTTTCGGTACTGCTGGTTTTTCAGGTTGTAACAACAATTCTTGGTATTATCGTATACTATCTGGGATACACCTCCGTTTCTTTCATAAACGGCATGGTCATACCGGTCGCAAAAGATCCGAATTATTACGAGACCCGTTTCAGTTGGATCTATTACCATAAGAGCCAGTACTGCTTTGTTCTTCTCCTCTTTATTGCTTTCAGTGTGATCTGCCGGAAGCAGTTTAAGAATAAATGGTTTTTCCCGGTTTCCAATCTTGTTTTCCTTTTTGGAATCGTGATTTCCCATACATATACTGCACTTTTTGCTGCCGTGCTGATCTATGCAGGACTTGCACTTGATGCTCTCCGGTCAAAACTCCGGACGCTCAATAAGAAGTATTTTCTTCTCCTGATTCCACCGGTCATCCTCCTGGCATTTGTTATCTGGCGTATGAGCCGTGAACGTAATATCTGGACACTTGGCAGCCGTACTTATATCTGGGCAGAAGGAATCCGACAGATACTGAAAAATCCTCTGGGGATTGGAACCGGCTTTGGACCTGCCAAATTCTCTGTTCCGGGAATTTCTTTTCAGGTCTATAACTGCCACAATGTATTTCTGAATGAAATGTGGAGATTTTCTCTGCCGGTAGGATTATTATTCACACTGATTTTTGTCAGCATCCTGATCTACTCCCTGAAAAAGAAGTTCTTTTTCCTTCATATCGGGATCTGGATTGCTTTCCTTATCTCTCTCGGAATGGATTATTCTCTTTTAGGGCGGGAATTTACTCTGACTTTCTTTTACTTTTATATGATCTTTTTCCTTCCGAATACAAAGGAACAGATTTCTGACTGAATATCACAAAAAGGCATCGGATTTTTATCTCCAATGCCTTTTTCTTTTTTCTCCGCCTATCTTGAATAATAGGAAGAAGGAAGCTGCTCTGTCTTTACAACCTGCCCGTTTTTAATATACTTACGATATGCCACAGCACTTCTGCTTCCGGTCTTCCATGACACAATGTCTACTGAATCAAACCAGTCCGGCTGGATGCCCCATACTTCAGCATAAAGTGTATTTCCGCTCACGTATGTTACAAGTTTCACTGCATAATTGTAATCATTTCTGATCTTCA
>OLSP01001273.1_pt1 | contig 23591 bp, 16 predicted proteins | sample 1672941 | NCBI WGS metagenome assembly OLSP01 (sample SAMEA3136739, study PRJEB25190) | human gut metagenome | reverse complement strand
GCCCGACCTATCCGACACAAGAGCTAAGTGCCGGATAGGAACGGCAAAATTTTTTACACTTCTATTACTTCTTTATCGCACATCAGTAAAATCACAGGGAATGAAACAGTTAATGGCAGGAATAGCCTTGATTGCTGTCGGCGTACTTATTGTGCCTGTTCTCGGTAATATGATGTCACAGGCTCAGTCAGGCTGATTATTTTGATGATAATAAACTTATGTCCATATCCGCATATGGAAACAAGTAAGAAAGAGGGCGATTATCTGGATTGTTGAAGATTTTATGAATGCTCTTGAAAATTGGTTTAAAGGAATTTTATCGGGAGCAATTGAAGGTTGTCTTAACACCGTTAACGATATGCTTTCGGGAGCTCTTAACAATAGTGACAACACCGGTGTAAACGGTATTTTTTCACAATTTCTCGGTAATCCTACAACCTTTACCGGTACAACCGGTTCCGGTGGTACAAGTATTTGGACAACAATTGAAAAATTATCAAACAATGTAATTGTACCCATCGGAGCCTTTATGCTTATGATAGTTGTGTGTTACGAGCTTTTTTCAATGGTCGTAGAAGGCAATAATTTCAAAGATTTTGATGATTCGATTTTCATCCGTTGGATTCTAAAAACATTTTGCGGAATTATGCTTGTAAGCAATGTGTTTTACATTGCAACCGGTATTTTTGTTTTCGGAACAGACGCTGTAAATTCCGGATTAAACACTTTATTTGGAAGCGGTAAATTTATATCTACCGATGTAGTAAATTCTTCTGAGTTTCATCAAGCACTAATGGCACAGGATATAGGTACTCTGATAACTACCTTGATAATTGCATTTGTGATTATTATTGTGACATTTGTCTTGTTGGCTGCAATCGTAATTGTGCTTGCATCAAGGATTATTGATGTGTATATGATGCTGTCTATTTCCCCTATACCTATGGCAAGCTTTATGAATAAAGACTGGAGCGATATCGGCAAAAACTGGCTGAGGAATCTGCTTGCTCTTGCTTTTCAGGGCTTTTTCATCATTGTCGCTCTGGCAATTTTTAAAACTTTATTCAACAATACATTGTCGAATATGATGAGCGGACAGGATGTAGTAATGACTATGGCAACATTACTTGGTTTTGTTATAGCGTTCATTTTCACGATGTTCAGGACTTCAAACATATCAAAGTCTGCATTTGCAGCACATTAACTTCGTTACATTTAACTTCTGCCCCACTGGGGCAGAAGTTGAAAGGAGGAAATATGCAACAAAATTTTGTGCGAATACCTAAAGATTTGAGCCTTATCAAGCAAAAGTTTATTTTTGGTTTGACGAAAAGGCAGGCTATTTGTTTTGGCATTGGTATTGCTATGGGCATTCCTGCATTTTTCGTTTCTAAAGCCTTAACCGACAATCTTACTGTTTCGGTTTTTGCTCTTGGCTTTTTAGCTTTTCCAGGCATAGCGTGTGGTTTATTTAATAAAAACGGTATGTTTCTTGAAGAATATCTCAAATTGATAATTACATTTTTTCGTAAACCACGAGTACGCACATTTCAACCTATAAATGCGTTTAAAGCAATTGAAAATCAGATTGAATATAATAAACTCCGTACTAAACTTAAAAGAGCAGGAGTTGACACTTCAGAATTTGATACTCAAAAGAAGGTGAATATATTTGACAAAATCAAAAAGAAAAAATAATACTCTGACTAAGGATGAGATAATCGCTATAAAAAAGCGTATGGCAACCCTTAAAAAACAAAACGAGGGTTCTAAGTCATCTACGCAAGCGATAATCCCATACAAGACTATGTTTCCTGACGGTACTTGTCATATTTCGGGCAAACGCTATTCTCAAACAGTTGAATTTTATGACACCAACTATCAGCTCGCAACATTTGATGAAAAAGGTGTAAAGTTTACTAACTGGTGCGATATTCTCAATTACTTTGACGAATCAATTGAGTTTCAGAATACTTATGAAAATCAAATCATTGACAAAGATGCAATGATTAAGTATGTCAAGATTGATGATGTTGATGACGATTTTAATGATGTTCGTAAGGAATATAGCAACATCAGAGTCAAAAATCTCATAGGCGGAAAAAACGGCAGAAGTGTTAAAAAGTATCTTACATTTTCAACTGAAGCAAAAAACTTGCGTGAAGCAAGAGCAAAGCTCGGAACAGTATCAAATGAAATTGTACGACTTTTCGGAGATATGAAAGTATCTGCACATAAGCTTAACGGCAAAGAAAGACTTGAATCTATGTATCAATCGCTTAATCCTTACTCTGCTCAGCCGTTTCTTTTTGACTGGGAACTTGTAAAAAAAGGGTACGATACAAAAGATTTCATCGCTCCGTCTTCGGTAAAATTTGTTGGTAAAAATAAATTTGAAATCAATGACGCTTACGGCTGCATAACATCAATCAATATTCTTGCAGGCGAATTATCGGACGGTATAATTGCTGATTTTCTTGATAATACAGACGGACTGATTTCCCTCAATTTTCATATTATGCCGTTTGACCAACTCAAAGCTCTCAAATATATCAGGGGCAAACTTTCAGATGTTCAAAAAATGAAAATTGATGAGCAAAAAAAGGCTTTTCAGGCTGGTTATGACTCAGATATTTTGCCGGAGAACATTCAAATTTATCTTGATGAGCTTAAAACTATGCTTGAAGATCTAAACAGCAAGAATGAAAGGCTTTTTAATATTACGGTAACAATCAGAAATTATGCTTCAAGCAAAAATAAGAGCGAATTACAGCTTGAAACGCTGTCCAGAATTGTTCAAAAGAACAATTGTAAACTTATCTCACTTGATTATATGCAGGAAAAAGCTCTTGCATCATCACTGCCGATAGGATACAATGCAGTACCGATTATCCGTAACTTACCGACAAGCTCTGTAGCTGTGTTTATTCCATTTTCCACACAAGAAATCTTTCAGCCGGGCGGTGCTTACTACGGAGTTAATCAGGTAACAAAAAATATGATTTTAGCAGACCGACTTAAATTAAAGAATCCTAACGGCTTGTATCTCGGTACACCGGGTTCGGGTAAATCGTTTTCTGTTAAGCGTGAGTTGACCGATGTGTTTCTTACAAGGAATGATGATATTCTCATCACTGATCCCGAAGGCGAATATTATCCACTCGTTGAACATCTTGACGGTCAGGTTGTAAAAATATCTACCAACAGTCCTCATCACATAAATCCGCTTGACATCAATCTGATTGACGATATGGAGGGAGAAAATCCAATCTCCACAAAATCGGATTTTCTCATTTCTCTGTGTGAGCTTGTTGTGGCTGATAAGTACGGATTAACCTCGGAGGAGCGTTCGGCGATTGATAAATGTACAAGGCGATTGTACAACGATTATCTGATGAATAATCCGACAAAGGACAATATGCCGACACTCGCAGACCTTAACAAGGAATTTACTGCACCCGATGTTATAAGTGTGTTAAGCAGGGTACATAACTCGCTCGAAATGTATGTAACGGGTTCTCATAATGTATTTTCATACCGCACCAACATTGACATCAGTAACAGACTTGTCTGCTTTGACATTAAAGAGCTCGGCAGTCAGCTTAAAAAGATTGCTATGCTCATTATTCAGGATCAGGTATGGAGCAGAGTGGCTCAGAACAGAGGTAAAAAGACAACACGCTACTATATTGACGAATTTCACTTGCTTTTGCGTGAAGAACAGACTGCTAAATATTCTGTTGAAATGTGGAAGCGTTTCCGTAAGTGGGGCGGTGTGCCGACAGGAATTACGCAAAATGTTAAAGACTTGCTCTCATCACCGGAAATCGAAAATATTCTTGATAACTCCGACTTCATCTATATGCTGAATCAGAGTGACGGTGACAGACAGATTTTACAACAAAAGCTTGAAATTTCAGACGCACAAATCAAGTATGTTAAAGGTTCAAAACCCGGTCACGGTCTTGTGTTCTACGGAGATACAATTCTGCCGTTTGAAGATGAATTCCCGGAAGATACTCTTATGTTCCAACTGTTAAACACGGATCCGTCAAAACGCAAACTTCAACCGTTATCAACTTAATTGAGGTGGCTCTATGGGACTTACCGGAAAAGAATATCATATAAAATTTGTCCGCCGGCAAAGTAAATTAACCGGTAAATATCATACCGCAGTCAGACTTAAAAGAGCAAACGCTCCTGCATTTAAGCAGGAAGGAATTTTGCATCGCATTGACGGATTAGGCAGACGGTTTGAAGGTGATAAGCCGACCTTATCGGTAACAAAGCGTATATCGAATATGCGACCGACAACAGCCTTCGGTAAAGGTACAAAGTACACTTTATCAGCTGTAAATAAGGTGCGTAAGACTGGTACAAGAATAGTTTGGAAATCGGCTTTGTCGGCAGAAACGGTTGGTTTGACTTTTGGCAACTTTGCAAAAACACAGTTAATGCAAAATCTCCGATACAAAACCGATACTACAGATAGCGGTAAAGCTGTGTTGAGTACTGCTACTACTTTGCGGACTATTGATAATGCTCGCAAAACAATAGTGCAGCATCATCTGCAAAAGAAAAAATACACGCTCCACAAAAAGACCGCTAAATCTGCAAAGTCAATACGGTTGGGTGCAAAGGTTAAGTTCAAAGGTCAGAAGAAAAATTTCAAGGTTGCAAAATCCGCTCAAAAAAAGCAACTTAAATCTATCTCAAATAACTTTGATAAAGTCAAAAACACCTCCGTAAATAAAAAGGTTAAGACTTATAAGTTGATTAAGCGTAAGCGGAAACTTATAAAGAATGACTATAAACTTAACAAAAAGGTATATAAAAACAAGAAACGCTCTTACAAAAATAAGCGAAAGCTGAAAAAACTGTATAAGCCAAAGTCACTTATTAGGTTAGCTGTCGGAGCTTCTGTATCGGGTTCTGTCTACAGATTTTCAAACCGCATCGCTCAGGAAGCTGCCGACAATGATTTCGTGCAAGCTGCCAACAAAGCAGTCACATATACCCGACACGCAAAAACAATTTCAAAAAAGCGTAAAAATCATAAGATTTCAAAAACTGAGAGCAGAAAAGAAAAACTTTCTAAAAAATCAAACAAATTACAGCAACGAAAGAATAAACTTCAAAAGGAAAAAATAAAGCATAAGAAAAAAAGAAAGCCACCAAAGCCGAAAACAACGGACAAGGTTGCTAAGCTCGCAGGAAAATTATTCAGTTTTATTTTTAAATTTTTTGGATTTATTGCAGCTCCCCTATTGATTATTATTTTCTTTTTCTCTCTGATTCTTATGGTTTTCGGTGGCGGTGCGTCCAAAAACTCGGCAATCCTCGGTACTTACTATTGTAATGACTACGATATGTCGAGGGCGATCGAATCGTACACTAATATTGCTTATGAGTACAACTTAAATCTTATCCGGTGCAAGAGCAAAAACGAATGGCGTCAGGGACTTAAAAATCTTAAAGTCAATACAGACAGTATGGATGATACACCAACCAAATATTATTACGGCAAAAATATCATTCAAAACTATGAACCTGTGTATGACTTTGATGCCAACAAATTAATAGCTTTTATGTGTGCCTATACCTATGATTTTACTGACACAGAAGATAAAGAACAAACTTGGAAATACAGCGATGACAAGTTTGATGACATACTTCAGGATTTGTTTGACAAGGAATACAGCTTTATATACAAGTACATTAATGGTTCGTATTGGCAGAAATTGGGTAGCTACGACGCTTATCCCGGTGACGCATCGGACGAATACTATTACAGTAAAAGTTCCGGCTCTATCACCGACAATGGTAAAATCTATGGTTATATTGATTTTGGTTCTTGTGGAGTACCGTCAGCATTAACTTCTTACCACAAAAGTAAAAAAGTGTATTTTAATTTATCAACCGGCGAAATACTCAATGTCAATAAAAGCTATGCTAAAACCGGATACTATTTTCAAAATTGTAATCAGCAAGTTGTGGATTCTATGGGTGGCATCATTCCTTCTTTTTATAGTCTCATCAAAAAAAATAATGAAGAATTTTGGGGTTGGCGAGGTTCAGGCACAAAGGTGTATCGCAAAACGCAGCTTACTATCAATGGTCAAGATTTTAATTGGGCAATATCTTCAGACGATGTTAAAACGAGATTTGGCGAAAATGGTAAGCAAGCTGTTAGATTTTATAAGCGTGATACTTACATTACGGATTGTACACTCTACACTAATGTGCAACAAATACGGTCATTTGACGATGCTATTTACGCAGTTTTAAATTCTAAGAGTCAAAGTTTGTATTCCTCTCAATCAAAAATCAAAGAAGATTATGCACAACGGAAGCAGTATTATCAAGTGCTTGCCTGCCTTGAACAAGACGAAAATGGCAAAACACAGACAACATACGGCTTACATCAATCATTTGAGTGTAATCCTCTTCCCGGAAATTTTGTTAATACGAAAATATATAACAATTTTGGTTACGATGTTGTAAGTTGGTATTCTCGCCATTGTCAAAATACTATGCACTATGGCACAGACTTTGTTGCAAGCAAGGGTACTAATGTGTATTCACTTATGGACGGCAAAGTCGAAAGTATTGATACATCAAATCATACTATTGTTATTGTCACTGAGAAAGACCGTAACATATGGTATGAAAACGATACCGCACGAACATTTAAACTGACATACGGTAATATAACTCCTAAAACAGGCTTAAAAAAGGACAGTAAAGTTAAATTAGGAGATTATATCGGCAAAGTGGATAGTTATAAGCATTGTGACGGTAACGATACTAAGGCTAATCAAAATTATTTGCATTTAGGTGTGCAAATAAAGTATGGTCTGGTGTGGCACGATGTAGATCCACAATTTTTGATTTACCGTGAAAACAAATAATAACTTATGCCCCGTTGGGGCATAAGTTGAAGGAGGAAATATTTTTGTCCGCAAACAAAATCAATAAACTTGATAGTTTAAAAGCTACGCTTGATTCGCTCAACGAAAAAATCAATTCATTGATGGCTAAAAAAAGAACTGTAGAAAAACAAATTAAAGATACAGAAGAAAAAGAGTTTATGCAAATCATTCGCAATAACAATTATACAGTTGTTGACCTCAGCAACGATATTAAATTGATTAAAGTTATAAAGGAAAACAATCTATCTCAACAAGACTTACTTGAACTTTTAGGAGGCTCTAACCATGAAAACTAAACGAAGAATACTTGCTGTGATTATGACAGTTTTAATGTGCTTGTCAATCTCCATTTGCAGTATCTCAAGCGTTTCGGCAGCCGAAACGACCAAAAGCAATTCAAGCAATTCGTCCTCTGATACTGATTCAGACAATAATGGCGATATGGCGGATTCATCAGATTCTGTCGATGACACTTCTGATGACAACGATAATTCACAGACAAGCTATGACTGGTCAAAAAACACCACTGGTAATGCAAACCTTGCAGCTGACCAAACCGTGGTGATGGAAAACGGTACATATCAGCTCATTGCTGTTACAACAAGAGATGATGATATGTTTTATGTCATCATAGATAAAACAAAAAAGGAAAATAATGTGTACTTTCTGAACGAAGTAGATACTGCTGACCTCGACAAACTTGCAAATGATGACAGTAATGTCAGTAACGGTGACAGTTCTACCGAAACAACGGCTCCTGCCGATGAAGATGCAGATACCGAAACAGCCACACAGAACGACAACAGCTCCTCGAATTCAAACAATTCATTTATGTTGTATCTCGTTCTCGGAATAGCAATCCTCGGCGGTATTGGCTTTGCTTTCTTTAAATTAAAGGGCAAAGACGGTAAAAAGAAATCTAATGAAGATGACAGTCCGGAATATACAGATGATGATTTTGAATACGAAGATGAAGTAAATGAAGATGGCGATACCTCTGAGGAGGAAAAATAATTATGAAGTTGGTCATTGCAGAAAAGCCCTCTGTTGCAAATACTATAGCCACAGTGCTTAGTGCAGATAAAAAAGGTGTCAATTATTTTTACAACGACTATTACATTGTATCTTGGTGTGTCGGTCATCTTATCAAGCTTGATGATCCCGATTCATACGGAGCGAAATTTGCTGAAAAGCCGTGGAAATTTGAGAACCTACCCATTATCCCTGATAATTGGAAGTTTTCAATTGCCGGTTCAACAAAATCTCAATATTATGTGCTTAAAAGTCTGATGGAGCGTGATGATGTCGATGAAATAATCTGTGCAACTGATGCAGGTCGGGAAGGCGAATGTATCTTTCGTTATGTATATAACAAAACAGGTTGTCAAAAGCCGGTTAAAAGGTTATGGACTTCTTCACTTGAGGAAAAAGCAATTAAAAAAGCGTTTTCAGAAATGAAGGATGATTCTGAATACGACAATTTATATCAGGCAGGACTTGCACGAAATAAAGCCGATTGGCTTGTTGGGATGAATGCCACAAGGCTGTTTTCTGTACGGTACGGTTTGTTGCTCAACATTGGCAGAGTACAAACACCCACCCTTGCAATGATTGTTGACCGAAACAACAAGGTTAAAAACTTTGTGAAAGAGCCGTTTTACAAGGTTGATATTGATTGCGGTGATTTTAAGGCAACAAGCATTGATGACTTTAAGTCGGAGTATGAAGCTGACAAGCTTGCTGAATGTGTTGATAAGTCGGATTTTACGGTTGTTGATTTAACGGAGCAACAAAAGTCTGTTGCTCCGCCAAAACTCTATGATTTAACTGCTTTGCAGCGTGATGCAAACAGCATTTACGGTTATACCGCACAGCAAACGCTTGATTATTTGCAGTCGCTTTACGAAAAGAAGCTTGCTACATATCCTCGCACGGACAGTAACTACATTACCGATGATATGGAATCTACAGCAAAAAATCTTATTGAAAGCGTTTACGGTGTATATGAAAAAATACCACAGACACCCACTGATGTTACAAAAGTTATCAACAACGCAAAGGTATCAGACCACCACGCATTACTGCCAACTGAACAGATAACAAGCTATGACTTATCGTCATTGCCGACAGCAGAATACAATATATTGTTTATGCTTGCTGTCAGACTTTGTGTTGCAACAGGTGATGATTATGTATATCGTACCTTCACTTGTGAATTAAAATCTAATAACAGCGATAAAACATTTGTTTCCAAAGCAACATATCCCGTTAATCTCGGTTGGAAATTTATTGACATATCTGCTAAAGAAAAAGATAAAAACGAAGTAGATAAGTTGTGTTGCGGAGATGAAGTGCCTGATAAAATACAGCGTAACAGTAAATATTGCTCCGTACCTGCAAGCGTATCAGAACACTTCACTTCACCACCTAAACAATATACAGATGCAACCCTGCTATCAGCTATGGAAACAGCCGGAAATACCGATTATGTTGAAGATAGCAATGTTGAAAAAAAAGGACTCGGTACTCCTGCAACCCGTGCAGGCATTATCGAAAACCTTGTTAAGCGACAATACATACAGCGTGATGGTAAGAAAATTCTGCCGACCGAAAAAGGCATTCAGCTCATAGACTGTGTTCCCGATGATGTCAAATCTCCGAAAATGACGGCTGTATGGGAAACCGCTTTGCAACACATTGAAAAAGGTGCTTCAAGTGCCGATGAATTTATGAATCAGATTGAGGACAGCGTAAAGTATCTTGTTGATACATACAGCGAAGTTGACAACAGTAAACATTTTACCCGTTGGGAAACAGTCGGCATTTGCCCTAAATGCGGACAGAAAGTATTGTCATATCCGAAATCATATTCTTGTGAAAACAAAGAGTGTGATTTTGTCGTTTGGAAAAATGTCCGCGGCAAGAACCTTTCAGTGACACAGGTTGTAAAGCTCCTTACCAAAGGCAAGACGGACACGCTCAAGGGCTTGAAGTCCAAATTAGGCGAAACCTTTGACGCAGCTATTAAACTTAACTCGGATTTTAAAACAGAGTTTGTTTTTTCAAGCTCTTCAAAATCTAAAAAATCTTACAGGAAGTAAACTATGGAACGAGAACGCTCAAGACAGGAACAGACTGCCGACACCGACAAGCTGTATCCACAAATAGCAGAAGCTCTTAATATATCTATCTCTCAGCTTGAGCAGTACCCATCCGATATGAAACAGATCCTTTGTCAGGCTTACATCAACAATTGTGAGCTTGGCAAGGATGATGTTGCCGAAGCTCTGAACGGTATAGTCAATCTTGATATTGATGAGGTGGGTATCAAAGAGATTGAAAAGCAACAGGACAATACTGCCGTTGACAATGAGTTACGGCAAACCGAAGTCACGGAACGAAAAAACAAACGGTCATACTTATTGAGCAGAAATCAAATTCTTCAAAATGCACGAACAATTGCCGACTCCGATAAATCAAAACAATATGACCGTCAGCAGCCGGAAAACATAACAAGGAATAATAACAGTTAGGTGGATTATGAACAAATTTATACATACAACAATTAAGCTCTCCTTTTTGTCTGTCATAATATCTATGACAGCGTTACTCAATACAGCACCCATAGCAGGTGCAACAACACAGACTGCTCATAATGGGCAGTCTGTTGTTGATAACAGACTTATAAATCCCGAAATAGGAATACATATAACCGTAGATGATGTAAGCAAAGATTATTATGTGCCTATGGGGACAGTTAGCAATGTACTAAATTATCTTAATATATCACTCTCGGATGATGATATATTAAATGCTGATTTATCAGACACGGTCTATCTCGGTCAAGAGATTAAAATTGACCGTGTTAATTATGCTTGCTATCCGATATACAAATCTATCCCATACAAAACTGTTGAACAGGAGTCGGACAAACTTTTTGTCGGACAAACCAAAATGCTCCAAAAAGGCAAACTGGGAAGTACAGAGTATATATATAAAGATAAGTATGTAAACGGCGAAATTATATCACATAAATGTATTAAGCAACAAGTATTGACATATCCAACAGATAAGATTATAGTTAAAGGTAACAGGAATATTGATATTATCAATAAATCTTATAATAACAAGACAAGTTATCTTGTCAAAACAAAATATGATAACAAAGACTTTAAATTACCTATGGTAAAGCTGTCGGATAAGGACAGGGATATGCTTGAACGAATTGTTACGGGCGAATTTGGCGGCAGTTATGTAGGCTCTTGCCTTATTGCTCAGTCAATCAAGTGTGCCATAGTGTATGACGGCTATACTTCCGTATCGGCTGTAATTAAAGGTATGGGATATGTCGGCTCAACTGCCAACCGTTCGCAGAACGCAGTTAATGCTGTCAAATACATATTCGATGATAACAACCTTGCGGTCAGGCACAGGCTGTTTTATATGTGTACAAAAGATTATTATGACAGCACACCCGGTAATTTTCATTCAACACAAAGCTTTATCTTGCAGTATGAAAATGTACTCTTTTTTGACCGTTGGTAATTTTTTAAAAAAGCAAAAACTTATGCTTGACAGTAGTGCTATACTGATGTATAATATAATTGAAAGGAAAACCAAAACCTTTTAACTTACAAAAAGGAGAGTAACAAATGAGAAAGGTCAGAAAATTTGCAATTGCAGCAATCGCCGTATTGCTAATAGCTTTACAAACATTCTGCGTATCGGCAGCGTACAAAAAAGCATATGAATGTACCAAAGACGAGCTGTATAACGAAGCGTGGTATTATTTCGAACTGCGAAACATCAATTACAGTGAGTCCGAAATGCCTGAATCTATTGCCCTGTATGCTTCAATGTCAAGATATTATCTTGGTGTTTTTTTAGATGACTATACTCCTGAAAACAAAGATGTAACAGTCAGTAATGTTGCCAATCTTTTTTATGAGTATATGAAAGAAAAGACAGCTGATGTTGATACGCTTGATGTTGATGACAACGGTCAGCTTTATGAGTTGCTAACAGACGGCACAAAGCTTATATGGACTTATGATGCGAGTTCGGACAAGTTTATCAGATATGATGATAACGGTAAAATTGCAGAATCATATGACCGTTATCACCCTGAAGAAGAAACTGACAGCAGCAATACAGATTCATCCGACACACAATCATCAGAATCCGAGAACAGTCACAATCAGGCAGTAGCAAATTCAAAATCTGATGTTGACGGAAGCAAAGTTGAAGCTATCGCAGAAACACAGCCGACAACGGCAGAAGCCGAAGCTACAGCAGATGACAACGGAATGAGTACAGGACAGATAGTTGTGTTGTCAATTATCGGAGGTCTGATTGTCATCGGATTCGGAACGGTCGGTGTTATGGCTGTAAAGAAGAAGAAATAACAAAATTTTTTAAGGAGGATTATCAATGAAAAAGGCATTATTATCAGTAGCTATGGCGGCAGTAATTTCTCTGTCGGCAACAGCAGTATCATCTACGGTTGTCGGAGCAGTCAGCTCTAATCTTGCAACTCCGAAGATTTCAAAGACAGAGAATGTCAACGGCGGTGTAAAGCTGACTTGGAGCAAGGTAAAAGGTGCAGAAAAGTACAGAGTTTACTACAAGGGCAGTAAAGGTTGGACAAGAATGGTCGATACAACTTCAACCTCATATATCGATAAGGATGTTTCATCAGGCAAAAATTACACCTACACAGTAAGATGTATCAACTCATCTGCAACTAAGTTTACAAGCGGATACGATTCAAAGGGCAAATCCGTAAAATATATTTCAGCTCCGAAGATTTCAAAGACAGAGAATGTCAACGGCGGTGTAAAAATCAGTTGGGGCAAGTCAAACGGTGCAGAAAAGTACAGAGTTTACTACAAAGGCAGTAAAGGCTGGACAAGAATGGTCGATACAACTTCAACCTCATATATTGATAAGGATGTTTCATCAGGCAAAAATTACACCTACACTGTAAGATGTATCAACTCATCTGCAACTAAGTTTACAAGCGGATACGATTCAAAGGGCAAATCCGTAAAATATATTTCAGCTCCGAAGATTTCAAAGACAGAGAATGTCAACGGCGGTGTAAAAATCAGTTGGGGCAAGTCAAACGGTGCAGAAAAGTACAGAGTTTACTACAAAGGCAGTAAAGGCTGGACAAGAATGGTCGATACAACTTCAACCTCATATATTGATAAGGATGTTTCATCAGGCAAAAATTACACCTACACAGTCAGATGTCTTAATAAGAGCAAGAACAAATTCACAAGCGGTTACAACAGCACAGGCAAGTCAATTAAATATGTATCTGCTCCTAAGATTTCAAAAACTGAGGCAACATATAACAGTGTAAATTTAAATTGGGACAAAGTGAACGGTGCCGAAAAGTATCGTGTATATCGCAGGGGCGAAAAAGGTTGGACAAGGTTGTTTGATACAACAAGTACCACATTCACGGACACAAACCTTTATGCCGATACAGAATATACATACACCGTGAGATGTATCAATTCATCAGCAAACAAATTCACAAGCGGATATAATTCAAAGGGCTTTACCGTAACTACTTTATCAGCTCCTGCGGAGCATACTCATAGTTGGCAGAATATAACTAAAGAAACAAAAGTAAAGGTTGTGGATAAAGAAGCCTATACCTACGAAGAGCCGGTTTATGAAGAGCAAGGAAGAGCTATATGTAAGGCTTGTGGCGAAGATATAACGGACAATCTTGAACACATTTTTGAGTGTGCAAAAAAACATGATGGAAAAGCCAGTTATAAAGTTGTGTTAGTTAAAGTTCAGGTCGGCACAAAGACGGTAACTGTACCCGAAAAATCGCACTACGAAACAAAAACCGAAGTAGTCGGCAGAAAGTGTACAGCTTGCGGTAAGGTTGAGTATAATTGATTTTAACGAGAGGTGAACAATATGAAAAAAATACTGTTATTCCCCTTAAAACTAATATTTCTGATTATTGCTTACCTATTAAAAGGCATACTTTACATATTAGCCTACATATTAACCTTCATTGCCGATTTTTGCGGAGTCATTCATTTGATAGTTGGTTTTTTCACTACAATATTTGCTATCTGCGGAACTATAGTTGTTGTGGGATGGATACAGCAAGGCTCATTTCAATTACTTGAAGGCTGCGTTGTAATCGGCATATTATGGCTGTTTGCTATGGGATTTAACATTCTGTTTAATTTGGGCGATTCAATTGCAGACTTCTTAGAAAATATCGGTGACAATTTGAGCGATTTCGCACTTGATTTTTTCTGTTTATAAAATTAGAAACCTTAATGTGTAAAGGGGCGGTTTTTCCGTCCCTTTATTTTTTGTAAAATTACATAACAAATTTCAGACAGAGCTACGGCTCTGTTTTTTTATGCTCTTTTTATGCTCCTGAACGGAGCATTTTTTCTTTTTGAGAATAATTTTAAAGAAATTTCAAAAAAATTTTAAAAATTTTAAAATTTTTTTCATTTTTTGGGGTGCGAAAACCCGATTTTTACGGAATATATATGAGAAGGTTTTTATTTTTAAAAAACTTTTAAAATTTTTTGATTTTTAGGGTGACAAACCGCAAATTTTGCGGAATATATATAGAGACCTTTTTTTAGGAGGAAGTTATGAAGATAAAAAAGAAGATTATTTCGGGCTTACTTACTGCCACTACTCTTGTGAGCCTTTGTGCTTTCGGTGCAGGAGCAGTAAGTACAGAGCAAAAGTTTTCGATTGAAGATGCAACGCTTATTCAGAAGAATGTTGTAGGTATGACAACATTTGATGAAAAACAAATTAAGCTGTACGACCTTAATAAAGACGGTGTGATTACCGTTGTTGATTCAACACTTGTACAGAAGATTATCGTAGGTCTGATTAAAGAGCCAACAGAAGAACAACCGACAACAGCAGAATCAACAACAGAGCCTACAACGGAAGCAGTTACAGAACCTACAACTGTTCCAAAGCCTACTACTATACCTAAAAGTGTAAAACTTGACAAGTCAAGTATCACACTTGGCACAACTGAAACCTACACATTAAAAACTACGGTTGAAAACGGAACGCTGTCACAGGTGTCGTTTACAACTGACAACAGTAAGGTTGCAGGTATTGACAATAACGGCAAAATAACTGCTGTCGGTGTCGGCACGTCAAAGATTACAGCCAAAACATATAACGGCAAGACTGCAAGCTGTACCGTAACAGTCAAAAAACTTGCTGACAGTATCACACTTAATAAAACAAGTATTACTTTAGGTGTTGGTGAAAAATATGACTTGAACAGCAGTATTCCGAACAATACAGCAGCCTACTACAGACTTTATTACTCGAATAACACCGCAATTGCTCCCGTCCAAAAGGCAGGCGGTCTTGTTACTGCAAAAACAGCCGGCACTACTACGATAAGATGTAAGCTCAACAATGGAAAAGAAGCTACTTGTAAGGTAACAGTCAAATCTGCACCTTCAAGAGTAACTGTTTCTGATAAATCTGCAACCCTTAAAGTCGGACAGAGTAAAACGCTTAAAGCTACGCTCAACAATAACGCATACAGTTATCGCAGTACTTGGACAAGCAGTAATACATATGTCGCAACGGTTAATTCAACCGGAAAAATCTCCGCTAAATCTCAAGGAACAGCAACAATCACATACAAAACCTACAACGGAAAAACCGCATCGTGCAAGCTGACTGTTTCGGGAAGTGTCGCAAAGTGTATTGATGTATCAACTTGGCAAGGCTCAATAGATTTTAACAAGGTAAAATCAGCCGGTTATGACTATGTGATTATCCGTGCAGGCTACGGTAAAGAAAAAAGCCAAAAAGACAATATGTTTGAAACAAACTACAAAAAAGCAAAATCCGCCGGTCTTAAAGTCGGAGCATATTGGTTCAGTTATGCAATGTCACCGTCAACGGCAACAGCAGAAGCAGATGCTTGCCTTAGTTGTATCAAGGGTAAAAAGTTTGAACTTCCTGTTTACTACGATATGGAATATCAGCCTGCAATGAGTACAAGCAACAGCAATTATACAAAAATGGCAGTCAATTTCTGTAACAAACTCAAAAGCAACGGCTTTAAATCGGGTGTGTATTCCTCAGCAAGCGTTTATGACTATCTGCTCAATCGCACAACCTTAAAAAATAACGGCATTTCCATTTGGAACGCAGAATGGTATATTAAGCCGTCAATCACTTGTGATGTGTGGCAGTATTCAGAGAACGGTAGAATTAACGGTATATTAACAAATGTTGACCTTAACTACATATATAACCTTAACATTTTAAATTGATAACAACTTTTTAAGAAGGTGAAATAATTGTCGTTTGGAAAGCAGTTGCGTATTGCTCGAAAAAACAAGCATATGACACAGAAACAAGTGGCAGAAGCCGTGCATATAGAACGGTCAGCCTATACCAAATGGGAAAACGATAATTATGAACCGACTTTTGCATATATCAGAGAATTAGCGAAAACATTGGAAGTTGATTACAACTTTCTGTTTTATGATTCTCACTATTCACTTGACAGCAAGACTTTTTAAGTTTTCATTGTTATTCTTCTTTTGCATCGGGCATTAACTTGTCCGATGCATCCCTACAATCCCCACTAAGGTGGTTAATAATATAAATTTACGGAGGTAAATATGATTCGTGCATCACCCAAAAGAATACAGTAGTTTTTCTTTTTCAATATTTAAATATTTAGTTGAAAGGAGAGAAAAATTTGAATGAAGTTAATTAAAAAAATGCTGTCGGTGTTCTTATGTTTGACTGTAATTATTGGCTCATTGTCTGTCGGTTTGTTTTCCGTAAGTGCTGCCACGGTTACCAAAGGTACTCGTGGTGCAGACGGCAAAGGGTTTAAATACAAAAAAACAGCTGAATATACTTATACAGACGCATACGGGAAAAAGCACAGTCAGCATTATGAAGGTTGGGAAAATTTTAAGGTCCATTTTTTTGCTGCATCCGGAAAAACCTTGAATTTTTCAGACTACACACAGAGAGCGTACTGTATTGAACCGGATAAAGCATCTGAATTAACAAGTTCTGCTACTGTAAAAAGTACATCTCAATCAGCAGCTTGGAAACAGCTAACTACTGCACAACAGAACGCAGTTAATCTGATCCTAAGTTGGGGGTTCGGAGGTTTTGAACCTCCGTCAAAAAATAAGGTACATTACTATTACGCAACACAGTTGTTAATTTTCGAGATTGTAGCCGGCAAGAGAAATGCTTCAACCTTTGATGCCGTATCCGGAAAACCGTTGCTTACTCCTGCCCATACTATGACTGAGACAAGCTCAGCTGAAACTACTGTAGCAAATGTTACAACAGCATATGACAATATGGTGTCTTGGTGCAAAAGGTCGGTGCGTAATCCGTCATATACAGCATCATCACTCAGTTCTGCGAAGTCGTATCAAATGTCATATAATCAATCAAACGGACAGTATTCAATCACTTTGACTGATAAGAACGGTACCGCTTCAGTAACTAAAGCATCCGATGTAATCGTCAGCAATTCAAATGTTAAGGTCAGCGTAAGCGGTAAAAAGATAACATTTACCTGTTCTAAAAATCTTGGTACGACAGTTAATGTGACAATGAAAAATTCTTTTTTGAAGGAACATGGAATCAAGAGCAAAAACAGTTTGTATTTAATTACAAGTAATGACTATGCATCATATCAGACTTTTGCTCAGGGTTCTAATTATACAGTTAAAGACGGATATGTTAAGTTGACATTTCCGGATGTTGTCAAGCTGCAACTTCACAAATCATCATCAAACAAAGAGCTTACAGCCGGCAACGGTTGTTACAGCTTGTCGGGAGCTGAGTATGGCATATACACAGACAAAGCATGTACCAAAAAAATCGGCAGTATTACAACAAATGCAAGCGGTTACGGCAGTTACAGTAAATATGTTGATTCAACAGCTTCTTACTATGCAAAAGAAATAACCGCACCGACAGGCTATGAGCTTGACAAAACTGTATATACATTTGTGAGTTCTGGAAAAAAAGACAGCAACGGCTATGCAATATTTAAAGCAGTTTCGCTGTCTGACAAAAAAACCGAGCCAAAGGATAATCCGGTTAATGACCCTGTCGGTATTGTTTTGCAGAAGAAAAACGCAGTAACGGGCGAAACAACAAGTCAAGGTCTTGGCGGTGCAGTTTTCAGCATTGAATACTACGCACAGGAAATTGACAAGGACTATGATGTCAAAGCAGATGAAACCGCTCCTGCACTTGACAGCAAAAACCTTAAAAGGACTTGGTATATTCAGACTGATGAAGATGGCAAAGCATTGCTTGCTTCTAAGTATCTTGCTGAAGGCTATAATTCGGACGATTTTTATTTTAGCTACAATCTTTTAACTGTTCCAACCATTCCAATTGGTACAGTTGTCATTCGAGAAGTAAAAGCACCTGACGGATACTCGTTAAGTAATGTCGTGTTCTACAGAGTAATCAATGAAGAGATTGCCGGTATTGCACAGGACACAAACACCCCTATCAATGTGCCGATTGATGAAATGCCGGCAAAGGCATACATCGGCATACACAAACTTAATCGGTCAGGTATAGGTGTCGGCGGTGCAGTATATGGCTTGTACTCTGATTCAGCTTGTGCAAGCTTGTATGACAAGCTCACAACAAATGCTGACGGCAAGGGTACTTTTGCAAAATCAGTAGATGTCGGCAAAACATATTACATCAAAGAAATAACCGCACCGACAGGCTATGAGCTTGACGATACTGTTTATCCTGTCATTGCAAATGAGGAAAACTCAACCGTTGAAACAGCCGTTATTCAGACGATTTATGAAGATGCCATAAAAGCTGACCTCAAAATCAAGAAGTCATCAACAGACGGTATTGTTTCAAATCTGTGGTTTGCAATATCAGATAACCTCGGCAACGAGTACAACGCAGTTTCAACCGACAAAAACGGTGAAGCTACAGTTAAAGGTTTAAGGGTTTATGACGATAAAGGCAACAAGATTACCTACACCGTCAAGGAGCTTGGTTTTAAGACTACTTTAGGATCTCACAGCTATGGCGGTTACACTTGGACAATAAAGAAAGAAAATGCAATCAGCTACAAAGGCTCATATTATGAAGGTGTTTCAAATGCCGTATTCAGCAATTGTGAGAATGCTTATTCAAGATACTACTATGGCAAATCATCAGAAGCAAAATCAAATGCTAATGGTAAGTCTTTAACGCTTGACGAAAGCAAAACCGTTACATTCAGTTTTCAAAACACAGTTCCCGAAACGGATTTAACTGTTAAAAAGAGCTCATACAACGGTAAAGTGTCTGGAGTTTGGTTTGAGGTACAGGACGAAAACGGTAAATACTACGGGTCTATAGTCACAGATTCAAGCGGAACAGCTAATTATTACAGCAGGTACGGCGAAAAACTCAAAAGCTGTCTGACCGTTCCGAACTCAGCAATTTGTATCCCTATAAAATATAAGGTTATTGAAAAAGGTTTTCTCGGCGGAAGCAGTTACTACTTCCCCGAAAATTACCTTGAAAAGGCTGAATCAGAGTGTAAGACTGCCAACAAATACGGAACAACATCTACTCTTAATTATTCCGCCTACAACGCTCCTGCAACAGGAAGTATTAACATCAATAAGACTTCCGAGGACGGAGTTATCGAGGGGTTGAGTTTTAAGCTTGAGTCTTTTGACGATGAACGAGAATACGGCGATGACCTTATCCCTACCCCTATGGCTTATGATGCAGACGGAAACGAGATTACAAGTATCGTTTTGACTACTGATGAAAATGGTAAAGCAAGTACAGACAATGAGCAGTTTTTTGATGCCAACGGTAACAAAATTGACGGTATTCTGCCGTATGTAGTTGACCTAAACGGTTTTCAAATTACTTACAGGCTTACCGAAATCGGCATTAAACAGTCAGACGGAACATACAAGTTTCCGAGCCGTTATGAACTGAAAGATGCAGTTGAATTTACAATCTATGATACCGATGAATACAACTATACATATGATTGTGTGAACACCGTAAAAACAGGTTCGTTACAGGTTCAAAAAACATCTGAAGATGATGTTGTGGACGGTTTGTATTTTGAAATAAGCTGTGCTGAAACAGGGTTTAACGAAAAAGTAAGCACCGACCTTGAAGGTTTAAGTCCTGAAATCTCAGATTTGCCGATTTATAACAGCAATGACGAATTGCTTAAATATAAAGTAACCGAACTCGGTGAGCTTAACGAGGATGGTACTTATTCTTTACCGTATAAGTACAACAAGCCAAAAAGCGTAACAGTTACGCTTAATTCAGATACCGTAGTTTTTGCAAGTATCAAAAATACTGTAAAAACAGGCTCGGTTAAGCTCACAAAAACAGACGGCACAAAAGCTCTTGGCGGATCAGGTTGGCAGCTTTACAAGTCAGATGACACACCCGTCAGATGCATTCAAAACGGCACAGGTAGTTATATGTACCTCTCTGAATCTGAATCTGCAACTGACTGTATGGCAACAAACGGCACTCTGTTAATCCGTAAACTGCCGGTAGGAGATTACTATTTTGTTGAGTCTGTAACTCCGTCAGGCTATATGCCATACGGTAAAAAGGTTGAATTTACAATTTCAGCCGACAATGAAAACACACTTAACATGTCTTTAACCGTTGCCGACAATAAATCCGTATTATCTCAAACAGGCGGCGGTGGAATTGCTCCGTTTTACTTCGTTGCCGTGGCACTCGGAGCAATGGCTATAATTTTCATCTATGACTACTATAAACACGGTAGCAAGAAATATAAAAAATCACGAAAGGAAAATCAAAAATGAAAAAGAAAATCACACGAATTATGACAGCTATGGTACTTGCCGTTATGATGGTATTTACTGCAATTCCGTTTGCAAGTGCTGCAACCAACGCAAATGCTCTTGACGAAACTAAGAAGGTTTCATTCACGCTCAATTGTTCAAAGCCCGGCTATACCTTTACGGTGTACAAGGTAGCGGAACTCAAAACTACTGAAAATCCATACAAGACAGGCTATGATTCACTTATTCCTTCAATATCTGATGAGATTTTGAGCGGTAAATCTCCAAGTGTTCTTTCCGCTCTTGACGGTCTTTCTTCAATTCCGTCAACCGCTTCAACGGTCGGAACATTTACAACCTCGGCAACTTCGGTTAAAAAGACTTTTTCAAGCCTTGCTCAGGGTATGTACTATATTAAGGCTACTAACTATCCTGCCGGTGTTAAGAGCGTAACAAACTCTGTTGTATCACTTCCATATTACAATAACGGTTGGGTTTACAGCATTAATGCTATCGACCTTGCTTCAAAGGTAAATGACGGTGATGTAGTTACAGGCAAGACTATCACAAACAGCACAAAGGATAATGTTAATTTTACCGATGTAAGCCTTGGCGATACAGTGAATTTTGAAATCAAGTCATCAACAGCCGGTTCTTCTAAAATGAAGCTTAAATCATATACAGTATATGATGAGATGTCAGCAGGACTTACTCTTGATAAAGACAGCGTAAAGGTTGCACTTCTCAACGCACAGGGACAGAAAGTAAACGAAACAGACCTTGCTCCATCTGATTACACTCTCAATGTAACCTCAGAAGTTGATGGTAAAGCTACAACATTTAATGTAGCTCTCACAAACGCTTATCTACAGAAGAATGACTTTTATGCGAAAGGTGTTACTTATACATCTGTAACTTATTCAGCAAAGCTCAATAAGTACGCTGTAACAGGAAAGACAGGCAACCCAAACTCAGAAACAAAGCTCGTTTATTCTAACAAGAACGGTGTTGAATCAGAGGTAAACGGCAATACAGTTTATGTTTATACCTTTGCAGTAACAACAAACAAGACAGATACAGACGGAAAGGCTCTCGAAGGTGCAGAATTCAGCCTTTTCAAGACAGAAGAGGACGCAACTGCTCTTACAAATGCCATTGCAAGCGGTGTATCCGACAAGACCGGCAAGGTTACTTACTACAACACAAGTAAAGAAGAAATCAAGCTTGCAAGCGGTAAATACTATATCGTTGAAACAAAAGCCCCAACGGGCTACAACATCTACGGTAAGGTTATTCCGGTAACTATTGATGTTACATACGGTGCAACATTTGTTGACGGATCATACATCACTAACTGCCCAACAGACGGCACAGCAAGCGTTGATGTTAAGGATACAAAGGTTGTTGTACCACAGACCGGTGGTGCAGGTACAATTATGTTCTACATTCTCGGCACAGCATTTGCACTCGGCGGTATTACAACATTGTTCATTCGCAGAAGAGTAAAAGCTACAAACAAGTAATTTCACATTAAACAGAAAGGAGTACAGCACATTGAAAAAATGCAGAAGCAAATGCACCTTGATAATAGGAATAATTTTTATGACTGCATCACTCTGCTTTGTGCTGTACCCTTCTGTATCAAATGCTGTCAATAGTTTTTTCGCCGCATCCACAATTAACAATTATGCCGCATCTCTTGACAGCATTTCAGCAGCCGACAGGTCACAGTACTTGTCGGCTGCTGCTGAATATAACAACAATTTATCAGAACTTATCAATGGATTTTCTTACGATACAGACAGCGTGATTGACGGATATGACGATATTCTCAATTTTGGTGACGGTCTTATAGGCTACATTGATATTTCAAAAATCAATGTAAAACTGCCTATTTACCACGGGGATGAGGATAAAGTGCTTGAAAAAGGTGTTGCTCATCTGCCAAATACAGCGTTTCCGATTGGAGGTGTGGGCAATCATTCTGTCTTGTCTGCACATACGGGTTATCCTACGCAGGTATTTTTTGATAACCTCAATGAGCTTGAAATTGGTGATGAAATCAAGGTATCCGTCCTTGATGAAACACTTACTTATGCTGTTACGGCAAAAAACATTGTTAAGCCCGACAACATATCGTTACTGTCAGTTGACGAAGAAAAAGACCTATTAAGCCTTATAACTTGTTATCCATACGGTGTAAACAGTCACAGACTTATTGTGACTGCTGAAAGAGTAAAGGATACAACTGCATCTGATACGGCAACAAAAACCGAAAACAACAATAACAGAAGTTTTGATTTTATTATTGCAGTTATTGTTATAACCGCAATTTTGGCAATTTTAGTAATTGCTGTTTCCATAAAAAATAAACGAAGGAGGAAGTAAAATGCCTGATATTACAAATGATTTTGATAATAATCCAAATACCGATAAAAGAAAACAGCGAGATGAAGAAGTCAATAATGACAATCTCCAACCCGAACAGACAAAATCCGAACCCGAATTGCTTGAACAAACGAAAAGCAAAGAATTTTCAATACCGATTTTTGCAAAGCTGTATGACAGGTGCAATCTTAAGATTGATGAGCTTAATCTAAAAAACGATAAACTCAATGCAAAAATCGAAAAACTCAACATAAAAAAGGTTCGCAGTGCTGAATTTGTTTCAACGGTTGAATCAATGAGAAATGTTGTACCAATGCCTGTGTATAAAGCATTGTCTGTTCTATCGGCTGAAAGGCGACAGAAAATAGTAAATATCAATGAGAAAATCCATTCTCATAAGCTGAACATCAAATCGAATGAG
>OLSP01001248.1_pt1 | contig 23912 bp, 21 predicted proteins | sample 1672941 | NCBI WGS metagenome assembly OLSP01 (sample SAMEA3136739, study PRJEB25190) | human gut metagenome | reverse complement strand
ATTTTTGTCTTTAATTCTGAGAAAATTTGTGATAAGATTTAGTTGTTCCATATGAGTCTTTCTAAAATGATAGTTTGAGCACTTTTTATTATAGGTCATATGGGACTTTTTGTATATACTCAAAAAGGCTCCATAATTTCCATGGTGGATTTACCCACTACAGAAATTATAGAGCCGTTTATAACCATCAAGGATTAGATTGCGAAGTAAACTAATTTGCAACAATGAAAAGAGGAAATCAGTGTATTTCTGCCACTTCTTTTTATATGATAGTTTTGTCATTGTCAATTAAAAGTATCAAAGAGAAGATTCTGAAATAATTATTTTTCTTCATCAAACTGAATTATAAATATTGTCTTGTGTTAAAATAATCATAAATAATGCTTAGATAAAATCCTAACTTTTATTATAGTTATAGGAGGGTGATAGAGTGGAATTAAGTTATCGTGGTAGTGGTTCTGTCCTGGTCAAGCATTTTTGTAACACCATTGACTAAATAAAATTATTTCAATCGTTTTTCTAGAGGTGTTAGGTGGTTATTATAAGAATGAGGTCTAATTTGATTATACCAAACATAGGCAAAGTCGTTTATAGCTTGGTCCAGTTCCTCGATGGTATCATACCGATGTTGATAAACTTCTTCAGCTTTTAATGTATTGTAATAACGTTCCATTGGAGCATTATCATACGGAGTACCCGCACGACTCATACTTTGAGAAATGCCCAATGATGAACAAAATCTCGTAAATTCTAGTGAGGTGAATTGTACACCTAGATCTGAATGAAGTATCAGTTTAGATGGATTACAATGCTGAGCATGAATTGCTTTATTAAGGGTTAGTTAATAATATATTCCTTAGTCATAATTATATTTTTGCTGATTTTTAGTCATAAATTAAATTACTTCTCCAGGATTGTCATTTTACCGTCAATTATCTGATAAACTTTGTCTGCCATATCTTTTAACCTTAAGTCATGAGTAACTACAATAATAATTTTATTTCTTTTGTGCGCTAAATCTCTGAGTAACTCGATTACTTTCATGGATCTATCTGTATCTAATGCGGCTGTGGGTTCATCTGCTAAAATATAGTCAGGATCAGTGTATAATGCTCTAGCAATTGCCACACGCTGCTTTTGTCCACCAGAAAGTTGATTAGGATATTTTTTTAGCAGTTCTAAAAGTCCTAAATCAGAAAGAAGCTCATGCAATTTTTGTTCAGTCAAATTTTGTTTTTTTAGTTTATCTACGAATTTAAACTGTTCTTCGACCGTTAAAAATGGGACTAAGTTATAAGATTGTAAAATAAATCCTATTTTTTCCAATCTTAATTTTGTTTGTTGTTTTTTGGACAAACTGTTAATTGTACTGTCATTTATTTTTACGTCACCATTAGTTGGTGTCTGTAGTCCGCCTGCTATAGTCAAAAATGTAGTTTTCCCTGATCCTGATGGCCCTACAACTAAAATAAGCTGACCGCTTTCTGCTTCGAAATTAATATTTTCTAGTGCTACGTACTTACTACCCCCCTCACCAAAAATTTTTGTGACTGAGTCGAAAATGAGATTTGACATGAAATTAACCTCCAATAATTTTGTAAGGATCAACTTTGGCAATTTGGCGAATTGGTATCAACGCACCCAACAAGGACATAATAATAATACCGATTCCAGTTACAATAATATTACTTTTATCGATGACAATGGGTACCTCGCTGGGTAACGTAATAGCTGTTATTTCACCTAATATAATGGCTATAATAACGCCAATAACTGACATAATAAATGATTGAAATAACGTACTCAAAACAAGATATTGCGTTGAGACTCCTTGCGCCTTCAAGACACCTAAGTTAGGTAATTTTTGAACGGTCAGAATATACAAGAAAATTGAAATAACAATTAGAATAATAATATACAAAAAACCAATCATGAAGTTGAATGTGAGTTGTTGTGCACTATATCCGGGTAATTTATTAATAAATGAGTCAATGCTTAACTGAATAGTCCCTTTTGGTATTTTTGAATTATTTAACGTATTCTTGAATACCACAGCATTTGTTACACCTTTATTCAGTGATTGAATAGTGTCTGGTGAAATATAAACCACGGGAAGAGCACTTAAAGTTGCCCTGGGTGTAAAACCTGTAATTTTAATCCTCAATGATGAATTAGCAACTAACAAGTGGTCACCGATTTTGAATCCATCACGTTTGAATTTATCCGATACGACGCCGGCATTGTTTCGGACATTTTTACTACCACTTGTTATTTTCAATTTTTTAAATATGAACGATTTGGAATCAAGAGCTACTAATTGAGTATTCTCTTTTAATCCATTTTCTGATTTTACAAGTGTACTATACTGTGAAATTCTGGTACCATTATTGGGTAAACTAGCAACCTGATCCTGTGAAAGAAAAGATTGTTGTAAACGTCCTTCAGAATCACTATTTAAGACAATACTTGAAGCATCCCACTCGTTAATTGCCGCTTTGTTTAGGTTAGCTAAACCAGTGGCTAAACCAGTAAGAATAATCAAAAGATAACTTACTAAAAATATAAGTGCCACTATTAGGCTATAACGCAATTTTTCATGTAGCATCTCTTTAATAGCTAAAAACATAATAATCTCCTGTCATTAATTCTATTTATTATTAGTGTATCACTTAATGTGTTGAAAAGGTTTTTAATAGTACTAGTAATTTTTATTGGGGTGTCACATATACTCTTTTTGATAAATCAACGAAGTTATTTTTCATTAATTTTGTGCTGATTTACTATTTTGGAATGAGAAAGAATTTGACTTTTAAGGAAGTAGTCAGGAGAAACAGTTTTAAAACATATATTTGGGATGTGTTTTTCATTTTATCTATAATTATGGTAATATATTTATTATCAAATAATATTAGAATTATTATATAACAATAGAGGCGAATCAATGAATTACGTTATTTTTACTTATTCTATTATTTTATTGCTTTCAACTTACTTTGGACATAAGAAGAAGCTGGGAGTATCAACTGTTTCAGTGGTCTTAGTTTTTATTTTATGTTTCTCAGCGTTGTTTGGATTATCTTATTCGAATATTTTTCTAAAGCTATTGATATCAATGATTTTGTTATTAATTTCGGTTAGCTTTTTCTCTGATAGAAAGAAAAGTGGAAAGAAAATTAATTATACTCACCATTGTATCCGCCTTCTTATTCATTTATTAATGATTGGTTGTCTATTCTTATGGTTTTAAAAATTTATGAATGTCATTTTATCTTTTTTCTTTACCTATAAAAAACAACCAAGTAGGAATATTATAAAATGACAATTATTATTTGTGGCAAACTAAACTTTAAATTTTGCCCCGAATTGGCCACACTTTTAAAAGAACCAATAGGAACAATGAAGATTTCTTGCTATATAATGAGTTTGGATAAAACCTTATATTTGGCGTTTTTAGATACATTGGGAATCTTGATGCATAAATTGGCTATGCTCAGCAAGCTAAGCTTTTTAATGTTCGTCCGTCTTGAATGTGTAGTCGAACAATTTTTTGTCGTGTTTCGTCTGGATAGTGTTTCATGTTATGTCTCCTATTCTAATGAATAGTTTAACTTATTAGGTAGGAGAGTGTTACAAATTTACTATACCAGAACATACACACCAACAGTTACACCAGTAACACCAGAAGGAACACCTGCAGAATCTGAAGGACCTAAAGGACAACCACAAACAGGGACACCAGTCTTCATCCTAGGAAATCCAAATGTACCAATTGATGAAACTGTTAAACGAACATTTGACGATGGAACAACTGAGAAGAAAGTACCAGACGAAGGTATATATACAATCGATGAAAACAGTAAAGTAACCTTCACACCAGAACCTGACTTCGTAGGTAAAGCAACAGGAGTAACAGTTAAACGTGTAGGTAAGAACGGAATGCCAGTAACAGCTACTTACACACCAAAAGTTCATCCTGATACTTCATTCGTTGATAAAGAGGGTAACTCACTTTCACCAACAGAAGATGGAACTAAACCTACTAAAGATATCCCAGGATACAAGATTGTTAAAACTGAAGTAGACGAAAAAGGAAATACAAGACATATCTATGAAAAAGTCATAACAACTTACAAAGATAAAGATGGCAATGTAATTCCAGGAACAACTACTAAGGAAGGTACAACTCCTAAGAAAGATATTCCAGGTTACCGCTTTGTAGAAACTAAGACACTTCCAAACGGAGATACAGAGCACGTCTACGAAAAAGTTAAGGCAAGTTATAAGGATAAAGATGGTAACGAAATTCCAAACTATCCAACAGAAGACGGCGAACAACCTAAGAAAGATATCCCAGGCTATCGCTTTGTAGAAACTAAGACCCTTCCAAATGGCGACATCGAACACGTTTATGAGAAAGTTTCAACACCAGCTCCAACAACCTTCACCTTTTCCTCAACCAACTCCAGGTAAGCAAAGTACAACTACTTGGGCTGATGACAATGGAAATCCATTGAAACCAACTGAACCAGGCTCTAAAGAACCGGGAACAGTTTCAGGTTACGAATATGTGAAGACTGTGACTGATCCAAATGGAAATATCAAACATATCTTCAAAAATGTTGAAATGCCGACTCCAAGACCGGTTGAACCAAGTCAACCAGCAACACCAAAATATGTTGAAGGTCAAAAAGAGTTGCCAAATACAGGTACAGAAGACAATGCTAGCCTAGCAGCACTTGGACTTCTTGGAGTATTGAGTGGATTTGGTCTTGTAGCTCGTAAGAAGGAAGATTAATTAAATCTTTCTGATAAACGAATATAATAGAAAAACAATGATGTAAAAATCATTGGTTTTTTGAAATTTACAAATGTTTTCTGAAAATGAGTTGGCTAACTTTTTATAAAATGGTAAAAATTATTTTAATATTACAAAAAGAGGATAGATACTTAAAAACAAAAATATATTTACTACTATAAATAATTTTTGAAAAATAAAATTTAGTTATTATAGTCTAAATTTTAAATGGAAAATTTGCTTATAATACGGAAGTGTGATACGATTAAATTATTTTCAAAGTATATAGTTTCGGCATAAAAACATTGTTACATTAAATGTTAAAATTATCGTTTTTTTTTTAAAAAATTAAGTATTTTGAAAAATAAAACAATTTATAAGGGGGTTATTACTCATATGCGAGGGAAACAACAAGATTTTCGAACAGAGAAGTACATTCGTTACGGTATTCGTAAGTTCAGCTTTGGAGCAGCATCAGTAGCAATTGCTGTTGGTTTAATGTTCTTAGGTAATGGCGTAGTATCAGCGACGGAAGTACAATCAGCTGAAACAGCTATTACAACATCTGCTTCTAGTCAAGGTGACAAGGAGACGGAAAAGGCTGAGCCTAAAGCAGAAACAGTAGAAACTGTGAAGCCAGAAACTGTGAATTCAGAGACTATAAAGCCAGAAACTGTGAATTCAGAGACTGTGAAGCCAGAAACTGTGAATCCAGAGACTGTGAATTCAGAGACTGTGAAGCCAGAAACTGTGAATCCAGAAACTGAAAAAGCTACAGAAGTGAAATCAGAAGTTGCAGCTACAAAGGCAGCAACTAAAGCAACTCTAGCGAATACAGATGCTAGTCAAGCCGATGTAGATGCACAAGCAGAAACTGTATCAGCTTTGAGCACAGCTGTAACTGAATCAAATACTGCTGAAAAGAAATTAAGACCAACTGAAATTTATACAACTAATGGTACTCCAGGTACCGCCGGCACTGCAGTTAAGACAAATGCAAAGTATGCAAATTCTGTGGAAACAGTGGATAATAACAAGCGTGGTAATAGAGAGAATACAGATTCTATTAACCAAAGACGAAGAGTCAAAAGAAGTGCAATAGATACAACTAAGTTTGCTCAAAACTACGATAGAAAGGTATTGTCAGGTTCAGTTACCAATACGGGTTTCTCAATTAGTGATCCAGATTATCCATCTGGAATGTGGATTGATCCAGATAAATCTCATTACAGTTATGAATGGGTGCAAACAAAATATCATGGAAACCAGATTGTTCTTTCAACTAATCGAACGGGCGATGGAATTGTTTATGTAACGGAATTATCGCCATCAAATAAAGTTTTAAAACAATACACTTTAAATCAAAATACTAAGGTACAATCTGCTGTATTTGATAGCACTACCTACTATAATGATACTTATCATGCGATGGTTGAAAGTTCAAGAGATCCTATTACTTTTAAATATATTGCTAGTAAACATGATACTGGCTACTACAATAAACTATCCTATATGGTACCCAAATTGATCACACAAACAACCTATTTTGTTGATGAAGATGGCAAGCAAATCACCGCCGACAGTAATGGTAATCCGGTTGTTCCTTATACACAAAAAGGGTTAGTCGGCCAAAAATATACGACGAGTCCCATACTTATAAATGGTTACTATGCTACTGCATCTTCTTCTAATTCAAATGGCACTATGTCACCATACGGAGAGATTGGTGCTAGTTATGTTAAAGACTTTCATGATGGAATAGTTGTTACTTACACTCAGACTGGTTCAGATGGAACAATGTCTGCTTCAATTGCACAAAATGGAAAAGTTCTCGCAACATATACAAATATAAAGCCCTCAGATCCTGTGATAAAGTATCCAATAGTAGGTTATGCGACAGTCGGAATTAAAAATCCATATATTCCACAAACCTCTGATGTTAAGTATGTTTACAGAAAGCTCGGCAACTGGGTCGTCTCTAATCCTGATGGATCGACAAAATCAATTATTTATCCCAATGATCCTATTGACCCTACTAAGATTGCTGATTCATCTGTGCCTGGTTACCCGGTTATTGATTTTCTTCCTGGCTATACACCTAAAGACCATATGGGGACTCCTTTGGTGCCAGTTGATCCCGATGACCGTACTAAGGGCTATATTCCGCCAATACCTTCTGATATTGGTAAAGATACAACGATCACCTATACAGCAGATACTCAAAAAGCAACAGTAACTTATGTTGTAGAAGGAACAGGAACAGTACTTCACACAGATAACCTAGAAGGTAAATCTGGAGAACCAATTGATTACTCAACAGTAGCTAAGCTTGCTGAACTTAAAGCTCTAGGGTATGACCTCGTAACTGATGGATTCACAACAGCTACAGATAAGAACTTCGATAAAGATACGAAAGTAGATCAAAGCTTTGTAGTAACGGTTAAACCACACGTTGAACCAATCAAACCAGTAGATCCAGAAAATCCAAATGATCCAAATAAACCAAAACCAGGTGATCCAATCGATCCTAACAACCCTGATGGACCAAAATGGACAGAAGATCTCATTAAACAGATTGATACAACTCGCCACGTGAACCGTACAATCACATCCGTTAACGAAAAAGGTGAGGAAGTAGCTCAGAAAGTAACAGATAAAGTTACATTCACTCGTGAAGGTAAGATTAATTCTGTAACAGGTGAAATCACTTACGGCAACTGGACAGCTAAAGATGGAGATACAACATTCGATAAAGTTGAATCACCAGTAGTTCAAGGCTACATCCTGAAAGATGCTAAACAAAAAGAAGTAGCAGCTACAACAGGATTAACGGTAGACTCTAAAGATGAAAATATCGAAGTTGTCTACACTAAACTTGGTTCATGGGTACCAAAAGTACCAGAAGGATTCGAGGAACCAAAACTTGATAAACCTCAATATCCAAACGATCCAACAGATCCAACAAAACCAGGAACACCAACAACAGTGATTCCTCAAGTGCCAGGAACAACTCCAAAAGATTCAAATGGAAACCCACTGAAACCAGTAGATCCAAACGATCCAAGTAAAGGATATGTTCCACCAACACCTGAAAACCCAACAGAAGATACTGTAATCAACTATGTTCCAGTACCACAACCTGTAAGACCTACAGATAATGGAGATAATAATGGAACTCCAACAACTGCAGCTCAACCAGCATCACCTTCTACACCTCAATATATGGATGGCCAACGTGAACTTCCAAATACAGGTACAGAAGATAATGCTAGCCTAGCAGCACTTGGACTTCTCGGAGTATTGAGTGGATTTGGTCTTGTAGCTCGTAAGAAGAAAGAAGATTAATCTTTCTAATTGATACGATTTGTTTGCAATGAACATATCTTCCTTAAAACTGATGAATCGAATGATTCATCAGTTTTTTTACTTTATCTATGAAAGGAATATGTGCACATTGAACTAAAGGAAGTATATGTAATTTAATTGAAATAAAATTATACTAATTTATTCTTGGTAAAAATACAAAAATATATAATCTCTTCAGGAAACTAAACTGAAAATTGAATTCTTAATTTATTATAATAAATATCATATATTGAGTGTAATTGGGATGGCTATAAACCTTATAAAAAGCTTCTCAACGCCTATGAAACACTTTAAAAAGTTGAATATGGAAATTAGTATTCTAAGTAGCAAGCAAAGATGGTTGCTGGATTGCGTAAAATTGATTTAGACGATGTAACTTTAGAAGTATTAACTAATTGGCGTGAGTTCAAGTGTAAAATGACGAAGATGATTATGTTTTAGCTCGATTTGGCAATCCCTTATTTAAATCAATTATTTGCCGTATTATTAAACGACAGGCTGAGATTGTGGATGTTCCAAGGATTCCTAGAAAAGGTTTGAGTTATAGTCATTCATCTTATCTTCTTAATGTTCCTAAGATATGTCCCCTATATGTTTCACATAGACTAGGTCACACTGATAAATCAGTGACTTAAAATGCTTATAGTCTTTGGTATCATAATGATGTAATCGGGATTCTGGAAAGATCACTCAAAATATTTTACAATCAAATATTCTTTAGTATCCTTCCAAAAAATTGTCAAAATGTAAATTCATTAAATAAATTCAGCAATATCAGTAATTAGAATCAGTCTGCTTCAGTTACTCTTAAAATAATAAGGTGACGACTCAAGTCGCTTAATAAAGAAAACCAGGGTGTAAGCCCTGCTTTTTTCTATTGCTTTTAATATTTTCATTTGTTAGAATGTAGGTAATTTGCGTGCTTGTCACGCCCTTTTTATGTGCTTTTTAAGGTATTGAAAGTTAGTATCCGATTCTTGTGAACCTAAAAGTATAGCTAAATGAAGAAGAAAAAGGGGGAATTTATGGCTTATATTTGGTCTTATCTCAGGCGTTACCCTAAGTGGCTAGCGATGAATTTTACGGCAGCTATTTTATTTGTTATTGCTAACCTGGGTCTGCCGACGGTTCTCGCCAGAATGATTGATGAGGGAATTAACCGTGGGGATGCTGACAAGCTTTATACCTATGCTTGGGTCATGTTTGGTGTGGTCTTAACTGGTATTGTTGGTCGTGTGCTTTTGGCCTATGCGGTTGGTAAGTTGACGACTACTATGGTGCAGGTCATGCGTAATGATATCTACGCCAAACTTCAGGAGTATTCACACCATGAGTACGAACAAATTGGGGTATCTTCTTTGGTGACTCGTATCACGTCGGATGCTTTTGTTCTCATGCAGTTTGCAGATCAAGTCCTCAAGTTGGGTGTTATCACTCCTTTGATGATGGTTTCCAGTGTCTTTTTGATTTTGACGACAAGTCCATCTTTGGCTTGGATTGTGGCAATCTCCTTGCCTTTACTAGCTGTAGTTGTCTGGTATGTGGCGGTAAAAACGCGTCCGCTTTCTGAAAAACAACAGGCAACTCTCGACAAGATTAACCAGTATGCTCGTGAAAATATGACTGGACTTCGTGTCATCCGTGCTTTCGCTAGAGAAGATTTCCAAGAGAAGAAGTTTGCCTCTGAAAATGCTGTCTATGCAGATAATTCAAGCAAGCTCTTTAAATTGACTGGTTTAACAGAGCCACTTTTTGTACAAATCATCATCGCTATGATTGTGGCTATTGTTTGGTTTGCCCTAAATCCATTAGGTTCTGGAACTCTGGCAATCGGGGACTTGGTTGCCTTCATTGAGTACAGTTTCCATGCACTATTATCCTTCCTCTTTCTAGCTAATCTCTTTACCATGTATCCTCGTACAGCGGTATCTAGTGAACGTCTGCAGGAAATTATGGATATGCCGATTTCTATCAATCCAAATGAAGATGGCGTGACAGAAACCGAGACTAGGGGATATTTGGAATTTGACAATGTGACCTTTGCCTATCCCGGTGAAACTGAAAGTCCTGTCCTACACAACATTTCTTTCAAGGCTAGACCAGGTGAAACTATTGCCTTTATTGGGTCTACGGGCTCAGGAAAATCATCACTTGTACAGTTGATTCCACGCTTTTATGATGTCACACTTGGACATATTCTTGTGGATGGTGTGGATGTACGTGACTACAATCTTAAGGCTCTTCGTCGTAAGATTGGCTTTATTCCACAAAAAGCTCTACTCTTTACTGGAACTATCGGTGAAAATATCCGTTATGGTAAGGAAAATGCTAGTCATGAAGAATTGAATCAAGCTACGGATGTGGCTCAGGCTAAGGAATTTATTGAAAGCAAGGAAGAGCGCTATGATTCTCACTTGTCTGAGGGTGGTAGCAACCTTTCTGGGGGACAGAAGCAGCGTTTGTCAATTGCACGTGCGGTGGTTAAACGTCCTGATCTCTATATCTTTGATGATTCCTTCTCTGCCTTGGACTACAAGACTGATGTGACCTTGCGCCGTCGTCTAAAAGAAGTGACTCAGGATGCGACGGTCTTGATCGTGGCTCAACGTGTGGGAACCATTATGGATGCAGATCAGATTATCGTTCTTGATAAGGGTGAAATTGTTGGTCGTGGCCGTCACGAAGAGCTCATGGAAAGTAATGAGATTTACCGTGAGATTGCTAATTCACAATTGAATCAAAAGAGTCTTACGGAAGACTAGAAGGAGGTCAAAATGAAGGATAATAAAAAGAAAACAACTCATTCCTCAAGTTTTGGCCGCCTTTGGTCATACCTGCAGGTTTATCGTTTCCCACTTTACTTAGCTATTTTCCTGAAAATTATTAGTGTCATCATGAGTGTTATTGAGCCGGTGGTCATTGGTTTAGCCATTACGGAATTGACTAAAAATACACTGGACATCATAAAGGGGGTAGCAGGTGCTCATATCAACGTGTCCTACGTTGGTTTAGTTTTGGTCTTTTACCTCTTGCGTGGTCTCATCTATGAGTTGGCTTCTTACTATTCCAACTATTTTATGACCAATGCTGTGCAAGCAACGGTTCAGGATATGCGAAATGAGATGATTGAGAAAATCAATCGTACCTCAGTGTCATACTTTGATAAGCAACAATTTGGAGACCTTTTAGGTCGCTTTACTAGTGACGTCGAGACAGTTTCAAATGCCTTGCAGCAGTCATTCTTGCAGGTTGTCAACGCCATCTTTACTCTAGCCTTGGTTATTGGGATAGTGCTTTACCTTAATCTTCAGTTGGGAGCTGTGGTTGTTATCACTATTATGATTTCTTACTTTGGTGCTCGCTTCATTATGAGTAAATCTCAACCTTACTTTAAGCAGCAGGCTCACGCCCTAGGTACTCTTAACGGTTTTGTTCAGGAAAATCTGACTGGTTTCAATGTGATTAAACTTTTTGGGCGTGAGGATAGATCTTTAGACGACTTTAAAGAAATTACGGAAGACCTTCAAAAGGTAGGTTTTAAGGCCAATTTCATTTCAGGCCTCATGATGCCTTTCCTTAATGGTTTATCTGACTTAACCTATCTAATTGTTGCCGTCCTAGGTGGTTTGCAAGTCTTGGCTGGTCGCTTGACGATTGGTAATATGCAGGCTTTCGTTCAGTACGTTTGGCAAATTAATCAACCTATTCAGAACTTGACTCAGTTGGCTGGACAATTGCAGAGTGCTAAATCTTCCTTGGACCGTATTTTTCAACTAATGGATGAACCAGACGAGGCTAATGATGCTACTGAGGTGCTTGAAGGAGATTTAACTGGTCAAGTTATCTTTAATCATGTGGACTTCCAGTATGTAGCTGATAAACCTTTGATTCGTGACTTTAATCTTGAGGTTAATCCTGGTGAAATGGTGGCTATTGTCGGTCCTACCGGTGCTGGAAAATCAACTATTATCAATCTTCTCATGCGTTTCTATGATGTTACTGCAGGTTCTATCTCGGTTGATGGTCATGATATACGCAACTTGTCGCGTAAAGATTATCGTAAACAGTTTGGTATGGTGCTTCAGGATGCTTGGCTCTTTGAAGGAACTATCAAGGAAAATCTTCGTTTTGGTAATCTTGAGGCAACTGATGAAGAAATTGTTGAAGCAGCGAAGGCTGCCAATGTGGATCACTTTATCCGTACGCTGCCTGGTGGCTACAACATGGAAATAAACCAGGAATCAAGTAACATTTCACTGGGACAAAAGCAACTTTTGACCATAGCCCGTGCACTTTTGGCTGACCCTAAAATCTTGATTTTGGACGAGGCAACCTCATCAGTTGATACCCGTCTGGAACTCTTGATTCAAAAAGCCATGAAGACACTTATGCAAGGTCGAACAAGTTTTGTCATCGCTCACCGTTTATCAACAATCCAAGAAGCAGACAAGATTTTGGTCCTTAAAGATGGACAAATCATCGAACAAGGGAACCATGAATCCCTCCTTGCAGATAAAGGTTTCTATTACGATTTGTATAATAGTCAATTTGCAGAGAAATAAACAAAAAAATCCACCAGTTCATAACTGGTGGATTTTTTCTGAATGTGATGTGCAGTAAGAGAGACTTCCCCTGTAAGAGAAGTCTCAACATCACTATTTATTTTTCCGAAGGTCGTGTTACGAACATGGCATCTCCGAAACTGAAGAAGCGGTAGCGTTCTTGGACGGCGTGTTTGTAGGCCTCTAGGACGAATTCACGACCAGCAAAGGCTGAAACCAACATCACCAAGGTTGACTTTGGAAGGTGGAAGTTGGTTGAAAAGGCATCTACGACTGTGAATTGATAACCTGGTTTGATAAAGATATTGGTCCAGCCCGAGTCGGCTTGGAGTTGGCCATCATATTTATTTCCGATTGTTTCCAGTGTTCGGATTGAGGTTGTCCCTACTGCAACAATGCGACCTCCAGCAGCTTTGACACTATTGAGGGTATCGGCCGCTTCTTGGCTGAGGGTGTAAAATTCTGAGTGCATTTCATGCTCGTCGACATTATCGACAGAAACAGGTCGGAAGGTTCCTAGTCCAACGTGGAGGGTGAGGTAGACCAATTTTACGCCTTTAGCTTCAATTTTTTGAAGTAACTCAGGTGTGAAATGGAGTCCAGCTGTTGGAGCAGCGGCAGAGCCATTTTCCTTGGCATAGACCGTTTGATAACGATCGCGGTCTTCCAATTTTTCATGGATATAAGGTGGCAGTGGCATCTCGCCTAAGCTTTCCAAAACCTCAAGGAAGATACCGTCGTAGCTAAATTCTACGATACGTCCGCCGTGATCCAGTTCCTTAGTGACAGTGGCAGTCAAGCGACCATCACCAAAACTGACTTTAGCACCTACTTTAAGGCGTTTGGCTGGTTTGGCCAAAACTTCCCATTGGTCACCTTGGGTATTTTTCAAAAGGAGAAATTCTACATGGCCGTGTGTATCAGTTTTTTCACCGTAGAGGCGGGCAGGAAGCACGCGCGTATTGTTCATGACCAAGGCATCTCCAGGGTTAAGCTGGTCAATGATGTGGTCGAAGTGGGTATCAGTCATTTCCCTAGTTACAGGATCAATGACTAAGAGTTTAGAGGCGTCACGTTGTTCCAATGGGGTTTGGGCAATTAGTTCTTCTGGTAGTTCAAAATCAAAATCGTTTGTATTCATTTGTTTCCTCGTTTAAAAATTCTCAGCCTTTTTATTATAGCACGATATAGGGCGACAGTCATTAAACTTATCAAGTGAAAACGCTTGACAGGAAGGTTAAAAAAGAGATAATAAAGAAAATGGTATATACCAATATTGAGGTGAATAGAATGAAAAAGATTTTAGTTAAGAATCAAGTTGAGGGAGGCAAAGTTGCCTTTGAACTTCTAAAAGAGAGCCTTACAGCGGGTGCTCAAACATTGGGATTGGCGACAGGTAGTTCCCCTATCGCCCTTTACCAAGAGATGGTTGAGAGTGACGTGGATTTTTCGGAACTTTACAGCGTCAATTTGGATGAATACGTCGGACTATCACCAGAGCATGAGCAGAGCTATCATGCCTTTATGAAGGCTCAACTCTTTGATGCCAAGCCATTTAAGGAAAGCTTCTTACCTGACGGTATGGCTGAAGATTTGGAGAAGGCGGCTAAGGATTACGATGACGTCTTGGCACAACATGTCATTGATCTGCAAATCTTAGGAATCGGAAGTAATGGGCATATTGGTTTTAATGAGCCAGGTACGCCTTTTGATAGTCAAACCCATGTGGTCGACTTGACGGATAGCACCATTGAAGCAAATAGCCGTTTCTTTGCCAGTCGTGACCAAGTCCCTACAAAGGCTATTTCAATGGGAATTGCTTCTATTATGGCTGCTAAGAAGATTATCTTGTTTGCCTATGGTGACAAGAAGGCAGATGCCATTTTCAAGATGGTCAAGGGGCCAGTGACAGAGGAAGTGCCAGCTAGTGTCTTGCAACATCATCCAGACGTGACTCTTATCTTAGATGAGGCTGCTGCTGCGAAATTGTAGGAGAAAACATGAGTCGAGCAGATGCGAGTTAGGTAATCAGAAAGTTATAGAAAAAAACAGGTTGAGCTAGTGCTACTCAACCTGTTTATTAATGAATAAACATAATATAGATTTTGACTTCAAATATTTACGTTACCTAATTATTACTCATTTTTCATCAATTACCTAAAATTCTTTAGTCGGAATAGTCCCTATTTTTATTGGTAATAAAATCTCTATTTGATATTGTCCATCTTTTATAAAGTGTTTGATATTACCTTGATATTCTTGAACAAGAGCATCAATATTTCGCAACCCCCAGCCATCTTTTTGACGGGATTTACGAGTAGATTTTTCTTTCTCATCAAAATTATTTCTAATATTGATAAAAAGATTTTGTTGAAAGTATCGGATATTAAGTGATAAGTTTCTTTCTTTATTTGGTAGTCTGAGACAAGCTGCAATACTATTGTCTAGGCAGTTTCCTAATATAACAGCTAAAATATCTGGTTGAATAGATAATTCTTGTGGTACAAAGCAATCAATTTCCATTTCTATCTCATCTTTTAAATGATGTAGTTTTTGATTAAGTAAAAAATTAATAGTTTGATTTTTAGAGTAGAAAGTTTGTTCACCTACTATACTATCTGTTAATGAATAAAGATAATCTTTTGCCTCTTCAGGATTTTTCTCTAAAAGCGATAAAAGAGTTAAATGTTTATTTTTTAAGTCATGCCGAAGGCTTTGGAGACGTTGATATTCTTCTTGAGATTGTTGTATTTCTCGAACTTGGAACTGTAATTGTTCTTTTTCCAATTGGTTTTGGTAATATTGCTGCTGTTGACGAGCAAGGTACAGATTAAAATAAAGAGAGGAGAGAGTTAATACAATGAGAGATGAGAGAGAAATGATTGACAGGTAATCTGCTCCAAATACCCCTCCTTGAATGGCAGATATTGTAAAAGCAAAGAAAATAGATAAAAGAGGCACGATAAACTGATAAAGCCAGTTTCCCTTAGAAGTAGCAATACGAAGCCTTTGATGGGATAGGAGAAGCTTTCGTAAGATAAGAGTTATTCCTGTAGATAAGAAGAAACTTATTCCGAGATACAAACTAATAGCTTCTAAATTTTTTGATAGTTCCCCTAAAGGTAAAATTAGTTGGATTCCTTGGTTTAGGACAGCTCCTGCTAACAAACTTAGACTAGTTTGTAAAAGAATCCAAAAGGAAGACTGGCGAATAGGATAATCAAAATTGAGACCGATTAGATAGTATTCTAAAATGTTTAGAAGGAGATTACTGACCAAAAAAATACGACTTTCAGAGAATAGGAACACGAGTTCCCCATGAAAAATCAATATGAAAAAAAGGGCTACTAAAGGCTTCTTTTTCATATTGATTTTAGACAATGGTCTATAAAATAACATACTTGCTAGAAATAAATCGTACAAGATACTGATTATTCGTAATCCTACTAACATTAAAAATGCCTTTCACTTAGATAGCTGTAATACTTTTCTTTAAAAGAAAACTGAAACTTTCTACTAATTGGGAGTAGGTGTTCTTCAGTCCCATTTAGTAAAATAGTAACTGTTTTTGAATCAAAGTCTTTGATGTATTTGGGGTTTAAAATATAGGAAGCATGAATTTGAATAAAATAATTAGGGAGTTTTTCCAAAATCTCTTTTGTTTTTAGTAGAGACTTGTAGGTACCTGTCTTTGTGTATATAAATACTGAACGTTTATCTTTCTCAAAAAATACAATATCGCTCGAAGGGACAGAATAATTGTGTTTACCAAATGAGAAGGTAAAAAGTGCTTGGCCTATATCCAAAAAACGCAAAATACGATCCAATACTTTCATTAACTTTTGAGGTTCTATCGGTTTTACGATATAGTCAAAAGTCTGAACTTCGAAGACTTGTTCCATATAATCACGATAACTTGTCACAAAAATAATAGGAATGAAAGGATTAAATTTTCTAATCTTTTGTGCTACGTCAATTCCATTGATTCCTGGCATATTGATATCCAAAAAGACACAGTGGATGTCTGGCGTCCGCTGATTTAAGAGTTTTTGTGGATTTGTATAAAGTTTTGTTTCTAGAGGAAATTTATCATAAGAAAGTAAATAATGTTCTAATTGGCTAGCATCTCTATCAGAGTCATCACAAATAGCAACTTTTAACATTGAAAACCTCCTCACTCATTTCTGTATGTTAGTTATAACGTTAAAATGGTCAATTATGACATAATTGTAAGAAAAATGTAAGTTTAGTATACAATATTCTTATTAAAGATGAAAGGAGAATTCCAAATGAAAAACATTCAAGTACGTAAGGCCGTAGCTCAAACCGAAATTAGCTGGGGTATTATTTAATTGCTTAAAAATGTTAAATAAACATATAAGCAAATGTTACCTTCGATTCTATCACGGAAAATTTTTGATAGAATTACTACAATAAGGCGAGGGGAAATTATAGAATCACCTCATCTTTCTTTTTGAAAAACAGTGAGGAAAAAATGAAATCCCATTGTCCAAGAATAAAAGAAATATATCCTATTTATAAACTTCACGATAATTTGTTTAGGGTAGGCTCCCAAATTGGTATAACTACTGAAATCAGTGATGAGGACGATAAAATGTGGAGTTTAGTTAATATTTTAGATGGAAGGACTATTAATGACGTTGTAGATATTATGTTAACTAAGTATCCAGATTTGACGGAACAAGATATAATAGGTGCTATTGAACTATTGGATAAGGAGGGGGTTATTGAAGAAGGTGCTACAATAAATTGTATTAAGGAAAGATATCATTCAAATATCTACTATTTTAGTCGCTATTTAAATAGTTTTAAAGATAGTATAGATATTCAAAAGAGACTTAATGAAACGACAGTTCTTTTATTAGGACTTGGCGGAGGAGGGTCCAATATACTAACTTTGCTATCTGGTCTAGGACCTAAAAAAATAAAAATTGTGGACTTTGATATCATTGAAAAAAGTAATCTAGGTAGGCAATTTTTATATAAGGAGGAAGACGTAGGGGCTCTTAAAACACAGATTGCCCATCAAGAAGTGTCAAAAATGAATTCTGATATCGAAGTTGAAACTCATAATTTACGTATAACATGTGTAAACGACTTGTTGCCATTATTAGACAATGTTGACATTGTTATTTGTGTTATTGATGAACCACAATATGATATTCAGCGTATTGTAAATAAAGCTGTAGTTACAAAAAATATTCCGTGTGTTTTTGGTGCAAGTCAAGTTAGTCGCGGACGTGTTTATTCTGTAGTACCCCATCAAACAGGATGTTTTGATTGTTTAAACATTCATTACACGAAAATTGATAGTCTATTCTTGGAACAATTTCGGGGTATTCGTACTGTTACTAAGAAAATTCCTACAATTGCTTATGGTCCGGCTATGTTTCAATTGACATCTGCTATTGTTGATGAGGCTGTTCGATTAATAACTAAATATGCAGAACCAATGAGTCTTAATCGCCAATACGAGATTAATTATGAAAACGGAGCGTCGTTCACACACAAACCTTGGGGACATTATCCTGATGAGTGTCCTACATGTGGTAACGGTAAGGAGGAAAATTGGGAAATCTTTTCTCAATACGGAGAAATAAAATTATGACTTTTGAAACGCTCACCATTGAAAATTTAACAAAATCATTTGATAAACAACATTTTGCTAATAACCATATCTTCTTAGAGCTAGAAGCTGCAAAAATCACAGCTCTTATAGGACATAATGGTGCTGGTAAATCAACTCTTTTAAAGCAAATGATTGGTTTTATTAAGCCTGATCAGGGAGATGTTCACTACGGAGATATTTCTTTTATACATAACCGTAAACAAGCTCGAACAATGATGAGTTATATGTCACAACAGTATGCACCTCTTGAAAAGTTAACTGTTGAGCAAAATTTAGAGATGATTGGAAGAATGAGAGGGTTAAGTACCTCAGAACTCCAAAAAGAAATTGAGCACCTTCTAGCAGATCTGGAAATAGTAGAATACCGTGATAAAAAAGGGAAGAATCTTTCAGGAGGCTTAAAACGGCTTACATCTTTTGCCATGGCATTAATTGGCTCTGCTGATATCATGCTTCTTGACGAACCAACCAACGATGTTGATCCTGTACGTCGTGAAAAACAGTGGCGATTATTACAAAAACTGGCTTATAAAGGACACACTATTATCATTGTTACCCACAATCTACTAGAAGTTGAAAAATATGCGGATAATTTTGCTCTTTTTAACCATGGTAAATTATTAAAATCTGGTCCAGTACACCAAATGTCTTATAAAAATCATTATCAAATTTCTTTCAATTTTGTCAGTAAAGAATTTTTAAGTCTATTCGAACATTTTACGATGGTCAATGGTTGTGTTTGTCAGATGGAAATTGAAGAAAGTGAATTAACCCGAATACTCATTCAAGTTAAGGAAGGTATAGAAAAAGGGCTTATTTCAAACCTTTCAGTTAAGATGAAAACATTATCTATTTCCGATATTTATAAAGAGGAGCTTGTTAACTGATATGACTCAATTTTTTTACTTACTTCGTTGGAACTATCTTCGACAAAAAAATCTATTCATTCTATTCACACTAGCTCAAGTGCTTTTGTCCGTTTCACTTCTTTTTGGGTATCCGTTGGTAATTGGTAAGATGGACACAACAACTGCTTACTATCTTGCCTCTGGATCAGTTTTAATGGGAGTTATTTCTATTGGCTGTACGATTTCATCTCCTGTTATAGCCAATGCCAAGTCAGAAGGTCATGTGGACTATATTCGAGCTTTACCTATTCCTAGAATTCTAATTTCTTTAGCTGACCTATGTATATGGTTAATTGCTATTTTACCAGGTGTATTCTTCACTTTTTTATTAGGCTGTCTTCGCTTTTCTGTCCAATTAAATTTGTCAATTTTGTCTGTTTTTGTGATGTTACTTATTTGCCTAACAATGATTAGTCTAGGATTTTCAATTGCTTATATATTTTCCCAAAATATTGTCACGCTAATGTCTCAGCTTATTTTAATGATTGGTCTTATGTTTTCACCAATCATGTATCCGGCAGGTCGTCTTCCAGATTGGTTAGATCAACTTTATTTTCTACTTCCATTTGTCCCTTCTGCGAATCTTCTTAGAGCTAGCTTTTATAGACATGGAACTGTTTCGCTTGTAGATATAGGAGTTCTTATTTTCTGGATTTTTCTGACACAACTGCTTATCTTAGGGACACTACAGAAAGAGTTGTAATACTATCTTATGGAAAACAATCTTACGAAACTCAGGTTTAGACATCTGGCACTTAGCCTTTTTCTGTTGTGAAAATTCTTCTCCAAACAAATCAATTGCCTAGTCCTCTTTGATAGCGGTATAATAGTTAAGTTGATTTTATTATCAAACAACAAATATAGATATTTCATAAAGAAAGAGGAAGTACAATGGCAAAACCTATTCGAGTATTGCTTTATTATAAATACGTTCCCATCGAAAACGCTGAGCAATTTGCGGCTGACCACTTGGCTTTTTGTAAGTCAATCGGTCTAAAAGGTCGTATCTTGGTCGCTGACGAGGGGATTAATGGAACGGTTTCTGGAGACTATGAAACCACTCAAAAATACATGGACTACGTTCATAGCCTTCCAGGGATGGAGGACCTTTGGTTCAAGATTGATGAGGAAGAAGAACAAGCTTTCAAGAAGATGTTTGTTCGCTACAAGAAGGAGATTGTTCACCTTGGCTTAGAGGATAATAACTTTGATAGCGACATCAATCCACTTGAAACTACAGGTGCTTACTTGTCACCCAAAGAGTTTAAAGACGCTCTTTTGGATGAGGATACTGTTGTCCTTGATACACGTAACGACTATGAATATGACCTTGGTCACTTCCGTGGAGCCATTCGTCCTGACATTCGCAACTTCCGTGAATTGCCACAATGGGTCCGCGACCATAAAGAAGAGTTCATGGATAAGCGCGTGGTTGTTTACTGTACTGGTGGTGTCCGCTGTGAGAAATTCTCAGGTTGGTTGGTCCGTGAAGGCTATAAAGATGTTGGCCAATTGCATGGTGGTATCGTGACTTACGGAAAAGACCCAGAGGTTCAAGGGGAACTTTGGGATGGTAAGTTGTATGTCTTTGACGAGCGTATTGCCGTTGATGTCAACCATGTAGATCCTATCGTTGTCGGTAAGGACTGGTTCGATGGCACACCTTGTGAACGCTATGTCAACTGTGGCAACCCATTCTGTAATCGCCGTATCCTTACTTCAGAGGAAAATGAAGACAAATACCTCCGTGGCTGCTCACACGAATGCCGTGTTCATCCACGCAACCGTTATGTCTCTGAAAATGATTTGAGCCAAGAAGAGGTTGTTGAACGCCTTGCGGCAATTGGTGAGAGCTTGGATGTAACACCTGCCTAAGTTTAAATATTGAAAAAGCTGGGAGAAATCTCGGCTTTTTATTTTGCAAATTATTTCTAAAATAATGTCAGATTTATATTGCAAATAGAAACATATAGTGTGTAATATCAATGAAAAGAGATGGTAATCACAATCGATTTCGGAGAGAATATCAGATATGCTGAGAAGGAGGGGTCATCTGGCAAAGAATTTACGTTTAAAAGCAGCTCGAGCAGAGCATGATATGACCCAGGGTGACTTGGCAGAAGCTGTAGGTGCAACAAGACAAACCATAGGTTTGATTGAAGCTGGAAAGTACAATCCCAGCCTAGCCTTATGCATTGCCATTTGCAAGACATTGGACAGGACTCTGGATCAACTGTTTTGGGAGAATTAGGAAGGAAGTAAAGATGATGAAATTCAAACTGATTAATAATAAGGTTACAGATGAACGCGAAGCAGCTCTAACTAATAAAGTTGCTGCCGAATGTTTTTACATAATGATTGCAGGGACGCTTGTATGCTTAGTTTATGGCTCCCTCTTTAACAATGGTGTCATCTCTGCTGATTACTTACTTTATCCATTGTTGATAAGTAGTATTTGGTCTATTTATAGAGCTGAACATCTTGATGTAAATGCTTTTGGTAGTTCGAGTATAACAGTCTTAGGTTGTTTACTAGTGACTGGGCTTATCACCCTTATGATAATGTCAGCTAACTATCGGTACAACCATGATGTCTATCATAATAATCCCTTGGATCCTAGATATCTCATGGCTTGGCCAATTACTTATACCATATATGTTTCCTTTGTCTTTTTGGTGAATTGGGCTCTTGCTGCATTGGGAAGATTTGAGAGATGACGTCTTGAAAAATAACTAGACGATTTGGGAAATGAAGAATAAATAGGAGTAGAATCAGACCATTCTTTTTGGTCTGATTTTTTTGTGTTATAATGGTTCCTAAAACTAAGGAGGTCACGTATGCTACTAACTGAATTTGATGCGAATAGACAAGCGATTATCAATCCCGAGGCCTTACATGATCCTCTTGAAGGTTTTCCTAAAATAGCTGTATCCTGTTTTTCTCGTTCGACCTTTCAACGAATGCTTGAGATGTTTCCCTATGAACTTATCTATGAGACATCCATGGCGAATGTGGCTATTCCGATTTATAAGCTTGTTATTGATGATAATGAGTTGGCCACTTTTAATGCACCTGTAGGCGCCTCTGCCTGTGTGGCTATTTTAGAGGATATTTTTGCCTTGGGAGCTGATAAACTTGTACTTTTTGGTACTTGTGGGGTGCTTGATGAAGATATTAAAGAGACTTCTATTATTATTCCTAGTCATGCCCTTAGAGATGAAGGGACGAGTTTTCACTATGTGGAAGCCAGCGATGAGATTGCGGTAAATGTGGGTGTTTTAGACCATTTTCGTTCCTATCTCAATGAACGTCAGATTTCTCATAAGGAAGGCAAGGTTTGGACAACTGATGGCATTTACCGTGAGACGAATGGTAAACTCAAAGCTCGAAAGGCAGCAGGAGCCATTTGTGTGGATATGGAGTGTTCTGCTGTTGCAGCTTTAGCAAAGTTTAGAGGTGTTGACATCTGCCACTTCTTCTATGCTGCGGATCACCTTTCTGAAGGTAATTGGGATGCCCGTAACTTGATGAATCATATGGACTTGGATGAAAAGGACAAGGTAGCTTTATTAGCTTTAGAGTTTGCGTGTGATTGGAGCAGAAATTAAAAACCTTACTTTTTAAAGTTTATTATTTGTAATCATTCTAAATAACTGTTATAATATTATTTAGAATGATTCTAAATAAGGAGTATGAAATTGGAAGATAAGAATTTTGCAGAACGTTTAAATATTTTGAGAGCAGGAGTGTTGGGGGCCAATGACGGCATCATTTCCATTGCGGGAGTGGTTATCGGTGTGGCCAGTGCGACATCAAACATCTGGTTCATCTTGATTTCTGCCTTATCAGCGATTTTTGCCGGTGCCTTTTCGATGGCAGGTGGTGAATATGTCAGTGTGTCAACGCAAAAAGATACCGAAGAAGCGGCTGTCGCTAAGGAACAAGCCCTTTTGGATCGCTCTCCTGAGTCAGCTAGAGAAAGTTTATATCAAACCTTCCTCAGTCAAGGGGATTGCGAAACAGAAGCGGAAGTTAAGGTCAATCAAGCCTTCAGTAAAAATCCTATCAAGGTCTTAGTTGAGGAAAAATATGGGGTGGATATGGAAGAAATCACCAATCCATGGCATGCTGCCGTATCTAGTTTTCTGTCCTTTTCAGTGGGATCTTTGCCTCCAACGCTAGCTATCCTGCTTTTCCCAGACCCTTACCGTATTCCTATAACAGCGGTTGCGGTTGCACTGACCTTAATCTTGACTGGTTATGTTAGTGCTAAACTTGGGAAAGCACCTGTTAAACAAGCGATGTTGCGAAACTTGGCAGTAGGACTCTTGACCATGCTCGTGACCTATGTAGTTGGGCAAGTCTTCCATGTGAATGTGTAATTGTTAGTAGTATGAGTCTACCTTTTAGGTAGGCTTTTTTTGTCTACTAGACCAGACTTATCCATGGTACAATAGGGCTATGCGTTTAGATAAATTATTAGGACAGTCGGGCTATGGTTCTCGCAATCAGGTCAAGAAGCTCATTCGTAGTCGTCAGGTATATGTAGATGGTGTCCTGGCGGATCGAGATAATTTTAATGTGGATGCTAGTCTTCAAACCATCATGGTTTCTGGTAAGGAACTGGAGCA
>OLSP01001246.1_pt1 | contig 23926 bp, 18 predicted proteins | sample 1672941 | NCBI WGS metagenome assembly OLSP01 (sample SAMEA3136739, study PRJEB25190) | human gut metagenome | reverse complement strand
CCAGCAGGTCCTCCTCGGTGAGATTCTTGTTGATGGCGTCGCGCAGGCGCTGCGTGCCGGCCTCGGGCGCAAAGGTCAGGCCGGTCTTTCTTCCCTTTTGCAGCCGCTCCATGAGCGCCATGGAGAAGTTGTCGGCGCGCAGGCTCGGGAGCGAAAGATTCACATGACGCTGCGCGCAGAACTCCTCCAGATCGTCGCAGAGCTCAACGAGCGGGCGGAAATCCGAGGTCGAGAGCGAGGAGAGCGTCATCTCCTCGTAGCCGGAATCCTCGATGGCCTCCTTGGCGTATTCGACCAGCAGCTTTTCCGAGCGGTTGCGCACGGGGCGGTAGACATAGCCCGCCTGGCAGAAGCGGCAGCCGCGGATGCAGCCGCGGAAAAGCTCGAGTGTGGTGCGGTCCTGCACGATCTCGGTGGAGGGCACGATGGTCTTGGCGGGATACCATGCCTTGTCCATGTCGCGCATGATGCGCTTGGTGACGACCTTCGGCGCGCCGTCCTTCGGCGTGATCGACTTCACCGTGCCGTCAGCGTTGTAGTCCACCTCGTAGAGACCGGGAACATAAATGCCGTCCAGCTGCGCGGCGGCACGGAGAAACTGCTGCTTCGTCCAGCCCTCGCGCCGCGCCCTGCGGTGCAGCTCGATCAGCTCGGCGTTCATCTCCTCGCCCTCGCCGATCTCGGCAATATCAATAAAATCCGCGATCGGCTCGCAGTTGAACATCGCCGTGCCGCCCGCGATGACGAGCGGGGTCAGCTCCGTGCGCTCGCTCGCGTGGAGCGGCACGCCCGCCAGATCGAGCATATTCAGCATGGCGGGAAACGCCATCTCGTAGCCGACGGAAAAGGCGATGATGTCGAAATCGCGCGCACTTATGATCCGTGGTGGTTACATGAAGAATGTGGCAAACGGAATTTACTCTTCTTATATGCCACTTAAGAGAATTACAAGAAAGATCGAGCAGATCATCCGTGAGGAGATGGATGCGATTGATGGACAGGAAGTACAGTTCCCGGTTGTTATGCCGGCAAGTCTCTGGCAGGAGTCTGGCAGATATGACAGCATCGGAAAAGAACTTTTACGTTTTACAGACCGAAACGGAGCACCGATGGTTCTTGGTATGACACATGAGGAAGCAGCCGTCCAGTTAGTAAGAGAATATGGACAGAGCTATGCAAAATATCCATTTATGATCTATCAGATTCAGACAAAATTCCGTGACGAGGCACGTCCAAGAGCAGGACTGATCCGTGTGCGTGAGTTTACCATGAAAGATGCGTACTCCTTCCACACAAGCCAGGAAGATTTAGAGCAGTACTATGATAAATGCCACAAAGCATATGAGAGAATTTATGCAAGAGCAGGAATCCCGGAGGTTGTATCTGTAAAATCCGATTCCGGTATGATGGGTGGAAATGTTTCCCATGAGTTCATGCTTTTGACTCCAATCGGAGAGGATTCCATCGTAATCTGTAATGAGTGTGATTACCGTGCCAATATGGAAGCAGCCGAAAATATTGTAGAGAACGAGACAGAGGCTATGCAGGAGCTGACAAAGGTTCATACACCTGAGATGCATACAATTGAACAGGTTTGTGAATTTTTACATGTGGATGCAAAGAAATCCATGAAAGCCGTTGTTTACCAGAGAAATTCCGATGACAAATATATTCTCATTTTTGTGCGCGGTGACCTCGAAATTAATGAGACAAAGCTGACCAATTACCTTGGCTGCGATGTCCATCCGGCAGTGATCACAGAGGAGAGTGGCATTCAGGCAGGATTTATCGGACCGGTGAACCAGAATGCAGACTGTATCGTTTTATTTGACCGTTCTTTAAAGGGAACAACAAATCTTGTCTGCGGCGCCAATGAAGTGGATTATCATTACACAGGCCTGAATATGGAGCGCGAGTTCCCGGATGCAGAGTATGTTGATCTTGCAAAAGTTGTGGAGGGCGGTATCTGCCCATGCTGCGGTAAGAAATCACTGACCATTTCCCGTGGTATTGAGGTTGGTAACATCTTCCAGCTCGGAACGAAATACACCAAGACCATGAACATGACCTATGTGGACAAAGACGGCATAAGCAAAAATCCAATTATGGGTTGCTACGGTATCGGTGTCGGACGTATGGCAGCTTCCATTTGTGAAGCACATCATGATGATTATGGTCCAATCTGGCCAATGAGCATTGCTCCGTGGCAGGTTCACATCTGTGCGATGAACCTTGACAAAGAAGGTGTCAGGGAAGTAGCAGATACTTTATATGAGAATTTACAGAATGCCGGTGTGGAAGTGATCTATGATGACCGCTCCGTAAGTGCCGGAAATAAATTCTCCGATGCAGACCTTTTAGGGGTTCCGGTTCGTGTTGTTGTGAGCCCACGTAACTTAAAAGAGTCTGTTGTGGAAGTTTCCACCCGTGACAAGAGCCTTATGGAGAAAGTTCCGGTAGAAAATGCCGAGCAGTATGTAAAAGACCTTGTAGAGAAAATGAAAAAAGAGTGTAATCTGGTAAAATAAATGGAAAAAATAAACGGAATCCCGATGATTCCATTTGGACTTCTTGGCGGTTTCTGTGATCATCTGGAAATCAGAATCACAGGACTGTCGGAGGAAGGTTTTTCGTTTCGTGTACCGGAAAAAATAGAAAAAGCGGCGTGCCTTGAGATTTGTTTTTTTGACTTTTCTGCTGACTGTTACCGCAAAGTGCAGTTGGCAGAGAAGGAAAGAGAGATGAAGTTAACAGAGGAGACGCCCTTTTTCTTTATCTATTCGGTGTGGACAAAAAACGGGGAATACAGGGAGCAGGTAAAGCGTCTGGTGACAGATTATGACAACTACATATCGCTAAAACTCGCAGGAGATGATGCGTATCTTTCAGAAAAAATGGTTGGTTATCCGGCAGAATTGGACGAAGTTTACGCAGAGAGCTTCGAAGAGCAGAAGAAAGAGTGGTTCAGTTGTGTTGGTGATGGAATACAGGAGTGCAGGAATACATGGGAGCATAAAAAGTGGAATATTACAGATTTCCCTGAATTCGAGCTCGCCATCACAATAGACCGCCCGGAATTATATTATGATTTTCTACAAAAAGACTGGACGAGATTTTGCCACGATTACTGGAAAAACAATTTTTTGGAACATCACACATTGAGTCAGAAGAGAGTGACAAGAATCTACATTGGAAACCAGTTCTGCCACAACCTTTTTCCAAGGAAAGAATTGCTGTTTCAGGTGTTGGAGAAAGCGTTGGAGAACAATCTTGCGGTGACGCTTGCCTTCTCATATATTAGGAATCATCTGTTGGAAGAGATTGATGAACTGTTGCAGGAACTTGAAGTATGGTGCCAAAGCAGAGAAAAAGAGGCAGGCAAGGATCAGGAGGAAATTATCGTAAACGACTGGGCGATGCCTATACTTTTGCAGGGAAAACCACACTTAAAACCAGTGTTGGGAGTTCTGTTAAATAAACGCAGAAAAGATGTCCGTTTACCTTATAAACATGGTATCGGGAATCACGTGGACAGTCTGGCAGAAAATAATTTGAATTGTGGATTTTATCAGGATTATTTAAAAAATACATTCGATATACAAAGATTTGAATTTGAATCATGTGGATATAAGGTTACAATCCCAGATGGACACCACAGCCTGCATCTTCCTTTTTTCCAGACAAATACCTCGCAGTATTGTACGCTTTATGCCGTTTGCAGATATGGTGACAGGGGAAAACAAAAGTTGCCGGAAAACTGCCCAAGATATTGTAACAAAAAAGTATTTCTATATCCGAAGCATTTGAAAATGGTGGGAAGATATAATTCACTGTTTGGATATGATGAGAAAATACTGTGGGATGAAAAACAATTGCAGGATTATCTCGAACAGGGGATTGACCGGATTGTTGTGAATGTTTCTTTGTAATAGTAGGACATTGTCTGGACAGGAATGCATTTTTATATAGAAAACGATTCCGCTGAAATGCAACAGGGGAGAAAAATACGATGGAGTCTGTTCTTGACCGTGTAATCAAGCAGAACACGGAAAATGTAAATTTATTAAAAACAAAAGATTACAATATTTTTTCTGTTTTACAGATACAGTCAAAGGAAGTTCTGATCTGCCGCATGATAGCTGACCTTTTAAATCCGAGAGGGCAGCATGGCGCAGGGGCAGAGTACTTAAAAATTTTCTTGAGAGATTGTCTTGGAATGGAAAAAATGGATACAAAACTGGCAGATCAGGCAATTGTGACGGCAGAATATGCGATTGATGATGAGCGGAGAATCGACATTGTAATTGAAATTGGCAGCTATTTTCTTCCGATAGAAGTGAAAATATATGCGGCTGACCAGAAAAGCCAGTGCTTTGATTATTATCAGTATGCAAAAAGAAGAGATGCGCAGGCGAAAGTGTATTATCTGACATTGGATGGACACAGACCGGGAAAAGACAGCACATCTTCTGGCAGCCAGTCAGTACCGGAGGAGGATATCGTCTGTCTCTCATTCCGTGAGCACATTTTAAACTGGCTGAAGGCATGTAAAAATTGTGAAAATACAGGAATGATTCCTATTTTAGAACAGTTTATCAGGAATATAGAACAGATAAGCGGCTATACAAGTGAGAGGGTGAGAAACATGGTAATCGATGAATTGCTGACATCCGGTGATTCCTTAAGAGCGGGGATGCAGATTGCAGATTCTATCAATGCTGCAAAAGCAAAGCTGATCTATCAGGTGATGGAGGAATTTGAGAAGCAGTTAGCAGGAGTTGCGGAAAAGAATCATTGGACAAGGGAGAAAAACAGTAACTGGTACGAATATAAAGAGCAGGCAGATGAATTTTTTTATAAATGGTATTCTACCTATCCGGGAATCAACTACATTGTAAATGACGCCCCGATGCCGGATGGAAAGCAGCTCTGGTTCCGTGTGGAGGTAGAACATTGTCTGTTCGCGGGATTCTGTGTCTTTGATCCGAATGCAGAATCGGAGGAAGGACACGGGGATCAGGTGGATGAATATGATGCTGCAACTGTAAAAGCAGTCGGGCATTATCTGAAAATCAGTGCGGCAGACCACAAGGACTGGTGGGCAACCAGGTGGTATCTGCCAGCCGGAGAACAGAAGCCAAACGATTCCGTTCCGAACTTTAAAATCATGAATGATGCAGCAATCGCACTGGCAGATAAAGAGTGCCGGTCGGAGTTTGTATCATTGTGTGTTCGTAACATTGAGGAGATGGTGGAGAGAGTGCTTGCTATTCCAGAATGAAAAAATTATAATAAAATAAGTATGTAGTGGATTGGAAAGGAGAAGCTGTTATGAACAAACGTAAGAAACTTCCAATTGGAATTGAGAGTTTTGAAGAGATGCGGAAAGAAGATTTTTATTATGTTGATAAAACGAGATGGATCGAGCAGCTTCTCGCCCAGTGGGGAAAGGTAAATCTTTTTACCCGTCCACGCTGGTTTGGAAAATCTTTAAATATGAGTATGCTTCAGACATTTTTTGAGGTAGGAGCAGATGCATCACTTTTTGATGGATTGTATATTTCAAAGAATAAAGAAGTCTGCAAACAGTATCTTGGAAAGTTTCCGGTTGTATCCATCAGTTTGAAAGGCGTGAATGGAAACACTTTCGACGAGGCACGGAGCTGTCTTGTAAAAGTTATCAACAGAGAAGCGCGTAGATTGCAGAACTTATCAGAAAGTGAAAAACTGACACAGGTTGATAAGGAACTTTTTGAAAAATTGTTTTCTCAGATGAAGGATGATGGAACGTTAAGCAGCAGCTTATTGGAACTTTCAGAACTTTTGGAAAAACATTATGAAGAAAAAGTGATCGTTTTGATTGATGAGTATGATGTGCCACTTGCAAAAGCAAATGAAAATGGCTATTACGATGAGATGGTACTTTTGATCCGTAATTTATTTGAAAATGTGTTAAAGACGAATCACAGTTTGAAGTTTGCTGTGTTGACAGGATGCCTTCGGGTTGCAAAAGAAAGCATTTTTACAGGATTGAATAATTTTAAAGTTTATTCCATTACGGATGTTGATTTTGATGAAAACTTTGGCTTTACAGATGATGAAGTAAAAGAGTTGCTTCATTATTATGGTCAGGATACACATTATGAGACGGTAAAAGAATGGTATGATGGGTATCGTTTTGGAAATGTTGATGTATACTGTCCATGGGATGTGATTAACTATTGCAGTGATCATATTGCAAATCAGGAGTGTGCACCAAAAAATTATTGGGTGAATACAAGCGGAAATGATGTGATCCATCGCTTTATCAATAGTATTTATGAACCGCAGAAACTCACAAAACTGGAGTTGGAACATCTTGTGAATGGTGGAAGTGTCCAGAAAGAAATCAGTCAGGAGATGACCTATAAGGAATTGTATTCATCAATCGATAATCTCTGGAGTACCCTTTTTATGACAGGGTATCTGACAAGCCGCAGCAATACGGATGGAAACAGGTATGATCTTGTGATCCCGAATAGAGAAATCAGAAATATTATCACAGAACATATTCTGAAATTATTTAAGGAGAATATTAAGCAGGATGGTCAGAAAGTAAACGCTTTTTGTGATGCCTTATTAACAGAGAAAGCGGATGTGGCAGAGAAGCTTTTTTCAGATTACATGCAAAAAACGATCAGTGTGAGAGATACTTTTGTACAGAAGCCGACAAAAGAAAATTTTTATCATGGAATTTTGCTTGGAATTCTTGGGTTTAAAGAAAACTGGCTTGTGACATCAAACAGAGAATCTGGAGATGGATTTAGTGATATCATGATTCAGGTAGGAGATTCTGAGGTCGGGATTGTTATTGAGGTGAAGTATGCCAATGATGGTAATCTGGAAGCAGAGTGCAAAAAAGCATTGAAACAGATTGATGATACAGGGTATGCAGAAGCGTTGCATCAGGACGGAATCTGTAAAATCTTAAAATATGCGATCGCATGTTATAAGAAAACCTGTAAGATTATGTTAGAGGCAGAAAAATGTTAAAAAATAAAATTTTTACATGGATGACATTGGGTGAAATATCTTTGTTATAACATGGTTCAGAGAGGATTTTTTTATGGGAAGTTATCTTAATCCGGGCAGCACAGCATTTCAGGGAAGTCTGCGGTCACAAATTTATATTGATAAAAGCGGACTGATTGAAAAGACGAACACAGTGCTTGGCACAGAGCAGAAATATGTCTGCGTGAGCAGACCAAGACGATTCGGAAAATCTATGGCAGCAAATATGCTTGCGGCATATTATGACAGAGATTGTGATACGAAGGAATTTTTTGATAAACTTAAAATCAGTCAGTCAGAAGAGTATCTGAAACATTTGAACCAGTATGATGTGTTAAAAATTAACATGCAGGAATTTTTGAGCGCAACACAGGGCATGGAGGAAATGTTAAGATTACTGCAAAAGAGGCTGATCACAGATTTGAAAAACAGATATTCTTCATATGAGATAGAAGATAATCTGGTATTTGCGATGCAGGATGTCTATGCCAACACGCACCATCCGTTCATCATTTTAATTGATGAATGGGATTGCCTGTTCCGCGAATATGAGCAGGACAAAGAGTCACAGAAAAAGTATCTTGATTTCCTGCGGTTCTGGCTAAAGGATAAAGATTATATTGCCCTTGCGTATATGACGGGAATCCTCCCTATAAAAAAATACGGTTCTCACTCGGCACTGAATATGTTTATGGAATATTCCATGACAGATCCGGGAAATCTCGCAGAATTTTTTGGCTTTACAGAAGAAGAAGTGAAAAAACTCTGCGAAGAGTACGCTATGAATTTTGAGGAAGCAAAAGCATGGTATAACGGTTATGGACTCATTTCACACAGCCGTTTGGAAGATAGAAAATATTCAATATATAGTCCAAAGTCAGTTGTGGAGGCGATGCTGCGGCACAAATTCGGCACATACTGGAACCGAACAGAGACCTATGAGGCACTGAAAATATATATTCAGATGAATATGGATGGATTGAAAGATTCAGTGATCCAGATGCTTGCAGGGGAGGGTGTGCGTATTAATACCGGAACATTCAGCAACGACATGACAACTTTTGCAACAAAGGATGATGTACTGACCTTACTGGTGCACCTTGGTTATCTGACATATAACAGTGAGACAGAGAAAGTGACCATTCCAAACAAAGAAGTGTCACAGGAATATCTCAATGCAATCAGTACCATGGACTGGCACGAGGTAATGCGTTCGGTTGAAAATTCGCGTAAGTTAGTGGAAGCATTATGGAATCAGGATGCAAAAGCAGTTGCTGCCGGAATTGAGAATGTCCATGATGAGATTTCAATTCTTCAGTATCATGATGAAAACTCATTGAGTTGTACCATTCATCTGGCATTCTATTTTGCAAGAGAATATTATACGATCATCCGGGAACTGCCGACAGGAAAAGGTTTTGCAGATATCTGCATGATCCCAAGAAAAATACACGCAGATAAGCCGGCAGTGATTATTGAATTAAAGTGGGATAAGGATGCAGAAGGTGCAATCGCACAAATAAAAGAGAAAAAGTATGTGAAATCCTTAGAGGATTACAAAGGTAATCTTCTGTTAGCCGGAATTAATTATGATAAAAAGACAAAGACACATACCTGCGTGATTGAGAAAGTGGAACTTTAACAGATGAAAATTGTCGCAGGTTTAGGAAGTATTGATGAATATGAGACATTTGTAAAAGCGGGGGCGGATGAATTCTTTTGTGGATATGTGCCGTTTTCCTGGGCGGAAAAGTACGGTGTGATCCATCCATTAAACCGTAGGGAAGTACTTTTTTACAATGTGCAGATTGGTTCCATGAGCGAACTGCAAATCCTGAAAAAAATGGTGGACTATTATGGCAAGCCGGTAAAATTGACGTTTAATTCCCTCTACTATACAGGGGAGCAGTATCCTGTCATAGCGGAGATCATCACACAGTGCATGGCAGCAGGCTTTGAAAATTTTATCATTGCAGACCCGGCACTGATGCTGTACCTCAGACAGCAGAAAATCAACTGCGGAATCCATTTAAGCGGTGAGACCGCGGAAGTGAACCGGGGAATGTTAGAACAGATGTTACCGTTTGGAATCCGCCGTGTGATTTTTCACAGAAAAAATTCGCTGGAAGATATGCAAAGCTGTATTAAATTTGTAAATGATAAGAAAATAAACTACAAATGTGATATGAAGGAAAATATAGAGGAAAAATATATGTTTCCAGATGAATATGAAGCCTTCATTTTGAATGAACTCTGTCATTTTTCCGGGGCATTCTGTAATTCCCTGCACTGTGATGAACTGACACATCTTTGCAGAGTACCATATGAACTGGGAAATCTGCACAAGAAAGAAGAGACAGATGCTGCGCAAAAAGATGTGGCAGAAACAGACAGAATACAGGAAAAAGAGGGGAAGGGACTTCCTTTGGATGAAGATGGTTATCTGACCGGCAGTACCGGCTGTGGGCTCTGCGCACTTTACCGCATGAAACAGGTCGGCATTACCCATTTAAAACTGGTTGGTCGTGGCAATTATACCGATTTTATGGAAAAGGATATAAGGCAGTTGCGGAAAGCTCTGGATATTCTGGAAAAATCAGACAATGAGTTGCAATATCAGAGGGAAATGAAAGCGTCACTTTTTCCGGATGGATGCAGTCAAAACTGTTATTATCGGTGAGAAAAGAAGATCTGAGGAACATTTTTATATATTTGAACAGATAATTATTAGTTATATCGATAAAATTCATTAATAATAATGACTTTTCAGGAAAAGAGAACCTATGCTATACTGCTATCGGATGATAGGAAAAACAGGATGAAAATATATGCTGGCAGATAGAAAAAGCCGGTTCATTCAGACTGTCTGTAACAAAAGTAAAAATAACAGGAGTTTAAAAAATGGAAAAAACAAAAGAGTACACATCCCCTTATGAAATGGACGGAAGAATTCCATGGCCGAAAGCGATCGTTTATGGTTTGCAGCATGTTCTGGCAATGTTTGTCGGAAACCTGACACCGCTGATCGTGATCTGTGGTGCATGCGGTATTGGAGCAGCATCTGACTTTGCAGAGGTTTATGTGGAATTATTACAGAATGCAATGATCATTGCCGGCGTTGTCACATTGGTTCAGCTTTTTGCAATCGGTCCTGTCGGTGGACGTGTTCCGATTATTATGGGAACGAGTTCCGGTTTTATTGGTGTATTTAAAAGCGTTGCAGGTGTTATGGGTGGCGGAGTGATCGCATATGGCGCGATCATGGGTGCATCGATCATCGGTGGTCTGTTTGAGGGCGTGCTTGGATTTTTCTTAAAACCGCTCCGCAGATTTTTCCCTGCTGTGGTGACAGGAACAGTAGTTTTATCGATCGGACTTTCCCTGATCAGTGTTGGTGTCAGCTCCTTTGGAGGAGGATCTTCTGCGGCTGACTATGGTTCATTGGAAAATTTATTCATCGGTCTTGTTGTGTTGATCATTATTCTTGGGGTAAAACACTTTGCAAAGGGAATGGCAAGTTCTTCCTCCATCCTGATCGGTATTATTGCAGGATATGTGTTATGTTTTATTATGGGAATGATCCTTCCGACAACCGCAGTGAATGCTGACGGAGTGGAATACACCAAGGCATGGGTTTTGAATTTTGATAAAGTGAGAGAAGCTTCCTGGTTTGCATTGCCGAAAGTAATGCCGGTAAAACCGATTTTTGATATGCGTGCGATCGTGCCGGTACTGATCATGTTTATCGTGACAGCCGTGGAAACGATCGGTGATATTTCCGGTGTTATGGAAGGCGGACTTGGACGTGAAGCAACAGACAAGGAACTTTCCGGAGGTGTTATGTGTGATGGACTTGGTTCTTCGCTTGCTGCGTTATTTGGTGTACTACCGAATACCTCTTTCAGCCAGAATGTCGGACTGGTTACGATGACAAAGGTTGTAAACCGCATGGCACTTGCGTGCGGAGCAGGAGTATTGATTCTCTGCGGACTGTTTCCTAAGCTTGCAGCATTGATCTCTATTATGCCGCAGAGTGTTCTCGGTGGAGCAGCAGTTATGATGTTTTCCTCTATCGTAGTCAGCGGTATCCAGCTGATCACAAAGGAAAAACTGACCGGAAGAAATATTACGATCGTATCTGTCGCACTGGGACTTGGTTATGGACTTGGAGCAAACAGTGACATTTTAAGAATGCTGCCGGATACCATGCAGTTGATCTTCGGTGGTTCCGGAATCGTTCCGGCTGCAATTGTTGCACTGGTCTTAAATATTGTGCTTCCTAAGGATGAGGCTTAAAAAGTATAGGTAATAAAAAAGAGAAATCGTACAGATGAAATATGATTTCCTTTGCGAGCTATGCGAGCAGGAACATCATATTTTGTCTGTACGATTTCTCTTTTTCTTTATAGCAGTATCAGAAATAAACTTGTGGAAGCCTTTAAAAATAGTGTATAATAGAAAGACAGAGCTTTAAACAAAGGAATTAAGATACATGATTTTAAAGAAGAAAATTCCAAATGATTTTTATAAATTATTCCGCACAAAAAACAGGGAAGCATATATGCAGTTTGTCACAGCCATTTACGAGGAAAACAATGAAGTATATGCTTCTCTCGGTCTTACGCAGGAAGAGTGTGCGCTTATTATTGAGAATACGATCGAGAAATCAAAGATCGTGTGGCAGGAAGAGGACGATATGGAGGAAGGAGAAACGCCGGATGCATTATTTCCAAGCGATTCTCCTTCCGGCATGTTAAACCACCTGATCCGGTGGGGATGGCTGAAAAGTGATTTTGATGAGAAACTGAATACCTGTGTGATCTCTTTCCCGGAATACAGCCAGTTGTATGTCGAGTTGTTTAAAAAGCTGCAGAGTGATGATGACAGCCGGGAAAGAGAGAGCATGCTTTCCATTTACAGTGCGTTGTTTACTTATCATTCTGACAATGAAAAAAACAATGATATTTTAAAAAGCGCACTGCGCACATCCAAAAGTCTGGGGCAGCTGCTGTCCAATATGCAGGATGGAATGCGTTCTTATTTTGATGAGCTGTCCTCCCAGAAACATTTTATCGGGATTCAGCAGGTGCTTGTGGAGGAGATCAACAACAGTGACAGCAAAAAATATGCAATCCTCACGACGACGGACAGTTTTTACCGGTACAAGGAGGCAGTGAAAGAACTTATCAGTGAAATTTTAAACGAAAATGATGAGAAAAAAGCGGTGCTTCTGAAAGAAAAAAATTCTCTCGAAACAGGCACACTATTACAGAAGAGAAATGAGTACAGATTGCAGTATTGTGAGGATACGAGCAGGATCGTGATGCAGTTGGAGCGGGAATTTGACATGATCGAGCGCAAATACAATAAACTCATTGAGCAGAAAACCGTTTTTGCAAAGCGTGCGCTGGCCCGCATCCATTACATTTTGCAGGAGGGCGTCAGTGAGGAAGATAACATCATCAAACTGATCAATCTGTTAGACCGCAGTGAGAAAAAAGATGAGATTTTGGTGGAAATGAGAGAGCGTATCCGTTTTTCTTCGCAGTTTAAAAATATTACAGATAACAGTTTTGCCGGAAGGAGAGACCGCGGGGATGGAGCGTTTACACCGGTGATGCTGGACGAAGAAATAGACGCAAAGGAACAGCACATGACGGATTTTGTACCAAAGCCGTTGTATACAAGAAATGAGTTACAGAGTTTCCGAAGGAAAAATACCGTGGATGGAATCTTTGTGGCAACAGAAGAGACCGTACAGTCCGTGGAAGATCTGGAAAAACTTCTTTTTCTCTGGCAGGAAGAGACGGAGGAGCGTCTTACGGAAGATACAGTGTCGGTGGATGGCGAGATACGGAGTGAGGACGGACTAACTTATTCGAGACTTGTGATCGGGCAGAATCAATAAAATTGAGTTATGATACAGGAAAGAGGGCATTGGAAAAAATGTTACAATATATGGAAACTGTCTCACAGGGCGAGGCAGAGAATATCAGAAAAACGATACAGGATTTATTCCGGCAGACCTGCATTTTACAGGTGAAATGTGACCCGGCAACTCTGGTACAGCACGACAATCCGAGGTATCAGGTGTGTCTGCGCCACAGAGAGTTTATCGCGGATTATCTGTCTGTTCTGGACTGCGAGCTTGTGCATGATCCGCAGGAACACATTTTCCGGATCACGGGGGATGGCGTTATGACAGAGCGTATGAGCCTTATGACAACGAAGCTGGTCATACTGTTAAAAATGATTTACCGTGACAAAATCATGGGGGAAGGTCTGCATGCAACCACCACAAATCTGGCAGAAATCCGTGAGTATGGAAAAAATACGAACCTTATCACAAGACGTCTCACGGGGCAGGAGTGGAACGATGCACTTGTTTTGATGAAAACGCATCAGATGATCGAACTGCCGGGTGCCGTTGCCAATCTGGAAGATTTTACCCCGATTTATATTTACAGCACTGTAAATGTGTTCTGCTCGGCGATGGATATCAACGAGCTGGTGCGCACCTATCAGGACGAGGTGGAAGAACTTCTGACAGAAGAGGAAAAAGAGAATTAGATCATTGACAAAAGGAGCAGTACATTTGAGCCAGGCAAAGAAAATTTTCACCCGCATGTGTCTGAACAACTGGGGTGGAATTAATCATAAAGTATTAGAATTTAATGAATATGTGAATTTATTCAGTGGAAAAAGCGGATCTGGAAAATCGACCGTCATGGATGCGATTCAGGTTATTTTATATGGAAGCTTCAGTCCGAGCTTTTTGAACAAAGCGGCGGATGATGCCAAAAACCGCAGAAGTGTCTTAAGCTACCTCCGTGGTGAGCAGAAAGATGGTTCTGCAAACCGTGGAAACTGCGATTTCTGTTCGGTCATTGCACTGGAAATCGCGGACACGGGAACGCACATCACCACCTGTGTGGGCATTGCGTTTGAAGTGAGAAAAAATGATTCCGAGATCAAAAAGTTTTCCTATTTCAGCCATTCCGGAAAGATGCCGGAACCGGGGTATATTACGGAGGAAGGCTTCTGTTATTCCAATCAGGATATCAAAAGGCTGGTAAATGAGAGAGCCGTATCGAAGGACAACCGCGGAAAAGGGGATGTCAACCGTATTTACGCCTCCAAGGAAGCTTATCTTGGAACGTTATATGATGTCATTTTAGGTTACATCGATCCAAACCGTTTTATCACGATGGAAAAGAGCGCGATTGCACTGAAAATGACAAACGGAACGGGACAGTTTATCCGTGATTATATGTTTCCAAAGAGCACGTCAGATACGATTGAAACAATCAGTGAGCAGCTGGATGCGTACCGTCAGATCAAGGAAAAAATTGAAGATATGCGGAAACGTATTGACCTTTTGACAGACGTAAAAGAGACCGGGCAGGAGTTGGTGACGCTCCAGACCGATATGATCCGCGCAGAGAGTTTTATCCGCTGCATTGATATTGAGGATCTCCGGGCGAAAATAGAGGCAGCCGAGGAGGACAAAAAAAGAGTTGAAGAAGAGCAGGCACAGCTGCAGCAACAGGCAGACACGCTCGCCGAAGAGCGCGGAGAGGTCGAACAGGAGCTGATCCGTGTAAGTGCAGATTTAAAAGCCAGCGATCTTGGAAACAAACAGCAGGAGTTAGAGGAATTAGAGCAAAGAAGCCGTATGCTGATCGATAACAGCAGACAGTGGCGCAAAATCGTTCAGGGATTGAAACAGTGGGAAGAGGACGAGGTCATCACCGATTATATCAGCAATCCGGTTCTAAATCTCATTGAAACAATCGAAAATGGAAATGTGACAGAGGAAAACTGTCAGGAACTGCATTTGAAAATAGAGTCTGCAAAGCAGGATATTGAAAACGAATTTGAAGATTACAGTGAGCAGAAGCGCGAGACAGGAAAAGAACTGAAAGAAAAGCAGAAGCTTGTGGATGATATGAAAAACAATCGGAAATCCTACAGCGAGAATCTCCGTTCTGCAAGAAGTTCTCTGGAGCGGAAATTAAGCGACCGTTACGGAAGAACGATAAAAGTCCAGATTCTGGCAGATCTTTTTGATGTGGCAGACGAAGAGTGGAAAAATGCGATCGAGGGCCGTATGGGAAGGCTGAAGTTTTCTCTGATTACAGAGCCAAAGTTTGCGCATGATGCGGCGGCGGTCTTTCGTGAGATGAAACAGTTTGAGGAAGTGGATCTCATTAATTCCAAAGCGATCGCAGACAGCGAGCCGCGTGCCATGGAGAACTCTCTTTATGAGGCGGTTGAGACGAAGGAAGCCTATGTGGATGTGTGCCTGAAACGTTACCTCGGTCATATTATAAAGTGTCATTCCGTGGAAGAGTTGGAGCAGGTGAAAGACGGCGTGACACCGGATTGCTATTCGTACAGTAATTTTATTTTCCGGCATCTGCGGAAAAAAGATTATACCACAAATGCCTGCATCGGAGAGAAAGTGTCAAAGGCACGTCTGGCAGAGTACGAGGCTGACGTGGAGAGGCTTGAGAAACAGTATCAGGAACTGCATTACATGACCGAGCGCTTAAAGGCGGCAAGGGATTTTGAAAGTCTGAAAGAGGAAAAAGAATATTATGTAAACCTTTCCGGCGCGGAAAAAGAGCTTGGAAAGGTCAATAAGAAAAAAGCCACACTTGAGGAGACAATCCGCACTTTGCAGGAAGGGCAGTATAAGGAATTACAGCAGAAAGAGCAGAGCCTGAAACAGCAGATGCGTGAGCTTCAGGCTTCAATCGGCGAAAATCAGGGACAGATGAGTGAGAAAATACGCCGTCACGAAAATCTTTCCGGTGCAAATGAACAAAGACGTCTGCAGTTAGAAGAGATGCTGCAGGGATACGTGCCAAATGAGGAGATTAGTCAGGAGGTGCAGGAGCAGTTGAAGAAGCGCTCCGGCCAGTCCTTAAAGAACCAGAAAAACGCAGAACTTGCGGCTCTTTCGGCAGGAGAGCAGGAGAAGGCGGAGACACTGCGCACTGCCAGAAACCGTTACATTTTTGCTTATCCGTCCAGTCAGTTTAACGGTTCAGAAAAGTCCAATGAAGCCTATGAGAAGCTTCTGGAAGAATATCAGACGGACTACGAGCCGGCGTATGAAGCGGAATTTGAGAAACAGTGTGATTTTATCTATAAGAGTCTGCGGGAGAATGTGATCGCAACGATTCATGGAGATATCAAGGCGGCAAAACGTCACGCACACGAGATCAACCGTTTGCTGCGTGAGACGAACTTCTCCGACAGTACCTATCAGATCAAGATCGAGCCGGCAAAGAATGAGAATGGCCAGTTCTTTGAGATGTTAATGGCAGAGGAATTAGACAGTAAAAATCTGGATAATGCCGGTTTTGATGGTCAGTTGAGCTTTGGGGAGGACACGTTCTATCAGAAATATGAGCAGAAGATCAAACTCCTCACTGATAAATTCATGCCGCCGAGAGACGAGGACGAGCAGGTGCGCGCAAAGAAGCGTCAGGAGATGGAGCAATACGCGGACTACCGCAATTATCTCTCCTTCAGCATGTTTGAACAGGTGGCAGACGAGCAGGGGAATGTCATCCGTGAAAATTTTGTCGATGATATGGCAGGAAGAGATTCCGGTGGAGAGGGACAGAACCCGAAATATGTGGCACTTTTGGCCGGTTTTGCAATGCTGTACATGCAGCAGAGCAACCGGGATTCCAAAATCAAGCTGGTACTTTTGGACGAGGCATTTTCCAAGATGGATCAGGAGCGGAGTGCCGTCTGCTTAAAATATGCAAGAAAAATGGATCTTCAGCTCATTGTCTGTGTGCCGGATGAACGTCTGCAGTCGCTGATCCGCAATGTGGACTGCGTCTACGGATTCAGGCGTCATCAGAACCAGATCTCCATGATGCATATTGATAAGGGAGATTACTTAAAACTGATGGAAGGTGAGCATGGACAGGGAGAGCCGGAAACTGTAAAATAGAGTTTGGAATCATAGTCAGGGAGGAGACAGCATGCAGACAGGAAAAGGAATTTTAATACCATCTATATTAAAAGTTGGAAATGGTACTTTGAAAAAAATCGGACAGTATCTTAAGGCAGAGAATCTGGAACAGGTCGTAATCTTTTTCGGAAACGGACTGATCGACCTGTTCGGCATGGATGTTATGGATTCGTTGAAACAGGAAGAAATCATGGTATTGGAGTACAGCGAGTTGGATACAGTGGATATTGATGATATTATCACGCTGGCATTTGCAATGCCGAATAAGACACAGGCCGTGATCTCAATCGGAGGAGGAAAAGTGATCGATGCCGGAAAATACGCAGCTTTTCTGCGCAATATCCCATTCATTAGTGTTCCGACTTCAAGTTCCAGTGATGGATTTTCCAGCGCAAGTGCATCTCTTTTAGTGCATGGAAAAAGAACTTCCGTTCCGGCAAAGCTGGCATATGGAATTATTGTGGATACGCAGGTCATAAGAACTGCACCGGATAAGTTTATCTATTCCGGTATTGGTGATATGATCTCAAAGATCACAGCGCTTTATGACTGGATTTTCGAGGAGAAAAGCGGATATTCAGAAGTGAATGATTTTGCGGTGATGATTGCAAAAAAGGCAGTGAACAGTTTTGTGCGGACACCATATGAGACGATAAAAGATGAACTGTTTTTGAAAGAACTGGTGGATTCTCTGGCAATGAGCGGAATTGCAAACGAAATTGCAGGAAGCAGTGCGCCGACAAGCGGCAGTGAGCATCTGATCTCGCATGCATTGGACAAAATATTAGAAGTTCCGCAGCTTCATGGTATCCAGGTTGGCATTGCAACTTATATCATGAGCAAAGTGCAGGATCACCGCTATGTGCGGGTGGAGACCGTACTCCGTGAAACGGGATTCTTTGACTATGCGGCGACACTTGGCATGAAGCGCGAAGATTTTATAAAAGCGATCGAGATGGCTCCGTCGATCAAACCATTCCGCCATACTTATCTCCATGAGGAATCATACCGGGAGCTTGCAAAGAAGATTGTTTTGGAGGATGAGGTGCTGCAGAAGGTATTGGTGTAAATAGCATGCTAGAAAGGAAAAACAAATGAAAAAGAAAAAATTCTACATGGTTACATTGGTCATATGGATCATTTTATTAATCTGTATGCTTTTTATGGATTTTCACATCATACCGGATACGGAACCTAATTCCATAATGTATGCCGTGATCATCATTGGAATGATAAATTCTATTGTCCAAATATTGCGTAAAGAGTAAAAAGGAAAAGAGGAAACTACAATGAATTTTAATTATAACGAGCAGGAATATGAAGAATTTCCAAACTTTAAAGGCGGAGAGAAATCGCTTTACGCCAAAATGTTCCACGATGAGAAGAACCGCATTATCTACGGAAAACTGATGCCGGGAGCATCCATCGGCGTACACACGCATGAGACTAACAGTGAGATCATCTATATCACAAAGGGAACAGGCAGAGTTCTTATGGATGGAGAGTATGAGAAACTGGAAGCGGGTATGTGTCATTATTGTCCGAAGGGACATACCCACAGCCTCATGAATGACAGTGATGCAGAACTTGAATTTTTTGCAGTTGTCCCGGAGCAGAACTAGCTTTCATGATTGATTGCAAAGGAAGAAAAGGAAGATAGCTTATGACACTTCAACAGTTAAAATATGCATTGACGATCGCCGACTGCGGTTCCATGAATGAGGCGGCAAAACAGCTTTTTATCTCACAGCCAAGTCTGTCAGAGACGATGAAGGAGCTTGAGACAGAGATAGGATTGGATATTTTTCTGCGTTCAAACCGTGGAATCGTCATCACGCCGGAGGGCGAAGAATTTTTGGGATATGCCAGACAGGTGACAGAGCAGTTCGGGCTGTTACAGTCCAAGTATATCGATAAAAAAGTAAAAGAGAAATTCAGCGTTTCCACACAGCACTATACGTTTGCGGTGAAAGCGTTTGTGGAGACGGTCAAACAGATCGGTATGGAGCAGTACGAATTTGCAGTGCATGAGACAACGACCATCAGTGTGATCGAGAATGTTAAAAACTTCAAGAGTGAGATTGGTGTACTCTATGAGAATGATTTCAATGAGAAAGTCTTAAATAAAATGTTTAAGGAAAATGGGCTGGAATTTGTGGAGCTGTTTTCCTGCGATACATTTGTATACCTGTGGTCCGGACATCCGCTGGCAAAACAGGATGTGATCACAATGGAAGAACTGGATGAGTATCCGTGTCTTTCCTTTGACCAGGGAAAAAATAATTCCCTGTATCTGGCGGAAGAGATGAAGAGCACCTATGAGTATAGGCGGCTGATCAAGGCAAATGACAGGGCAACACTCTTAAATCTGATGATCGGACTGAATGCCTACACGCTCTGCTCCGGTATTATCTGTGAAGATTTAAACGGTAACGATTATAAAGCAGTTCCGTTAAAGGAAACTGAGAAAATGAGAATCGGATATATCAAACGAAAAGGCGCAAAAGTCAGCCATATCGGGGAATTATACATTGAAGAATTGAAAAAGTATAAGGAAAAAGTAATGTAGATATAGGTACAACCTATAACAGATTCAAGGTTTCGCGTATTAACACATTTTAAAAACTCTTGCTATAATGGTCAATGTGAAAGGGAGATGCAAAGCACATGGATCAGAACAGCAGGAGTTTTGTATTTTCAAAAAGCAGAAGAAGCAGAAAGGAGAACCGGGAATGAGAACAGCTATTTTTCCTGAAAACGGCAGAAGAATGATGTCAGAAATGATGTGCATGTGCAGATGTATGTGTATGTTTTGTATGTGCTGCGGAAAAGAAAAATGTGCGCCAGATGTTTCGGTTTGAATTTTGCTTTTATAGATAGAGCATAATAGACAGGAATCATCTTCGCGATGGAGCCTGTTATTTTTTTGTGTAACAGTCGTAAATAAAAATCAATAGGTTTTTGTTTTTGAAAAGAAAGGATTCGATATGTCTGAAATAGAAGTAAAACATTTGTCCAAGACATTTGAACAAAAGGGTGTTCATGTGGATGCCTTAAAGGATATTAACCTCACGATCGGGGCGGGCGATATTTACGGGATCATTGGAATGTCCGGTGCAGGAAAAAGTACTTTGGTACGATGCCTGAACTTTTTGGAAAGACCGACCGACGGTCAGGTGTTGATCGAAGGAAAAGATCTTGGAACTTTAAATGAGAAAGAATTGAGAAAACAGAGAAGCGACATTGCGATGATCTTCCAGCATTTCAATCTTTTGATGCAGAAGAATGTGATCGACAATATCTGTTTCCCATTACAGATTCAGGGTGTTAAGAAAAAAGAGGCGAGAGCCAAAGCCAGAGAACTGTTAAAGACAGTCGGACTTGAGGAAAAAGAGAAGGCTTATCCGGCACAGCTCTCCGGTGGACAGAAGCAGCGTGTTGCCATTGCAAGAGCACTTGCATCCAACCCGAAAATACTTCTCTGTGACGAGGCGACCAGTGCACTTGATCCACAGACGACTGCTTCTATTTTGGAACTTTTGAAAAGCATCAATGAGCAGTTTCAGATCACGATCGTGATCATCACACACCAGATGTCCGTGATCCGTGAAATCTGTAACCGGGTAGCGATCATTGAACATGGAGAACTGGTGGAAAACGGTCTGGTAGAAGATATTTTCAGCCATCCAAAGTCGAAGGCAGCCAGAGAACTGATTTTAAGAGATGTTCCTGAAAACAGTGGAAAAGCAGAGGGTGCAGTTGCAGCCCAGATGGAGAGGATCCAGGGAGATAAGAAGCTGCGTATTGTATTTACAGAAAATTCCGCATTTGAGCCGGTGATCGCTAATATGATCTTACAGTTTGGAAAACCGGTCAATATTTTAAGGGCAGATACAAAAAATGTCGGCGGTGTAGCCAAAGGCGAAATGATCTTAGGCCTGCCGGATGACAGACATCTTCAGATCGATATGGAACAGTATCTGACAGAACATGGACTTGAGATTGAGGAGGTGACAGGCGATGTGGAGTAGTGAAGTGACAAATATGATTATTACCGGTATCTGGGAAACTCTTTATATGACATTAGTATCCACATTGGTTGGTTATGTGATCGGACTTCCGATGGGAATTATCCTTACGGTATCAGACAAAGACGGGATTAAACCAAATGCAGTATTATATAAGATTTTAGATGTGATCGCAAATATTGTGCGGAGTGTACCTTTTATCATTTTGCTTGTATTGCTGATCCCATTTACAAGATTAGTCGTAGGAAAGAGTTATGGTTCCACGGCAACAATCGTTCCACTTGTGATCGCAGCAGCACCATATATTGCCAGAATGGTTGAATCTTCTTTAAAAGAAGTAGATGCCGGTGTGATCGAGGCAGCAAGATCTATGGGAGCATCCAATTTTACAATTATTACAAAAGTAATGTTAGTGGAGGCAAGAACATCCCTTTTAGTGGGAGCAACGATTACATTGGGAACAATCTTAGGTTATTCCGCAATGTCAGGAGCAGTTGGCGGCGGCGGTCTTGGTGCTATCGCGATCCGTTATGGATACACCAGATGGCAGACCGATATTATGATCGTCACAGTTATATTGTTGATTATCTTATTCCAGATATTCCAGACAGTTGGAATGAAACTGGCAGATAAGTTTGATCATAGAAAGTAAAGAGGAGATATTAAAAAAGGAGGATTCATTTTATGAAAAAAAGAGTATTATCAAGTATTTTAGCAGGAGTTTTAGCAGTCAGCGTATTTGCCGGATGCGGAAGCAAAACAGAAGACAACAGCCAGTCAGCAGCAGATAACAGCACAACACCTGCAACAGAAGCAGCCGCAGAAGAGTCTGCAGAAGCAGCAGGCGGCACAGTAGAATCAAAAGGAACAATCACAGTTGCAGCATCTGCAACTCCACACGCAGAGATCTTAGCAGCAGCAAAACCTATTTTAGCTGAGCAGGGATGGGACTTAGAGGTTACAGAGTTTGATGATTATGTATTACCAAACGAAGTTGTAGAGAGTGGCGAGATGGATGCAAACTACTTCCAGCACGTACCATATCTTGACAGTTTCAACGAGGAGAAGGGAACTCACTTAGTTGAAGTTGGAAAAATCCACTATGAGCCATTCGGAATTTATCCGGGAACAAAGAGCAGCTTAGATGATATCGCAGATGGTGATGTGATCGCAGTTCCAAACGATACAACAAACGAAGCACGTGCACTTTTATTATTACAGGATAACGGAATCATCACATTAAAAGACGGTGCAGGTTTAGAGGCAACTGTAAACGATATCGCTGAAAATCATTACAATGTTGAGATTCAGGAGCTTGCAGCAGAATCTGTAGCAAGAGTTGCAGATGAAGTAGCATACGTTGTATTAAATGGTAACTATGCATTACAGGCTGGTTTCTCTGTAGCAAAAGACGCACTTGCATATGAGAAATCTGATTCTGAAGCAGCAAAAACATATGTAAATGTAATCGCGGTCAAAGAAGGAAATGAAGAGAGTGAAGCAATCAAAGCACTGGTAGATACTTTGAAATCCGATGAGATCAAAGACTTTATTAATGAGAAGTATGACGGAGCAGTTATACCTTTTGAAGATTCCGCAGATGCAGATGCTGATAAAGAAGAAACAGCAGATGTTACTACAGACACAGAAACAGAGACTACAGAAGAAGCTGCAGAATAATACGGCTGGGAGTATTGATGAATAAGTTGTAACACAGATATTTCAAGGGAACGGGGGAACAGTTTAAATGGAACCGATGATACAGGTAGAAAACCTCTGTAAAAGCTTTTCCACAAAAAACGGGACGGTAGAGGCGGCCAGAAACATCAGTTTTTCCATAGAAAAGGGAGAGATTTTCGGCATTATCGGTCTCTCCGGAGCGGGTAAAAGTACACTGGTGCGATGTCTGAATCTATTGGAAAGACCAACATCCGGAACTGTCCGGGTGAATGGTAAGAATCTTACGAAACTTTCTGAAAAAGAACTCCGTAAGGAGCGTCAGAATATAGGAATGATCTTCCAGCATTTTAATCTGCTCATGCAGAGAACTGCTCTTGATAATGTGTGTTTTCCGATGGAAATTGCGGGAATCAGTAAGAAAGAAGCACGTAAAAAAGCCCTGGAATATCTGAAAGTAGTAGGACTGGAAGAAAAAGCTCTTTCTTATCCATCACAGCTTTCCGGTGGTCAGAAACAGCGTGTTGCAATTGCACGAGTTCTGGCAAGTGATCCGAAAATCCTGCTCTGTGACGAGGCGACCAGTGCACTGGATCCACAGACAACAAAAGCAATTCTGGAACTGATCAAAGAGATTAACCGTGATTATGGAATCACTGTCGTAGTTATCACACATGAAATGAGTGTGGTACAGGAAATCTGCAATCGTGTAGCTGTTCTGGAGAGAGGAACACTGGTAGAATCCGGAACAGTAGAAGAACTGTTCAGAAGCCCGAAGACAGAAGCGGCACGCCGACTGGTATTCAGTGGAAGAACGCAGATTCAGAAAATGGAAGGCAAACGTCTGGTTCGTGTAACTTTCCGGGATAAATCTTCTTTTGAACCGGTCATTGCCAATCTGGTACTGACCTACCGGACGCCGGTCAATATTCTGTATGCTGATACCAAGAATATTGGTGGAGCAGCAGAAGGTGAAATGATCCTGCAGCTTCCCGAGATCGAGGAAGTTGCAGATAAGATGATTCAGTATCTGAAAGATACAAATATGGGAGTAGAGGAGTTGAAGTCTGATGTGGGATAATACAACAATTACAATGCTGCTGGAAGGAACCAGAGATACTTTGTATATGACGCTTGTATCCACATTTTTCGGATATGTGCTGGGACTTCCGCT
>OLSP01001232.1_pt1 | contig 24058 bp, 18 predicted proteins | sample 1672941 | NCBI WGS metagenome assembly OLSP01 (sample SAMEA3136739, study PRJEB25190) | human gut metagenome | reverse complement strand
TGATGGAACACAAAAATCCGTCAACATCAAAGTAAAACATCAGAAATTAACAGGAACACAAACAAACAGCTCTAAATTTGAGAAAGATAAAAAATATATCTTTGTTACCTTTGAGGTAGAAGCGTAGAAAAAGAAGTTCCTTCGTGAGAGACTATAACGCAAAGCGTTATCTCGTCTCCTCACGAGGAACTTCTTTTTCTTTCTATATTCGAATAATTGGATTAACATGCTGTCTGATTTGTTCTGGTAACAAATAATATTCTTCCTGCAATAAGTCTTTTTTTATTTCAAAAAATATTTTCCCGTATTTCTCTTCATCTAAATTTCTTTGCAATATAAATATTATCTTCTCCGGTTTTGACACTAATTGGGTAATTGGAGTAGTAATCAATGTTGTGGGCATTGGAAGTTTGGTTTTATCAACAATATTTGTGCCTTTTAAAGAAATTCTATGATCATATCCGACGACACCTGAACTATTACCTATCGCCATCTCAAAATCATTATTTTTTGTCACTAAATCCTTTTCTCCGATTTTATAACACTTGCTATTTTTCAAATCCAACAATTGGTTCAAAACCGATACCTTCGAATACATATTAGATACTGAATGAACAGGTGAGCAATCTTCCCTTTTTATTTTTCCTTCTAAACATGCTTGATAAAATTCCGCAGCACCTAATGTTTGGCTCTTAACTCCGGCAAGATGCATGAAATTGTATTTATGCGCAAAAACTTCATACGCCTCATATGGTTTGTTTTTTCCACCGCCAAATATAAGCAACAATGCACTTTCCGCATACTTTGAATAAATTTTTGCGCCTAAATGTAATTGTGCTAATAACTGTAAATCTGTTAAATGCTTTACTTTTCGTGTTTGGTATTTCATTTATCCCCTTTAAATTAAAAGAGAAATCTTTATACACAAATATAAAGATTTCCCTTCTCAACTGACATATTAACTGGTTTCATTCTGGTGCTTGCCACCATATAATCAGGCTTTTCACCCGACTTGATAGATTATCCTCATATTAGAGTAAACGCAAAGTTGTTATCGCTGCCAGTACAGCGGAGGTAAACTCCTTATACCTCGTATCCTATTGATATAGGAGAAAGGAACTTCCTTTCTGGTACTATTATTATATACCAATTTTTAAAAACATACAACAACTACTTTACGATTTTTTATCGTATTTGTACTTATTCTTTTTTTTTCGGCTTTTTGCCACAGTTTGCACAATCACCATGGCATCCGGAACACATCGAGGAACCACGGTCATGCGCCACATAAGTAATCACAAAGATAGCCGCAACCACAATTAATACAAGAATCAGAACACTAATTGGATTCAAACCAATCCCTCCTTATTTGGCAGCGTTCAGCACAGCAAAATAAGCTGATTTCGCTGCATAGTCTGCTCCAAAGAGCAATGGATAACTCGTTTCTCCTTTGAAATCAGACAACCAGGAATCTCCATCGGTAAGTCCCCAGAAGGTAACACCGGTAATATTGATTTTCTGATTTCTTCTGCTGTCTACCAGCATGTTAAATAATGACTGGTATTTTGTTGCTACACTTTTCTGGTCAGCCGCTGTCCGGAATGTATTATGAATATCTAACTCCGTCAACTGAATTTCAATCTTGCCCGGATCAATCTGGTTGTACTTCTGAATTGCTACCTTTACCGCAGCAATTGTCGGACTTGTCATGGAGTAATGAGACTGCATACCAACGCCGTCACACAAGCCTTTGTCATACAAGTCTTTTACCACCTGATAAATACGGTCTCTTTTTGCCGCTGCATACTCATTGTAATCGTTTAAGAAAAGTTTCACATCTTTATCTGCATATTTACGGGCAAAAGTAAACGCATCTGTCACATAGCCGGCATCACCATATACTTTATACCAGTTGGATGATGTGCGCATCGTACCATCATCATTGACCGCCTCATTTACAACATCCCATGCATAGACAACACCCGGATAATTTTCCTGGCAGTATGTGAGAACCTTCTTAATATAGCTTTCCATTCGTTGACGCATCACATCCTTAGAAACAAGTGACTTGTCAACATTATAATCTTTATGAAAGAACCATTCCGGCGTCTGACTGTGCCATACAAGCGTATGTCCACGCAGTTTTAATCCGTTATCACTGGCAAGTTTCAATACTTTCTGAAGAATTTCTTCATTAATCAAAACATTGGTGTCGGTTCCGCGTGTCTGATTTTCTTTGCTCAGAAGTGACTCCGGTTTCATCTGGTTTTCCATTGTAATCGAATTAAACTGATTGGTAATCAGTGCCTTCGCTTTTGCGTAGGCTCCGGCTCCCTCAAGCTGCCACGTATTCACCGCTGCACCAATCTTAAAATCTTTGATGTAAGCGGTCTTTAACGTATCACTAAGCACCGGTGCTTTTACCGTAACTTTTACCTTGACGCGCTTGCCGCTGTAGGTCTTTGCACGAACTGTCGTTTTTCCGACATACTGACCGGTTACAACACCTTTGCTTGTAACGGTAGCCACTTCCGGATTGTAAGACTTCCACATCACTTTGTCGTTTGATTTCTTTGGTGAAACTACACCGGTCAATTTCACAGAATCAAATTTATTTAAAACAATGGAATTGACACTCTTTTTGTCTTCGTCCACAATACGAAGTTTCTTTGCCCCCTGCAAAACCGTAACACGGCACTTTAATTTCTTCTTTTTCCCACGGTAGGAAACGGTTGCTGTTATGGTTGCTTTTCCTTTTTTCTTTGCCTTCACTTTACCACGTGAAGAAACACTCGCAATCTTTTTCTTGGATGAACTCCAGCGCACCTTTGCCTTTCCTTTATTTTTCACCTTCAGCGTAACCGATTTTCCGGTTGCCAAGGTAACCGATTTCACATTTAATTTTCCCTTTACAGACGCCTGTGCCTGTTCTGATGCTGTCAGCCCTGCCGCTTCAAACATCATTACTCCGGCAAGCACATAAGCTATTGCTTTTTTCACCTTCATCTACCTCACTTCTTATTTATTTTATTCTTCAGAGCCGGCGAAATTTCATATAAAAATGGTGACGGCTCCGCCTCTTTATGGAAACGCTCTTTCACAAATGACAGATGCAAATATGTTTTTGCACGTGTCATTGCCACGTAAAGCATACGTCTTTCTTCTTCTAAATTTCCCTCTTGAACAGCCTTGCGGTACGGTACAATATCCTCATTTAATGTCGGCACAAACACAACCGGAAATTCCAAGCCTTTGGAGGCGTGCATCGTCATCAATGAAACACCCGGTTCTTCTTTGACCTGCTGCTTCTTCTGCTCCTGCCGCATTTCCTCCAGCGTATCCCCGTAATTTTCCACAAAAGAAAGGAACTCCGGAATGCTCTTTTTGTCGCGTGCCATCTCCTGCATTTCATCCAACACATCAAACCAGTCATCGGCATTTACATTTCTCTCATCGGCATAAGTCTTCAAAAATTCATCGTAACCAATGCCTTTTCGTATAAAATGAATTGCCGCATAGGGTGAAAGCGATGCCAGATTTTTTAAATCATACTCAAAATTCCAGATTCGCTCTTCCATCCACTCCTGATTTTTCACTGCATAATAGGCACGGAGTTTATCAAAACTTACTTCTGGTTCTGTAAAAGCCGTACGGCTTAAGTATCTGACCGGGCGGTTTGCAATCTTTAAAAATTTCTCACGGCTCCGGTTTCCAAGTGCAAGCTGCAAATAGCACATAATATCTTTTGCCATCCAAGTATCAAATAAATTCGGAAGATTTTCCCGCATGGTAAATGGAACTCCATGTTCCATCAGTTTCCCGGCTAGCAAACGCATCTGCATATTCGTCCGAAATAACACCGCCATCTCCTGATACGCAATGCCTTCTTTCTGATACATCTGTATCTGTGCCACAATCTTCTCGGCTTCATCCGGTAAATTCTCGCATTTTTTCATATGCACCGGCTGTTCCTTGCCCTTGTTTGCAACAATATGTTTTTCGTACCGTTCATTATTTTTTCCAATCAGCCGTTCTGCCGCTTTCATAATCTCATCCGAACAACGGTAATTTACACCAAGCACAATCTGTTTTGTGTCCGGGAAGCGTTTCGGGAAAGAAAGCATGATACCCGGCTTAGCACCGCGGAATCCATAGATTGACTGGTCATCATCCCCGACAATAAACAGATTATTCTCCGGTTCTGCCAACATACAAACCGTCTCGTACTGCAAACGGTTGATATCCTGAAATTCATCAATCAGTAAATACCGAAACTGTGCCTGCCAGCGTCTGCGGATATCTTCTCTCTCTTTTAGAAGCTGATATGTATATACTACCATATCATCAAAATCAAGACAACGGTGTCTTTGTAGTTTTTCCTGATATCCCCGGTACATTTTCTGAAAAATTTCAGCGGAACACGCCGAGGAAAAATAGCAGTCTATTTCGATTCCTTCCCCTTTTACACGGCTGATTTCTTTTTCAATATCGGAAAGAAATTCCTTTTTATCGTCCACCTCGTATCCGGTTTCATTGAGTGTTTCTTCCAGAAAACGGTATTTTAATGCCGGAGTTGCAATGTCTTTTACCTCATAATGATACGCCAGCCGCAAAATCTGAAAAAAAACAGAATGGAACGTTCCAAATCTGACTGGCAGACGCTGTCCACCTGTCAGCATTTCAAAACGTTCCTTCATCTCCACTGCCGCTGCTTTTGAAAATGTTACAACAAGAATTTGTTCCGGCTTGACTCCATATTCATCAATCAATGCTTTCACACGATTGGTAATAACATAGGTTTTTCCTGCACCGGGACCCGCTAATACCATAGCAGGTCCATCCCGGTGCATAATTGCCTCTTCTTGTTCTTTATTGCACTCCATTAAGCAACTCAATTCCTTTTCTAATTCGCTTTAATGACTCTTCTTTTCCAAGAATGTCCATAATCTCATAAGCACCACCCGGTGTCATCTGTTTACCGGAAACCGCTGTACGAAGCGGCCACAGTGCCAATCCATTCTTACATTCTTTTTCAGCCACATAATCTTTTACTACTTTTTCTACATTCTCAAATGAGAAATCCGGTAATGCTTCTAATCGTGGCAGCATCTCGTTCAATACTTCCAATGAATTTTCACTGTTTGTTTTCATTTTCTTATGAGTGTACATCGCCACATCATATTCCGGCAATTCTTCAAAGAAATCAATCTTCTCTGTAATATCCGGGAATACTTCAATTCGTGTTTTTACCAAATCCGCAATTTTTTTCAAATACAAATCTTTGGTAATCACTTTTTTGATAATCGGAAGTGCATGTTCATAATACGCATCATCGGACATCGCCTTGATATATTCACCATTCATCCAGCGAAGTTTCACAATATCAAATACTGCCGGTGATTTATTAATTCTATGATAGTCAAACACTTCTTCCAATTCTTTCAAGCTGAAAATCTCACGGTCATCCGCCGGACTCCAGCCAAGTAAAGCAACATAGTTTACAATTGCTTCCGGCAGAAAACCAAGTTCTACCAAATCCTCAAAGGAAGAATCACCACGGCGTTTGGATAACTTTTTATGCTCCTCATCCGTAATAATCGGACAATGAATATAGGCCGGCACTTCCCATCCAAAAGCCTCATACAGGCGATTGTACTTCGGTGCGGAAGACAGATACTCATTTCCACGGACAACATGTGTAATCTCCATCAAATGGTCATCAATTACATTGGCAAAGTTATAGGTTGGATAACCATCTGACTTAATCAGAATCATATCATCCAATTCATCATTTGGTGCTGTAATTTTTCCATAAATTACATCATCAAAGGATGTTTCTCCTTCCGTCGGGTTGTTCTGGCGGATAACATACGGCACACCTGCTGCCAGATTTGCCTCAATTTCCTCTTTGGTCAAGTGAAGACAATGTTTGTCGTACTTTGCAGCCTTTTCCCCTCTTGCTTCTGCTTCATCATGAAGTTTCTGCAGTCTTTCCTTTGTACAAAAACAGTAATAAGCCTCTCCTTTTTCTACGAGTTTTTTCGCATACTCAAGATAAATACCGGTTTTTACACGCTCGCTCTGTACATAAGGGCCATAGCCGCCATCTTTGTCCGGACCTTCGTCATGCTTAAGTCCTGCCTGGTCCATCGTTTTATAAATCAAATCAAGAGCACCTTCAACATAACGCTCCTGATCGGTATCCTCAATACGTAGAAGGAAATCTCCGCCTTCATGTTTTGCAATCAAGTACTCATATAACGCTGTTCTTAAATTGCCTACATGCATTTTACCGGTCGGGCTCGGTGCATATCTTGTTCTAATTTTTTTACTCATTGTCTTCGTTCTCCTTTAATCTTATTACATCTGGTCTAAATATGCTTTCAGACACGCAACAGTGCCATCAATTCCACACAAGTCACTACGGATAGCAAAATCATAATTAAGCACGTTATCCCAGCGTTCACCAGAGTGATACTTATAATAGTTCGCTCTGCTTTTATCTTTTTTCATAACCATTTCTGCTGATTTTTCTTTCGGAATTCCCTCTACCTCAATCGCACGTTTAATGCGGAAATCGAGTGTTGCGCGAATAAACAGATTGACTACATTTTCCTGATTTTTCAAAATGTAATCCGCACATCTGCCAACAATTACGCAAGGACCTTCTTTTGCTACATTGCGAATCACCTTCGACTGCGCTAAGAAAATACGGTCATCTAACGACAAACCGGAAAATCCGACATCCTGACTGGAAAATACATTCATTCCCATCGCAATGGAATAAAGCAGACTGTTGCTTGCTTTATCCTCTGCGCGCTCAAAAGCCGCCTCTGCAAAACCGGTGTCTTTTGCCGCACGGGAAATGATTTCATTGTCGTAAAATGGAATTCCATAAGCCTCTGCTAACTTCTTTCCGATTTCTCTTCCCCCACTGCCAAACTGTCTTGTAATCGTAATCACTTTATTCATGATAATCCCCGCCTTTCTGTAAAAAAAACTCATTTTTTATACTATCTATTTTACCATTTTGGCAGAGATTCGCAAGCGGTTTTTGTGCTTTAGGGACTTATATTCTGTTAAAAAAAGTTATCAATTCCGTCCGCAATTCCCTTGACAATCTTCTTCTGATAAGAAGCTTTTGCCATCTTTCTGTCCTCGCTTGGATTACTCATAAAGCCCATTTCCACAATTGTAACCGGAACCTTACACCAGTTGATGCCTGTCATACTGTTCGTATACATAACACCGCGGTTCTTTGCTCCTGTCGTTTTACACATAGCTTTTAAAACCTTCTTAGAGAGCTTCTGGCTTGCCTTACGGTTTGCTTTTGTCATGTAACGGTTATTAGATGCCGGTGCTATCGTCAGTGCTCCTTTGACACTCGAACTTCCCGCACTGTTTGCGTGAATTCGGATAAAAGCGTCCGCTTTGTATTTGTTCGCGACTTTAGCACGCTGCACATTTGACATGCGGACATTATTTTTTGTACGCACCATGATTACTTTATAGCCACGTTTTACCAATTCTTTCTGTAACTTTTTAGCCACCTGAAGATTCAATTTATATTCCGGCAGATGTGTCACACAGCCACTCGCTCCTCCGGTCACCTTTGCCTTTCTCTGACTTGAGCCCGGTCCAATCGGCTCCGTTGCACTCATCGCACGAGTCTGGTGTCCTGCATCAATTACAATCACTTTCTGTTTTTCTTCTGCCTGTGCTATCTTTGCTGCTCCCGTCGCACAAAGGGATAACAAAAGCACTGCTGACAAACACATAGAAATAATTCGTTTCATCTTGTTCCTCCTATTTTGCTGCTTATCCATTTTCTTAATTTTTTTCGTGATACAAAAGCCTTGTACCGCATAAAAAAGTGTATCATATCACGCCTTATCTGTAAAGAAACATCGACAGCGTATTACGCCACTCATTTTCCTTAAAATAAGAAAATGCTGTACAGCCGATTTCATCGTCTATACAGCATCTATATGACATGCGGAGTATGGGACTTGAACCCACACGCCCTACGAGCACATGATCCTTAGTCATGCCTGTCTGCCAATTCCAGCAACTCCGCATTTTCGCCGACAACCACTGCCAGCGAATAATATATTACCAAAAAACAAAACCAATGTCAATCATTTTCTGAAATAATTTTTATTTGAAAGCATATTGCATAAAAGTGTAAAAGGCACGATCCCAGCACCTGTCATCATGACCGGTTCCTTTTACTTCCAAAAACATATTATTTAATCCAAGCAAATCACACTGATTAACAAATCTTCTTGCACTATCATCCATCATATGGTCCTGCTGTCCGGTGATAAAGAAACACAACTTAATCTGACTGTTCAGACGATTGGCATCCTCTTGTGTCGTTACAATCGTCTGCTTGGTTGAAGCAAATGGTCCAGCCGAGAAGAATCCCATATACTGGAACAAATCCGGATGTTTTAACCCCAGTTCAATGGCTTCTCCACAGCCCATAGACAGCCCGCACACACCTGTATGAGCAGCGCCTTTTTTTACCGGATAATTTTTTTCCATATACGGAAGTAAATCATAAATCACTTCATATTCGAACAAATAACAGTTACTCCACGAATTCTGAACAACCGGATTAGGCTCTGTATTTGGATATGTTTTACTTTTATCATAGTTAATGTTGCCATTCGGAAATACTACAATACACTCTTCCGCCTCTTTCGTATCATACAAATAGTCCATAATATTGTTTGCATGACATCCGGCTCCGGCTGAAGTCTTTCTTCCGCAAGTCCAATAATCCTCATTTTGTCCGCCACCGTGCAGACAGAACAACAAATTATATGTCTTATTTTTAGGATCATAATCCGGTGGAAAATAAATCTTGGCATGTCCTTCGCCGCTTTCACGGTATTGGGAAGGATATGTAAAATCCGATACCTCGCCATGTGCAATATCTTCTTTATAGAAATTATAACCATCCTCCGCAACAAATTCATCCGTTACACAAAGTTTATAAGTTTCTTTTTTTGTATCATCTGCCTTTGATGTCAAAATGAGAGTACACTTTCCAATGTGCAGAGGTTTTATCTTTCCTCTTGCATCAATAATTGCTACATAATTATTCGACGTAGAAACATTATAATCCGTAATGACTCCCTCCGACGGTTTTACTTCTTTCTTCACATCAAGGGTACTTCCAAGTTCTACTGTATAATCGGCCTTATATGTAATTTCTACCGGCGTAGGCGATGGTGTTTTCGTTGCACGCGGTGCTCTTTTAGGCGTAGCACTTGGTGTTGCAGTCGGATCAGTTATTACCGGCTTTGCTGTTGCCGTTGGTGCTGGCTGCTGTGTATTTGCTGCCGGTGCAGATGGTTGTATCTGCTTATTGATTGTCTTCTTTTTTGATACAACCCTCACTTTACAAACTGCCTTTTTCTTTTTTCCTTTGTATTTAACAGTCGCGGTAATCGAAGCCTTTCCAGGCTTTTTCGCTTTGACAAGTCCCGTTTTATTTACTGACACCACCGAGCGCTTTGACGATGAAAAAGAAACTTTCGCCTTTGCCGGTTTCTTTTTCACTTTCAATCGAAATCTTTGTCCGGTCTTTAGCGATAGTGTTTTTTTATTAAGCGTCACGCTAATTTTTTTTGCTACAGCTTTTGATGATGCCATATTGCTTTGGAACGGACTGGCTGCTGTACTTACCAAAAGTGCAATAAGTACTGCTTTTGCCGTCATTTCTTTGGTTCTGCTTTTCATTCTAACACTTCCCCTTTACATATAATTTTGCATTAATTTGTTTATTACCTGATAATATTTTATCTATAATTAAAAACCCGGTCAATGTATTATGCTTGCAAAAAGCTGACACATACTATATACTAAGCCTTAAGAAATTGATGAACAGAATGGAGAAGAATCATGAATGTAACAAAACCCAGTGTAGAAATCATTGATATGAAAGATTACGATGAAATGATTCGTAAAATAGAGAAAATCGGACGTGTATGCTACAAGAGCGAGGGAAATATTACAGAGGAGTCTGCGGAACGTTTTATCCGCAATATTTTGAAAAGAGGACATGAATCTGTCATCGAACACGAGGCTGTTACAGTCCGTATGATTTGTGACCGCGGTATTACCCATGAAATTGTACGCCACCGCATTGCCAGCTACAGCCAGGAAAGCACACGTTACTGTAACTACTCCGGTGACAAATTCGGCAACGAAATTACTGTTATCGATATCGCCGGTGGATTTTCTTATGATTTAAACAACGAAACTGATTTACAGAAATACGAAGCATGGATGCGTGCCATGGAAAATGCAGAGAAATCTTACTTTGAGCTGATTGAACTGGGTGCCACACCACAGGAAGCCCGTTCGGTACTTCCAAACAGTTTAAAGACAGAAATCGTCGTGACAATGAATCTTCGCTCCTGGCGTAACTTCTTCCGTCTGCGTTGTGACTCCCATGCACACCCACAGATGCGCGAAGTAGCAAATATTGCCCTCGACTTATTCAAAAAAAGACTCCCTATCTTCTTCGATGATATTAATTAATATTATGAGGAGAGACCCACGTAGTGGGAGGAGCCCTGATAATTGATACTATGAGGAGGGACCCACGTAGTGGGAGGAGCCAACAAGTTTAGAACCGACAAAAAAACAACGCTTTCTCATTAATTGAAGGAAAAGCGTTGTTTTATTTGCGTTTGTTTCCATTACTATTTTATTTTTTGCAACTTTTTTTGACTGATTTTGTACATAGCGTTGCATTTCAGGACGTCCTTAGAAAAATTTTCTCTTAAATATGCAACTCTTTTTGACTTTTAAGACAAATAACGTTGTCTCACTGAAAGAATCCACAGATTTTACGATGCCAGCCAAATCGAACCAACAAACACTGCTGCCATAATCACGGCACTGCAAACCGTTGCCAAAAACGACATTACAATTTTCTTGGCAGCACCGTCTACTTCTACCGACTGCAAAAGGGCAAAGTTTAATGCCCATGAAAAAACTGTGCAGGCACAGGTAACAGTAACCATCGTGGTAAACTGTGAGAAATCACCATCGAGAAGAACAATTCCAAGGTCCATTACGCAAATAAAAGCAAGGACAAAGAACAACAAATTGATATTTTTATCTGTCCACTTCGAAAACAACGCATTGACAAGGCACAAACCTCCGGCGGTCATCAAGGTAAACGGAATCTGAGAAAGTCCCTCTACCGGATGAGAAAACCAGTTCATGACAAAACCAACGAGGAGAAACGCCAAACCAATGATGCATTTTTTTCCATTGCCAAGCCAGTTGTTTACAAGTGTCCATAATTCTTTAAGTTGTTTCATTTCTTTTATCCTTCCTTTATCCAATCATATTTTACACTAGCTGCACACACAATTCTATAAACCTGCGCAGTCTAACAGTTCTCTCACGTGCCTAACGCCAATAAGTTTAATTTTTTTGGTATCAAGATTACCTGCTTTTTCAATAGAGACACGGTTACTTTCCGGCAGCACACACACCGTGTAACCCGTTTTGATTGCCTCTGCTACACGACGCTCTGCCTGTGATACCGCACGCACCTCACCAACCAGTCCGACCTCACCAAACAAAAGCATGCCGTCTTGGAGACTCCGGTTATGATAACTCGACAAAAGTGCCGCCACAAGTGCAAGGTCTAACGCCGGTTCAACAACTCTCATGCCGCCGGCTACATTTACATAGGCATCGCAGTCTGCCATCCGCACGCCCATTCGCTTTTCCAGTACCGCCATCAAAAGATTCACACGGTTATAATCTGTCCCTACCGCCGTACGCCTTGGCATCGGGAAACTGGTCTGGCAGACGAGAGCCTGAACCTCCAAAAGAAATGGCCGGCTGCCTTCCATCGTACAGGCAACCACAGAACCGGCTTCATTTGGGAGACGTCCCTGCATCAGATATTCCGAAGGATTTGGCACCTCCACTAAGCCCTGATTCTGCATTTCAAAAACACCAACTTCGTTTGTCGAACCAAAACGGTTTTTGACACCCCGGAGCATCCGGTACATCGCCGTTTTATCACCCTCGAAATAAAGCACCGTATCCACCATATGCTCTAACATTCTCGGACCAGCCACATTTCCTTCTTTCGTCACATGACCGACAATAAAAATCGTAATATTTTGGCTTTTTGCCAGCTGCAAAAGTATCGAAGTAATTTCGCGCACCTGGCTTACACTGCCGGGTGCCGCATCCACACTTTCCTCAAAAACGGTTTGAATCGAATCTACAATCAACACCTCCGGCTTCACCTCATCCACCGCCTGTAAAATGGTACCGATACATGTCTCTGAAAACAAATACAAATCATCCGTAAATTTGCCAATCCGCTCGGCACGGAGTTTAATCTGTCTTGCCGATTCCTCACCGGAGACATAAAGCACTTTCGTACCTTCAGCGGACACCAGACGGCACATCTGCAAAAGCAGAGTGGATTTTCCGATTCCCGGATCACCACCTACCAAAATCAAAGAGCCGGGTACGATACCACCGCCTAAAACCCGGTCCAATTCTTTCATACCGGTCGGTCGTCTGCACTCTTTCTGCGTCTCAATCTCATTCATCTTAGCAGGCTTTGCTGCCATCGGCACAGAGCGGCGTCCGCCACTTAAAGAAGTCCTTCCCCGCTTGCCATTAGCAGGTGCTTCCACCATCGTATTCCACTCATGGCATGCCGGGCACTGTCCAACCCACTTTGAGGACTCACAACCACATTCCTTACAAAAAAATACTGTCTTTTCTTTCGCCATAGTCACCTTTCCCACGATATAATGTGCAGAAGCACCGGCAAATTCTTGCCGGTGCCCAAAAATCACTTCATTTTCTTTTCCGAGGTATCCATACTTATCAGCACTTTACAATCTTAACACTGGATTTCGCGCCTTCGTTCAAAGATAAACTCGCATTGAGTTTGCCTCCGACATTTGTCGGGATTCTTCCTGCCGACACACCATCAACAACCAATTTATACTCGGTGGATGGTTCCATCTCAAGCGTGAAACTGATATCGCTTGGTGCTTCTACTTCAAACTCAACCACATCCGGATTACCCTTAAACTTTGTTACAGTAGAACCCGGTACCGATTCATACACTAACGTACCATTCTTCTCCAATTTGGTAATTTCCTTAAAGGTCTTGATTTTGTAGGTTGCACCCTCGAATGCAAAATCCGATTTTTTCGTCTTCGTATCCAGCAAATAATTGCCAAAGCTTAACGTCCCATCCGCATCTTTGCGAATCAATTCTTCTACTACGCCCATCTTGTGATTCCTCCTTCGTTCACTCGTTGACGCCTTTTCATTGCAGCATCTTTTTTATACTTCAAGTATACAATATTTCGACTTATTTTGCCATTACTTTTTTGTGATTTTTTCGTCACTTTTTCTCATCCGCAAAAGTCTTCTTTTTTACTACAATTTTCTTCTTCGTTCCTTTACAAGAAAGCGAAACATCCACCGTATCTCCGATAGAAATATCTTCCATAAGCACAGCCTCTGCCAAAACGTCCTCAAGTTCGGTCTGCAAAGCACGGCGGATTGGTCTTGCGCCGTAATCTTTATCAAAGCCTTTATCGGAAATAAAATCAACCACATCGTCTGCTATGCAAAGTTCCATATCCATCTGGTTTTTCACTCGTTTTGCAAACTGCTTTAACATAATCTTTGTAATATCTTTTATATTTTCCTTATTAAGGGCATGGAAAACAATCATTTCATCCACACGGTTAATGAACTCCGGCTTGAAGATATGTTTCACTTCTTCCATCACGCCTTCCTTCATCTTCTTGTATTCCTCCTCGCTCGTCTTCACCTGTCCAAAGCCAAGTGTTTTTGGAGAAATAATCCGGTTTGCGCCGGCATTTGATGTCATAATGATAATCGTATTTTTAAAATCCACCTTTTTGCCGTGGGCGTCCGTAATGTGACCATCCTCTAACACCTGCAAAAGCATATTAAAGACATCCGGATGTGCCTTTTCAATTTCGTCAAACAAAAGAACCGAATACGGCTTTCTGCGAACCTTTTCGCTGAGCTGCCCGCCCTCTTCATAACCAACATATCCCGGAGGTGAACCAATCATTTTCGACACGCTCTGTTTCTCCATGTACTCCGACATGTCAACGCGAATCATATCTTTTTCCGAACCAAATACAGCTTCTGCCAAAGCCTTGCTAAGTTCTGTTTTTCCGACACCTGTAGGTCCTAAGAATAAAAATGAACCAATCGGACGTTTTGGGTCTTTTAAGCCCACGCGCCCCCTGCGAATTGCACGAGCCACAGCCTTAACAGCATCATTTTGTCCAACGACACGCTCATGCAAAATGGCATCCAGTTTTTTGAGTCTCTCTTTTTCCGCTTCCTCCATCTGCTCTACCGGAATGTGTGTCCACTTGGCAACCACCTGGGCAATGTGAGATGGCAGAATTTTATCTTTTTTCTGTCGCTGTTCCTGTTTTAATTCTTCTTCTTTTTCTATTTTCTTTTCTAACTTCTTTTCCGCAGCAAGCAGCTCTCTCACGCGCTCTAAGTCACCGGCAATCAAGGCCTGCTCTTTCTGCTCATACAAATCTTCCCGCTCTTTTTCATATTCCTGCGTGCGGTCAGACTGTGCATAAACAGTCTGCAAATGGAATTTGGCAGATGCCTCATCAATCAAATCAATCGCCTTATCCGGCAGATAACGGTCATTCAGATAGCGCTCCGACAACTGGACTGCTGCCTCAATGGCTGCATCTGTAATTTCCACTTTGTGAAATTCCTCATAGCGGCTTCTAAGCCCCTTTAACATGCTAATCGTCTGAACAGCGGATGGTTCTTCAATGACAACCGGCTGGAAACGGCGTTCTAAGGCAGCATCTTTTTCAATATGCTTACGGTACTCTTCTCTCGTTGTCGCACCTATCACCTGAATCTCACCACGCGCCATCGCCGGTTTCAGAATATTTGATGCGTCAATTGCTCCTTCTGCGCCGCCGGCACCAATAACGGTATGCAGTTCGTCGATAAAAAGTAAAATATTTCCTGCCGCTTTCGTCTCGCGAAGGGCACGTTTAATCCGCTCCTCAAATTCGCCACGGTATTTCGAACCGGCAACCATGCCGGACAAATCCAATGTAAGAATTCTTTTTTGTTCCAATGTATCCGGCACCGCACCATCCACAATACGGGATGCCAGTCCTTCCACAATTGCCGTCTTACCAACACCTGGCTCACCAATCAAGCACGGATTATTTTTCATGCGCCGGCTGAGAATTCCAATCACACTCTCAATCTCATCGTCACGATTTAATACCGGATCCAGTTTTCCGTCCTTTGCATACTGCGTCAAATCTCTGGCATACTGGTCTAATGTCGGAGTACCCGAATTTTTCTTGTTGCGGGAACGGCTGGCAATCAGTTCATTTTTTGCCTGTACCATATCACCGCCGGTCGTGAGAATAATGTCTGTATAAAGCTTCTGAATTGGCGCACCTGACGCTAGCAAAATCTTATACGCCACACATGACGTGTCTTTTAAAATTGCCAACAGCATATGCTCCGTTCCAGTCTCTTTTAACTGCATTTTCCCGGCTTCCTCTGCTGCTGCCAGTAAAAGTTCCTCCAGTTTCGGCGAAGTCTCGCCCCGCAAAGGCTCTATTTCGACAACATCCGACATACCGCAGTATTCACGAACTTCTATGTCTAACCGCTCTTTATCCATGCCATTTTCTTTTAAAACTTTTGCTGCCACACCAGGTGCCGCACTAAGACCGAACAAAAGATGTTCGCTTCCGACAATCCTCTGTCCCATACGAATGGCAAATTTAGCAGCTTTATTCAACGCTTTTTCTGCTTCCGTAGTAAACTGTCTACTCATAATGATTCTCCATTTCGATATCCTTCATATTGGTTATAAATTTCGTCCACTAACTTGTGTACATCTTCACGCGATACATTTTTACAAATCGCCTGTGCTAAAATCAAATCCATTGTCTGCGCCAGTTCCATGCGCGCTTTAATTTCATCCACATCAACCGCCACAATTGCACCGTGACGCCTGTCAAGCTGCAGATATCCTTCTTGTCTGAGCATCGCATATGCCTTATTTACCGTGTGCATATTAATCCCAACCGTCTCTGCCATATCACGGACGGAGGGAAGATTTTCCCCTTCTCTTAACTCTGCCTTAACAATCGCATAAACAATCTGATTTCTAAGCTGGAGATACAATGCTTCATCACTGTTAAAATCAATGGATATATACATTTTTTATTTCCTCCTTTGTTCTATCCGCAGTATAACAGATAGCCTCTTAAAAATCAAGTTCCTTCCCTTTTTTATCCCGGCGCTTCATCGACATCTTAAGCATGGCAATCAAAAGGCTCAATACCGTAACAATCAAAACAATAATCACTGCCATAAGGACTGTCGTGGAAATCGGAAATGAACCACTGTCATCTGCCGTTTCGCCCTTATTCACACGTTCTACCATCGTTCCGGTATATTTCTGAATCGTCTGCTCCGTGCGGTCATACTGGTAAAGTGCCGCATCCCCGCCTTTTGGTTTCAGATACAAAAGCAGATAATTGTTATCCAAATCATGTTCCATCGTAAAAGCCGGCACCGTAACACCGGAAAGCACAACGGACGATTGAATATATCCTTCCGGCACCCGCTCTAAATCATCGGGATTTGCAACCTCAAATTCATAAGAATTTTTAATAATCTTTTTATCCCCTTTCTGCTCGACCACAAATCCAACAGACTGCGTTGTATCTGCCTCATCTTCCCGGCTCTCGGTCTCTTCCTTTGTTTCTTTCGTAACCATCACTTTATATTCTCTCACACTGCCATCTTCCGCCGTCACAACAAACGATACATCATTATTTCCCTCAGAAAGATTCTCGCCGCCACGCACCGAAACTCTCGCTTTCTCATCCTGAAGCGCATACGAATAATACAAAGAATCCGAATTAGCATCTACTGTCGCCTCATAAGCCGTAACTTCCGGCGAAAACTCCGGCGTCATCGAAACAGCGTCAAGTTTCAGCGTTTTCAGACGATTTTCTTTGGATTTTACCGGCGGTGCCGTCACTACCGGAACATTTGTTGCCTTCGGTGTAGTTTGTACCTCAGTATTTCCCGTCTTTTTCTTCTTTTTCACAACCGAAACCGCCACCTGGTTACTCCACATGGAAAATTTTTCGCCGCTTGCATTTGTCACCGATATATCTCCGTCTGCCCGGATTATCGTGGTTCCTTTTTTCTTTGCCTTGAATTGCAGGGAAAAGGTCTTTTTCGGCACTTCGGCCGTATTTCCCGTAGAGGCAATTTCCAGCATGCCATTTCCGCCGCTTACCTTTTTGCCACCGGAAAGAAAAGTTAAAATCGAATCATCATAGGAAAGACGGAACGAAACATCCGCAAAGGACTCGGCAGACGCCACCTGACATACTACCGTCACCTGACTTCCCTTGCTTACCGTCTCTGACAGTGCCGATAACTGCAGCGAACCGCTCGCCGCCTTTGCCGTAACCGGCAGACAAAATGCCATCATAAGTATCAAAATAATTCCTGCTGTCATTCTTTTTTTCATCGTATCGTCCCTTCCCTTTCTTGTCCTTTTTATTTGGGCATTGGGCTGTTTGCCGCCGGCATATTTTCATAAACCGGAATTGAAAATACCAATGGAGATTTGTCCATCATACCGGCATATGCCTTTTTCGTCTTAATCGATTCTTCATACGCCGCTTCCACATTTGTCATGTACTGATGGGAATAGCGTTTATAACTTGTCACGTTAAATTTTTCAAGATAACACGTATTTTGCCCCTTGGCAATATAGCCGGAACTTATGTACTGCGCGCCGCCGACAATCGAACGGTATGGGTCGGTCCAAGGTCTTAAATAGGTACCCGCCTTTTTATCACTCGCCCACTTCAGTCCGTTTAACACCGGTGTACTGCTGCTAGTCGCACCAATATTATAAAAATTATAAATTCCCGGATAGGAAGATACCGTACCGGTAACTGCCGTACTCGTTGTTGTCGCACTTGTCACGACTTCCTGTTTGACACGGCTAGCCAGATGATAAGGACTTGCCTTGCTAATCTTCGCTGCCTCCATGAATGCAGTCACATAATACATCGTTTTCGCCGCACCGGTGTTGACATCCGTATAGGAAAACTTCTTGTTGTAAAATGGTGTGTTGGACAAAATTGTATTGACACCGGATTTTGTCTGGTACTGCGACTGATATTCCAGTAACTCAAACATGTAAATACTTCGATCATTTAAATAGTTTCTGGGATCCATAAAATATGCCACCGCAGCTTTCGATGCAGCAACCCATGTGCTTCCGTCAAATACCTTCCACTTGCCGGTAGATGCATCGTATGCATCTTTTTCGGTTGACTTCCATGCCTTTGCTCTCGCATTGGAAATCAGGTTCACACCCGTTTTCGATTCCTCCGTTACAGCCGTATTCCAGTCAAGACCGGTTTTATAGGCTTTAAACTGCCAATACGGATATGCCGAATGAAGTGCACGCAAACTCTGTTTATACGATTCCGGAAATCCTTCATTTTTCATTGCCTGCTCAAACTGCGCATCGCTCATGGCAACTACCGCAACTTTTTTCGTCACCGGTTTCTTTGCAAGTTTTACATATTTCGCATTGGAATATCCGGTATAAGTCTTTCCCTTGTAGTTAAAACGCAGTTTATACCATCTGGTACTCTTTACTGCCACATCACTTACAATCGTAACTGCCGCTTTCTTGGCAATGGATACTTTTTTCCCGCCTACCTTTTTATATGCTGAACCGGTTCCTTTCTTTTTACGGATATTCGCCGCCTTTTTCACATTGAAAATCTGTGCATATATGCCTTTTCCCGCTGTCAGTTTCACATATTTATTCTGCAGATATGCCTTCCTTTTTTTCTTTTTATATGTAAAAGAAACATGGAACCATTTTTTCCCTTTCAGCGTCTTTTCACCAATTACTTTTATTTTCTTTCCCTTTGCAAGCGACATTTTTTTCCTGCCAACCTTATAAACACTCTTTCCATTTGCTTTGTAAAGCTTGGATTTTTTCAGCACCTTTGCACCCACTGAAACCGGCCGGTAGGATGTCTCATAGCGATAGGTAATTGTTGGTTCTGATGTAGATGCCGGCGTTACTGTCGGTGCAGGTACCGCAGTCGACGCCTGTTCAATCGCAATATAATTGGAACTGACAAAGCCTGTCAAAGTCGTGTTATCCTTTACAAAACTAACCTGATACCAGCCTGACAATTTCTCCAAAATAGTCACTTTATCTTCTTTCGCCAACAAAACATTGGCATTGTTATACTGTAAAATATCATAGGAAGTACCTGCCCCCGTGCGTACATTCAATGACGATGCCGTCACAATTCCCGTCTGGTTTGCCGCCAGTGAATTACCGCTGCGAAAAAACACCAGTCCACATAAAATTGTCATTCCTAAAATGGTGTAAAAGACTTTCCGGTTCATCGAATCTCTCCTTCTCATGCTTGTACAATTACATAAATGCGCTCGCTGGTTTCATTTGGCATCTGTTTCATATCTTCATCCAGAAAAGAAACCAACGCAAGCCCATTTTTCTCAATCAGTCGTTTTAATGTGTCCATATCATAGGCACGCTGGTAATGCGCTTCCTCCGTGCGCTCATACAGTTCGGAATCTGCCTGTTTTCTAAAAATTGTGAGCATATATTCGTTAATATCCTGATCTTCATAAAAATAGTTTTCCCAGATATAACTGACTTCCTCATCCTGCTCAACCCATGTCTGGTTGCCGATGATGTTTCGGTAACAGTACGCCGTCTTCAAATCGAAAATGAAATAACCGCCCGGTTTAACATACGTTTTCACCCGGCTAAAAAGTTTATTCATTTCCTCCTCATGAAGCAGATAATTCACGGAATCGCACACACTGAGCATCACATCTACCGGGCCGTCCAATTCCATTTCTTCCATGTTCTGATGCAGATACAAAATATCGGAACCGCTCTCTTCCTGCTTCTGCTTCGCAATCGCAAGCATATCCACCGATTTATCCAGACCAATCATGTCATATCCGGCAGCCGCAAATTTCTCCGTCATTACGCCGGTACCGCATCCCAGTTCACAGATTCTTCCGTTCAAAACGCCCTTCTCATGCAAATACTGCAAAAGATTTTCAAACCATGTCTCATAGGGAATATGATTCATCATATGGTCATATACATTGGCAAATCCTTCATACATCATCTCAATATCCTCCTAACATTCAATTGTCTCACTCAGTGAGAAAGAATACAACAGGCATTTTACCACCTTTTTTCCTGTCATTTTTTCCAGTGCATCCCGGTATAACTCCATCTGTCTCCGATAACGCGATATAAGCACTTTTTCATCCCCGGGCTTAAGCGAATCGGTTTTGTAATCCATGAGCACAATTCCGTCATCGGTCTCATAATATCCATCAATGATTCCCTGAACCAAAACTGTCTCATCTTCCCCGCGTTCATCAAACAAATCACGTGCCGGATACCCCATAACAAACGGCTGCTCTCTGTGGAGACGTCCTTCCTTCTGTGCTTGTCGCATTTTTCTTCCTAACGTCGAGTCAAAAAAAGCTGACAGCCGTCTATAATTTAACACCTCGGTATCACTTTCGCAAAGTCTGCCGGTCTCAACTAACCGTTTTACTTCTTTACGAATCTGTGCCTCATCTTCCGTATTTACAAAATCAATTACCGCCATCACCTGATGCCAGATTGTTCCGTATAAAGCACCTCGGTTTGCCGATTTTTCTTTTGTCTCTGTCTGCATAAACGCAGGAACCGGCTTTTCTTCCTCCTTCTCCTCATGTGTGAGAATGGTAAAGTCTTCCATGTCCAGTTCTTCCATCGACTGAATTTTCAAATCGGATACCGACACTTTTACCGGCAGCGGTTCCGGCTCCGGCTCATCCGCCGCATCCATCCATTCATACATCTCCTGTAAAGGTTTATCATAGCAGATGGTTGTGTCAAAATTATAAAGAGCCTGCTCCTTTACCGTCTCTTGTACCATACCATGTTCCACCTGTAAAATCAAATCATCCGTCTCGACTTCTACCAGATGAAATAAATCCGTCCGGATATGTACCGCCGGCAAGACCATATCGAAAAAGGTCTTTATTTTCTGCCTGTTTTCCCCGGTTACCGCCGCTGAATCCGTATTCTTTGCACATCCCAATAAAATCAATTTTTCCTTTGCACGCGTCATCGCAACATAAAGTTTACGCATCGCTTCGCCAAGTTCATCCTGGGCGTTTACGTATTTGAGATAATGGGTATAAATCGTTTTCTTCTTTGTCCTTTTTTCATTATCCACAACCGGCATTACCATCGCAATATCCGGATGAATCGTAAGGATGCTTTTATCCGGAGCATGAATTGCGTGCCCCATGCCGCCGATTATGCAGATTGGAAATTCAAGTCCCTTACTTTTATGAATTGTCATAATCCGCACAACATTTTCTTCTTCTCCTGAGAGATTTACTTCGCCCATCTCCTCGGTCTGCTGTGAAATTTTTTCCAGATAACGAACAAACGAATACAATCCGTGATAGGTCGTCCCATCAAATTCCCAGGCAATCGCCATCAAACTGTCCATATTCGCATTTCGCTGCACACCATTTGGCATTAGGCGGACCGCCTCGTAAATTCCTGTATGGTCATAAATATCCTGCACAATTTCTCCAACAGCCGCATAAGACGCCTTCTTCCTAAAATATGAAAGTGTCTCGAGAAAGTGCTGCAATTTCTCATACAAAGCATCACTCTTGTCATAGGTTAAAATGGCATCATACAAATCTGCCGTGCGATTTTCCATGCGGATAACAGCAAGTTCATCTTCAGTCAGAGAAAACATTGGTCCAAGTAACACTGCCGCCAAAGGAATATCCTGATGCGGATTGTCAATCACCTGAAGCATGGAAACCATAAGACCGATTTCCCTCGTATCAAAAAATCCTCTCTTTTTCTCCATCACTGCCGGAATTTCATAATCCTTCAGTGCATCGAAATACGCCTGTCCCTGTGAATTTGTCTGGACGATGATGACAACATCCCCATACTCAGCCTTTCGGTACCCTTCTTTATCCTTCACATAAAGCGGCGTTTCCCCCGATACTATTTCCTGAATTTTCAGTGCTGCAAGTGTGCCCTCCGCCTCCATATTCTGCTTTCCTAAAATCGCATAGACGTCCACATTTTTCGCAATTTTTTTTTCTGTATTTTCAAAATCACTTCCCAAATGCAGTTTGGCTTCATCGTCGTATTCCACACCGCCGATATCTGTATGCATCATACGGGAAAATACTTCATTCGTACTCTCTAACACAATTTCTCTGCTTCGGAAGTTCTTCTGCAAATCAATTCTGCGGTATAACGTTCCCTCTTTTTTATTGTAGGACAAAAGTTTTTCGGCAAACAATTCAGGACGTGCGCCACGGAACCGGTAAATACTCTGTTTGGCATCTCCTACCATAAAAATATTCGGCATTTCACCGGCAAGCCCATCTCTCGAAACCGCATGAAGAATCGTATCCTGCACATAGTTACTATCCTGGTACTCATCAATCATAATTTCAACAAATTCATTCGCCAGTTCCTTCGCTGCATCCGTTCGGACATATGCGCCGCTCTCCTCATCCTTTTGTAAAAGAATCGAAATCGTCAACTGCTCTAAGTCATTAAAGTCGAGAATCCCCCGCTCCCTTTTTTCTGCCACAAACAGTTCATGCAGCCTTCTGGTCAGGCGGAATAACGCCTTCATCTTCCGGCTCGTATCCTTTAAATCATTAAGATGTTCCTCTGCCTCTTTATCAAAATACTGTTCTTTCCATTCCACCATGCGTTTTTCAGCATCCTTGCAGCTTAAACGAACGGCTTCTTTATTTACCTTTTCCTCTCCCGTCAGGCCTCTTGGTGCACGGATTGTAAGTTTCGGAAGTCTGCCAAAATAAGCGCGATACTCTTCATATCCTGAGTTCTCCGGCAAATCCGACAAAAATGCCAGCATCTCATCCAGATAAGGCTCATAAAACAGCGGTTGGTTTGGTCCATGGCAAATATCTTTCAGTGCCTTATATTCCTGAAGTATTCCCTGAAGAAATGTTTTCGTGGAAGCCAGTAAGTTTTTCATAAATCCTGAGTTTTCCCATTCGTCCACCGTTTGGGCATCATAAAATGCCTCCATCTCATCCAGAAATCGGAGCGGAAACGGCTGCCCCATCATTTGATTATAAATTCTTCCAATCAGATTTCCCATTTCATCATCATGGCGGTTAAACTCACTCATTCCCGCCAGTTCCAGAAAATCTTCTTCACCCTTTCCATACTCCTCCTCCAACAATTCATCCAAAACATCCTGCATAAGAAGTCTTGTCTCTGCCTCAGTTCCCATGCGGAAAGCCGGGTCAAGACCAATCCGGTGAAAATACCGCTTTACGATTTCACTGCAAAAACTATGTACGGTAGAAATGTGTGCAAGTGAAAGACGCCCCTCCTGCCGCAGCAAATGTTCATTTGACGGGTCTTCTGCCAGTGCTTCTTCAATACGTTCGCGCAGGCGGTCTTTCATCTGGGCTGCCGCGAGTTTCGTAAATGTCACGACAACAAACTGATCCACATTTACCGGGTCTTTTTTGTCCGTAATCCGCTTAAAAATGCGCTCCACTAACACGGCTGTCTTACCGGAACCAGCGGCCGCCGAAACCAAAATATTGCAGCCTCTCATATCAATAATCTGCTGCTGATCTTTTGTCCAATTAATCGTCCCCATACAATGCCTCCCATACTTCGTCATCACTCATTTTTTTCATTTCGCGTACACCATCTTTTTTCGACTCATGTCCGCACACACTTCCATACGGGCAATAGGTGCATCCATCGTTATCTTCATACACATATGGTATAGCTTCGATTTTACCGTCTAGAATAGCTTTTCCACATTCTTTCATTTTTTCCTTTGTGTGAGCAATC
>OLSP01001230.1_pt1 | contig 24069 bp, 20 predicted proteins | sample 1672941 | NCBI WGS metagenome assembly OLSP01 (sample SAMEA3136739, study PRJEB25190) | human gut metagenome | reverse complement strand
AATTCTGAAACCCTTTCTGGTGAAGCGGACAAACGCTCATTACGTAAAGATGACGTCCTTTCTGTTCGTGGTTCAATTTTAGATCGTAATGGTCAATTGTTATCGGTGAGTGTACCGATGAGTGCAATCGTGGCTGAACCGCGTTTAATGCTAAAAGAAAATGCATTAGATGATAAAGAACGTATTAAAGCTCTCGCAAATGAATTAAATATGACGCCAGCCGAGTTGGTGAAAAAAATTGAGAAAAATGCAAAATCAGGTTTCTTGTATTTAGCGCGCCAAGTAGAAGCGAGCAAAGCGAATTATATTCGTGACCTCAAAATTAAAGGTATTTCATTAGAGACTGAACCACGTCGTTTTTATCCTCGTGTAGAAGAGGCGGCTCAATTAATTGGCTTTACTAACATTGATGGTAAAGGGATTGAAGGGGTTGAGGCAAGCTTCAATTCAATGTTAGTGGGTAAAGACGGTGCGCGTGTTGTTCGTAAAGATAAACGTGGTAATGTGGTTGAACATATTGCCGATGAGAAAAAATACGATGCACAAGATGTCACCTTAAGTATTGATGAAAAGTTACAATCCATGGTGTATCGTGAAATCAAAAAAGCGGTAACTGAGAACAACGCAGAATCAGGCACAGCCGTATTGGTGGATGTACGTACGGGTGAAGTATTAGCCATGGCAACTGCGCCTTCCTACAATCCGAATAACTTAGCTAATGTAAAAGACGAGTTAAAACGTAACCGTGCCATTACTGATACATTTGAACCGGGTTCAACCGTAAAACCTTTCGTTGTGTTGACCGCACTTCAACGTGGCGCAGTGAGACGTGATGAGGTAATTAATACAGGTTCATTTACCGTAAGTGGTAAAGAAATTGTCGACGTGGCACCTCGCCCACAACAAACCTTAGATGAAATTTTGATTAACTCCAGTAACCGTGGTGTGAGCCGTCTTGCGTTACGTATGCCACCTTCAGCATTAATGGAAACTTACCAAAATGCAGGCTTAGGTAAAGATACTGAGTTAGGCTTAATCGGTGAGCAACGCGGTGTATTAAATGCAAACCGTAAACGTTGGGCCGATATCGAACGTGCAACAGTGGCTTATGGTTATGGTATTACTTCAACGCCATTACAAATTGCGCGCGCCTATGCCACTTTAGGTAGCTTCGGAATTTATCGTCCGCTTTCTATCACGAAAGTCGATCCACCAGTCATTGGGCAACGTGTATTCTCTGAAAAAATTACGAAAGATGTAGTGGGCATGTTAGAGAAAGTGGCAATTAAAAATAAACGTGCGATGGTTGAAGGTTATCGTGTTGGTGTGAAAACAGGTACGGCGCGTAAAATTGAAAATGGTCACTATGTTAATAAATATGTGGCATTTACAGCGGGTATTGCACCAATTAGCGATCCACGTTATGCATTAGTTATTTTGATTAACGATCCGAAAGCAGGACAGTACTATGGTGGTGCGGTATCTGCGCCAGTATTCTCAAGCATTATGGGCTATGCATTACGCGCAAATGGTATTGCGCCAGATGCAGAACCAACAGAAAAAACAGCAAGACGCACTGTTCGCTTAAGCGATCAAAAATTTGAAAAAATGAATTAAGAAAAGGCAAAACAATGAAAAAATTGACCGCACTTTTTGATCTTCCAGTGCTTTCAGACATTAATGTGAAGGCGATGGTGTTAGATAGCCGCAAAGTGACTCAAGGAGATCTATTTGTGGCAGTAAAAGGGCATCGTTTTGATGCGAGTCAATTTGTTCCTCAAGCTATTTCTTCTGGTGCAAGTGCGGTCGTTTTAGAGACAGATTTAGAAAACGAGCATTTGAGCATCCAATGGCAAAATAATGTGCCAGTGATTCACTACTATCATTTATCAGCCCATCTTTCAGCATTGGCTGGTCAATTTTATGATAATCCTTCCGAGAAATTGACTTTAGTTGGGGTCACAGGAACAAACGGTAAAACCACCGTTTCTCAATTATTAGCTCAATGGGCTACGCTATTAGGCCACAAAGCAGCTGTCATGGGCACTATTGGCAATGGTTTATTAGGTCAAGTCAAGGAAGCCAAAAATACCACAGGTTCAGCCGTTGAAGTTCAAGAAAACCTCGCTGATTTTGTGGAGAAAGGGGCAGATTTTGCTTCTATCGAAGTGTCTTCACATGGTTTAGTTCAACACCGTGTTGAAGCCCTTAAATTTAAAGCCGCTATTTTTACCAATTTAAGTCGTGATCATTTGGATTATCACGAGACAATGGAAAAGTATGCGGAAGCTAAAAAACGCTTTTTCATTGATTTAGCGCCCGAATTACAAATTCTCAATGCTGACGATCCAATTGGGGCTGCGTGGTTAAGTGAATTACCAAATGGTATTGCAGTCAGCTGTCGCCCAGATTTTCAACCAACTTCTAAACAATGGCTTTATGCAACACAGATTCGTTTTACTCACGAAGGTGCTGTAATTGATGTTGCTTCAAGTTGGGGTAATGGCACATTACATAGCCCATTAATTGGCGCTTTTAACGTGAGTAATCTGTTGTTAGCCACGGCTGTTTTATTGGCTTTAGGTTATTCTTTCGATGATCTTATCCGTACAGTTTCACAGTTAAAGGGAGTAAATGGAAGAATGGAATTAATTAAAAAAGCAGGAAAACCAACGGTTATCGTTGATTATGCTCATACTCCAGATGCATTAGAAAAAGCATTAAATGCCGCGCGTGAACATTGTAAAGGTAAACTTTGGTGTATCTTTGGTTGTGGCGGTGATCGTGATGCAGGTAAACGTCCACTCATGGCAAAAGCGGCAGAGCAATTTGCTGATTTAGTCATTGTGACTCAAGATAATCCACGCACAGAAGATCCAAATAAAATTGAAGCGGATATTCTCACTGGTTTTAGCCGAATGGAAGATGTTGGTGTAATTCCAGATCGTGAAGAGGCCATTAAATTTACCATTGAGAACGCCGTTGAAGATGACGTGATCGTGATTGCCGGTAAAGGCCATGAAAACTATCAGATCATTGGGGATAAAACACTTCATTTCTCCGATCAAGAAGTGGCTGAAGCCTATTTAACGAAAAAATAAAAAACAGAATGATTAAACTAACAACTCAGCAGCTTGCCCAAATTTTCAATGCTAGTCTTATTGGAGATGGGCAAGTTGTTGTTGAAAATATTAATACTGATACACGTAAAGCTTTATCCAACTCGCTTTTCTTTGCGTTAAAAGGTGAGCATTTTGATGCACATCAATACTTAGATAAAGCCGTTGAGCAAGGTGCGACAGCCTTAGTTGTGCAACAAGCCAACACTCAAATTACAACGCCGCAATTGGTTGTTGAAGATACGCGCTTAGCTCTTGGTCAATTAGCAAAATGGTTACGTGAAAAAATTAATCCTCGAACCGTGGCGATGACAGGTTCATCGGGTAAAACGACGGTGAAAGAGATGACAGCATCCATTCTGCAACAAACATCTGGCAATCCAGAAGCCGTCTTATTCACTAATGGTAATTTCAACAACGACATTGGCGTACCATTAACGTTATTACGCTTAACTGAGCAGCATAAATTTGCTGTTATTGAGTTAGGTGCCAATCATCTAGGTGAAATTGATTACACAACGCATCTTGCACAGCCTGAAGCTGCATTAGTGAATAACGTGGCAGCAGCACATTTAGAAGGTTTTGGCTCAATTGAAGGCGTAGCACGTGCGAAAGGTGAAATCTATCGTGGTTTAACCCCAAATGGTGTAGCCATTATTAACAGTGAACATAATTATATTGAATTGTGGCAAAAAGAAATTGGCTCTCATTCCATTCAATATTTTAATGGTGGCGATTACAAAGCTGAAAATGTAAAAAATTCATCAAATGGCTCAACGTTTACGCTAGTTTCACCAAAAGGTAGCATTGAGATTAATTTACCTTATTTAGGTGAGCATAATGTAAAAAATGCCTTGGCAGCGACCGCACTTGCTATGAATGTCGGTGCAGGTCTTGCTGATGTTAAAGCAGGACTTGAACACCGTTCTCAAGTAAAAGGGCGTTTATTCCCGATTCAAGTGAATGAAAATCTACTTTTATTAGATGATACCTACAATGCAAATGTCGATTCTTTACAAGCTGCGATTGATGTTTTAAAAGGTTATGATGCTTTCCGCATTCTACTCGTGGGCGATATGAAAGAATTAGGCGAGGATAGTCTAAAATGTCATCAACAAGTGGGTGAGCACGCCAAACAAGCTAAATTAGATTTAGTGCTTTCTTATGGAATAGAAAGTGCGGTCATTTCTGAAGCTGTTTTGGGAAAACATTTTACAGATAAAGCTGAATTGACAGCTTATGCGTTAGATATTATTAAACAGAAATTACAAGAAAACCAAAAAGTCGTCGTATTAGCGAAGGGTTCGCGCTCAATGAAAATGGAAGAGACGATTTATTCATTAAAGGATAGCTTATGTTAGTTTGGCTTGCTGAATATTTAGTTCGCTACGAAACGGCATTTAATGCCATTTCCTATATTACCGTACGTGCGATTTTGGCATTATTAACCGCACTTTTCATTTCTTTATGGATTGGTCCGAAAGTGATCAAACGCCTTCAAATTTTAAAATTTGGTCAAGAAGTGCGTAATGACGGTCCTGAAAGTCATTTTGCGAAAAAAGGTACGCCAACCATGGGCGGTGTGATGATTTTATTCTCCATTGGTGTCAGTACTTTATTATGGGCTAATTTAACGAATCCCTACGTTTGGATTTGCTTATTTGTATTGTTTGGCTATGGTGCAATTGGCTTTGTGGATGATTTCCGTAAAATCACGCGTAAAAATACCGATGGTTTAATTGCGCGTTGGAAATATTTCTGGATGTCAGTGGTGGCATTAATAGCGATCATTTGGTTGTATTGGTTAGGTCATGATACCGATGCAACCCGTTTAGTGATTCCATTCTTCAAAGATATCATGCCACAATTAGGCCTATTCTATATTGTGTTGTCTTACTTTGTGATTGTGGGCACAGGTAATGCGGTAAATTTAACCGACGGTTTAGATGGTCTTGCAATTATGCCAACAGCGTTAGTCGCAGGTGCATTTGCTTTAATTGCATGGGCGACCGGTAACGTTAATTTTGCAGAATACTTACATATTCCTTACATCAAATATAGTTCTGAAGTGGTGGTGTTCTGTACCGCAATCGTAGGCGCAGGCTTAGGTTTCTTATGGTTTAATACTTATCCAGCTCAAGTCTTTATGGGCGATGTTGGCTCCCTTGCACTTGGTGGTGCACTTGGTGTCGTTGCCATCCTTGTTCGTCAAGAATTCTTATTAGTGATTATGGGCGGTGTATTTGTTGTTGAAGCCTTATCTGTCATTTTGCAAGTGGGTTCTTACAAATTAAGAAAACAACGTATTTTCAGAATGGCACCAATTCATCACCACTTTGAATTAAAAGGTTGGCCAGAACCTCGAGTGATTATTCGGTTTTGGATTATTTCCTTGATGTTGGTGTTGATGGGGCTTGTAACGCTCAAACTAAGATAATTTTTGTAGGGTGCACTTGTTGCACCCTGCGTGATCCCAGAATACGAGAGAAGAAAAACAACATGACAACTCTATATCAAAATAAAACTATTACCATCATAGGCCTTGGAAAAACAGGACTTTCTTGCGTTGAATATCTTCAATCTCAACAAGCAAACATCCGTGTGATTGATACACGCCAACATCCAGCAGGCGCGGATAAATTACCTAAAAATGTACCCTTACACACAGGTAGTTTGAATCAACAATGGTTACTTGAAAGCGATATTATTGTCATTAGCCCGGGACTTGCGGTAAAAATACCTGAAATTCAGACCGCAATTTCAGCTGGTGTGGAAGTGATTGGGGATATTGAATTATTCTGCCGAGCAGCAACGAAGCCAATTGTTGGGATTACCGGCTCTAACGGTAAAAGCACCGTGACAACATTAGTCTATGAAATGGCGAAAGCGGCGGGAATAAAAGTGGGCATGGGCGGAAACATTGGCATTCCTGCGTTGTCATTATTAAATGAAGATTGCGATCTTTATGTATTAGAGCTTTCCAGTTTCCAACTTGAAACCACTAACAGTTTGAAAGCGGCTGCAGCGACTGTGCTTAATGTGACAGAAGATCACATGGATCGCTATGTGGATTTAGAAGATTATCGCCAAGCCAAATTACGTATTTACCATAATGCGGAAACAGCGGTAGTGAATTTAGAAGATAAACTCACTTTTGGCGAAGGTGAAAATCAAGCTAAGAAGGTGGTGTCTTTTGCTGAAAATCAAGCGGATTACTGGTTGAAAACCGAAAATGGTAAACAGTACTTAATGGCGAAAGAGGAAGTCATTTTACCTTGTGATGAAGCAACCTTGGTTGGTCGTCATAATTACATGAATATTTTAGCAGCGACAGCATTAGCGCAAGCAGTAGGCATAAGTTTAGAGGCAATTCGTACCGCACTTCGTCAATTTAAAGGCTTAGACCATCGTTTCCAATTAGCACATCAAGCGAATGGCGTTCGTTGGATTAATGATTCCAAAGCCACTAATGTAGGTAGCACCGTTGCCGCATTAGCAGGTTTATATGTTGAGGGTACGTTACACCTTTTATTAGGTGGTGATGGTAAAGGTGCAGATTTTTCTGAACTAGCCGATTTAATCAACCAACCTCATATTTCAACGTATTGTTTTGGTCGAGATGGAAAACAACTTGCGGCACTTTCAAGCCAAAGTCATTTATTTGAAACCATGCAACAAGCGATTTCATTTTTACGTCCACGTTTAAAATCAGGCGATATGGTGTTATTATCTCCCGCTTGTGCAAGTTTGGATCAGTTTGCCTCTTTTGAAAAACGTGGCGAAGAGTTTACTCGTTTAGCAAAATTAGCTTAAAGAATTAGGGTAGTAATGGAATTTATCAATAAAATTAAACAACATTATGAACAATGGGCGAGAGTAACACCGCAAGGATTACTTTACGATCGCGCATTGTTTTGGCTTTTTGTCGTGCTATTGTTGATTGGTTTGGTGGCTGTAACTTCTGCTTCGATGCCTTACAGTGCACGCGTATTTAATGATACATTCTATTTTGCTAAACGTGATGCCGTTTATGTCTTGCTTTCTTTAGCAACCTGCTATTTAACTCTCCAAATTTCTTCTTCCCAATGGGAAAAGTGGCACGCAAAAGTCTTCTTGTTAGCTATTGTTTTATTAATACTGGTTCTTGGTATCGGGACTTCTGTTAATGGTGCTAAACGTTGGATTTCTTTAGGAATTTTAAATTTCCAGCCTGCGGAATTTGCGAAGTTAGCGTTGACCTGTTTCCTGGCGAGCTATTTTACGCGTCGTTATGATGAAGTACGTGGTAAAAAATTCAGTGCGGCTAAGCCTTTCATTGTGATGGGCGTATTAGGGATATTCTTACTAGCTCAGCCTGACTTAGGGAGTACCGTTGTACTTTTCGTTATTACCTTTGGCATGCTTTTTATTGTCGGTGCGAATTTTTGGCAATTTATTTTGCTAATTGGTACAGGCATACTTCTCTTTGTATGGCTGGTTCTCTCAGCCTCTTATCGTTTAAAACGTTTTACCGGTTTCTTAGAGCCGTTTAAAGATCCTTATGGAACAGGATTCCAGTTAACTAATTCTTTGATGGCCTTTGGTCGTGGTGAAATTAGTGGGGAAGGACTCGGTAACTCCATTCAAAAACTTGATTATCTTCCTGAAGCACATACTGACTTTATCATGGCGATTATTGGTGAAGAGTTCGGCTTTATTGGTATTTTGGTTGTTGTGATTCTTTTAGGTCTCTTGATTTTCCGAGCGATGAAAATCGGACGTGAATCACTCATGTTAGAACAACGTTTCCGTGGCTTTTTTGCTTTAGGTATTAGTTTCTGGATTTTCTTCCAAGGTTTCGTCAATCTTGGTATGGCTTTAGGGATGCTACCAACAAAAGGTTTAACTTTCCCATTAGTGAGTTACGGTGGTTCAAGTATCATTATTATGTCGGCAACCGTAGGGATTTTATTGCGTATTGACCATGAAAATAGATTACAACGAGGTGGTCAAGCGCGTTTGAGAGATGATTAGGAATATTTATGAGTAAAAAATTATTAGTTATGGCGGGTGGTACTGGTGGACATGTTTTCCCCGCCATCGCGGTTGCTCAAACCTTACAAAAAGAAGGTTGGGAAATTTGCTGGTTAGGCACCAAAGATCGAATGGAAGCACAGCTTGTACCAAAACATGGTATTCCAATTCGTTTTATTCAAATTTCAGGGTTGCGTGGTAAAGGCATTAAAGCATTACTTGGTGCCCCTTTTGCTATTTTAAGAGCGGTATTGCAAGCTCGTAAAATTATCAAAGAATATCAACCTAATGCGGTATTAGGTATGGGTGGTTATGTATCTGGCCCGGGTGGCATCGCGGCAAAACTTTGTGGCGTGCCGGTTATTTTACATGAACAGAATGCCGTAGCGGGCTTAACCAATGAATGGTTAGCAAAAATTGCGACACGTGTATTACAAGCTTTTCCAACTGCATTCAAAGATGCCGAAGTGGTAGGAAACCCAGTTCGCCAAGATTTATTTGAAATGCCATCACCACAAGCGCGTTTTTCAGAAAGAAGTGGAAAATTGAGAGTGCTTGTCGTGGGGGGGAGTCAAGGTGCTCGCGTACTCAATCAAACGATTCCACAAGTAGTAGCACGTTTGGCAGATAAACTAGAAGTGCGTCATCAAGTGGGTAAAGGTTCAGTTGAAAGTGTGACTGCACTTTATGGTGAATACGCCGGTTCGGTCAAAATTACAGAATTTATTGATGATATGGCGGAAGCCTACGCATGGGCTGATGTGGTGATTTGTCGTTCTGGTGCTTTAACAGTATGTGAATTAGCGGCAGTGGGGACACCAGCAATTTTCGTACCATTCCAGCATAAAGATCAACAACAATATTTAAATGCAAAATATCTTGCCGATGTCGGTGCAGCAAAAATCGTTCAGCAAAATGAATTAAATGCGGATGTGTTAGTTGATTTCTTAGAAAAAACAGATCGTGAAACCTTGTTAGCGATGGCGATTAAAGCAAAAGAAATGTCAGCACCATTAGCGGCTAAACGTGTAGCTGACGTCATCGTAGAGAACGCGAAATAAGAACAGAGAAGTTAAGGGGAGTAAATAGACCCTTAATCTAAAAGTGCGGTTAAAAATAAAGGTGAAATAATATGAAACATATTTCGGACGAAATTAGAAAGATTATTCCTGAGATGCGTCGAGTTCAACAAATTCATTTCATTGGTATCGGTGGTGCCGGTATGAGTGGAATTGCCGAAATTTTATTAAATGAAGGTTATGATATCTCTGGTTCCGATATTACAGATGGTGTTGTGACTCAGCGTCTAGCTCAAGCGGGCGCAAAAATTTTCATCGGTCACCAAGCTGAAAATGTGCAAGGGGCAAGTGTGGTTGTGGTATCAAGTGCGATCCATGAAGATAACCCTGAATTAATCGCCGCAAAACAAAATCGTATTCCAGTGATTCAGCGAGCACAAATGTTGGCTGAAATTATGCGTTTCCGTCATGGTATTGCAGTAGCAGGTACTCACGGTAAAACTACAACGACAGCCATGATTTCGATGATTTATACTCAAGCGAAACTGGATCCAACTTTTGTTAATGGTGGTTTAGTTAAATCAGCCGGTAAAAATGCGCATTTAGGTGCAAGCCGTTATTTAATCGCTGAAGCAGATGAAAGTGATGCCTCTTTCTTACACTTACAGCCAATGGTTTCTGTGGTGACCAATATTGAACCGGATCATATGGATACCTATGAAGGTGACTTTGAGAAAATGAAAGCCACCTATGTAAAATTCTTGCATAACTTACCGTTCTATGGCTTAGCGGTGATGTGTGCTGACGATGCTGTGTTAATGGAACTAGTTCCTCAAGTTGGACGCCAAGTGTTAACTTATGGTTTCAGTGAACATGCTGACTATCGTATCGAAGATTATGAACAAACGGGGTTCCAAGGTCATTACACCGTAGTTTGTCCAAGTGGTGAACGTATTAATGTATTATTAAATGTACCGGGTAAACACAATGCGTTAAACGCAACCGCAGCACTTGCAGTCGCAAAAGAAGAAGGCATTGGCAATGAAGCGATTTTAGAAGCGCTTGCTGATTTCCAAGGTGCGGGCAGACGTTTCGACCAATTAGGCGAGTTTATTCGTCCAAATGGTAAAGTACGCTTAGTGGATGATTATGGTCATCACCCAACAGAAGTTGGCGTGACAATCAAAGCAGCACGTGAAGGCTGGGGAGATAAACGTATTGTGATGATTTTCCAACCACACCGTTATTCACGTACTCGCGATTTATTTGATGATTTCGTGCAAGTTTTATCCCAAGTGGATGCATTGATTATGTTAGATGTTTATGCAGCAGGGGAAACGCCAATCGTTGGTGCAGATAGTAAAGCACTTTGTCGTTCTATTCGTAACCTAGGAAAAGTCGATCCAATTTTAGTTTCTGATACAGAACAACTTGGTGATGTATTAGATCAAATTATTCAAGATGGTGATTTAATTCTTGCCCAAGGTGCGGGAAGTGTAAGCAAAATTTCTCGTGGTTTAGCAGAATGTTGGAAAGCATAAATACATCGAAAAATAACCGCACTTTTAATGAAAAATAAAAAGAAAACAGGATAAAACAATGAATTTAAAACAAGAAAAAATTGCCGTGTTGTTAGGCGGCACATCAGCTGAACGTGAAGTGTCTCTTAATTCTGGTGCAGCTGTGTTAAATGCATTAGTGAGTCAAGGCTATAATGCGCACGGTATCGATCCTAAAGAATATAATGTCGCGAATTTAAAAGCAGATGGTTTTGATCGCGTTTTTAACATTTTACATGGTCGCGGTGGTGAAGATGGCACCATGCAAGGTTTATTAGAACAAATAGGCTTGCCTTACACCGGTTGTGGCGTGATGGCTTCAGCATTAACCATGGATAAAATGCGTACCAAAATGTTGTGGAAAGCCTTTGGTTTACCTGTTGCTGACATGGAGATCGTGACCAAAGAAAACGCTCACGAACTAAACCCACAAGCTGTGGTCGAAAAATTAGGTTTACCTTTGATGGTTAAGCCATCTCTTGAAGGTTCAAGTGTGGGTTTAACGAAAGTGAAAGCGGTCGAAGAATTAAAAAGTGCGGTCGATTATGCACTTAAATTTGATAACACCATTTTGATTGAAGAATGGTTAGCGGGTGATGAATTAACGGTACCTGTTTTAGGGGGTGAAGTATTGCCGGCTGTTCGCATTGTGCCAGAAGGTGAGTTTTATGATTACGATGCGAAATATATTTCAGATAATACTCAATATTTTTGCCCTGCGGGTCTTTCAGCTGAACGTGAGCAAGAATTAGCGAAATTAGTTAAACGTGCTTATGACGTTGTGGGTTGTCGTGGCTGGAGCCGCATTGATGTAATGACTGATTCACAAGGTAATTTCCGTTTAGTAGAAGTAAACACGAACCCAGGCATGACAAGTCACAGTTTATTCCCTAAATCTGCATCAACAGTCGGTATTTCATTTGAACAACTCGTCGTGAAAATTTTGGAGTTGAGTGCGTAATGAATGTAATTAAGCGCAAAAATACACCGCCAACGCAATTTGGTCGCTCATCTAGCGGGGAAGGTAAATTCCGTTTTATGTTGCAGATTAAACTTGCTTTGGTGTTACTTTGTGCGGGGCTAGGGTATTTCGTTTATTCAAACTGGCAAAGTTGGCTTGAAAGCTTAGACGGTGATAGAAAAATTACTGCCTATGCATTAGTGGGGCAAAATGAATTTACCACTTATCCAGATGTGCAAGACGTATTACTCAAAATGGGTTCACTTAAGGGCTTCTGGGGACAGGACGTTAAGCAAATTCAAGAGCAGCTTGAAACGATTCCTTGGGTAAAAGGTGCGGTGGTTCGTAAAATTTGGCCAAATCGTTTAAGTATTTGGCTATCAGAATATCAGCCAGTTGCAATTTGGAATAAAACAGAGTTCGTCACAAAAGAGGGAACTGTTTTTCAATTACCGATGGATAAGTTAAAAGAAAAAGCTTTACCTTATTTAGGTGGCCCAGATTATCAAAGCTTGAAAGTATTAGAAGCTTGGAATCAAATTTTCGCTGATTTTAAAGCCAAAAATTTAGTGGTTAAAGGTGTTCGAATTGATGATCGCGGTGCATGGCAAGTTACGCTAGATAATGATATAGTATTGAAACTTGGGCGTGGAGATTGGAAACCAAAATTAGATCGATTTGTAACGATTTATCCACAAATTGAAGTGCCTGAAGGTAAACGAATTGATTATGTAGATTTGCGCTATGCATCTGCATCAGCAGCGGTTGGATTGACAGAGAAATAAAAATAATTCATTAGGTGTAATAAGAAAATGGGAAAAGAGTTGGAACCGAAAGTCATTGTAGGTCTTGAAGTTGGTACATCAAAAGTTGTTGCTGTCGTTGGGGAAGTGCTTCCTGATGGCGTCGTAAATGTACTTGGCGTGGGTAGTTGTCCATCAAAAGGGATTGATCGTGGCAGTATTACTGATTTAGATGCCGTTGTTAATTCTATCCAACGTGCTATTGAGGCAGCTGAATCAATGGCCGATTGCCAAATTATGAGCGTGACTCTTGCGATTACAGGTGAACATATTCAAAGCTTGAATGAGAGCGGCTTTGTTGCTATTTCTGAAAATGAAGTGACTCAAGATGAAATCGATGATGCTTTGCATACAGCAAGCTCAGTGAAATTACCTGAGGGGCTTTCTTTATTACACATCATTCCACAAGAATATGCCGTAGATAAACAAGTTAATATTAAAAATCCATTAGGTTTACAAGGTGTTCGTTTAAAAGCAAACGTACACTTAATTGCATGTCACCAAGACTGGCAAAATAACTTGAAAAAAGCAGTTGAGCGTTGTGGATTACAAGTTGATAAAGTCGTGTTCTCCGGCTTTGCAGCAACACATTCTGTTTTAACTGAAGATGAAAAAGATCTTGGTGTTTGCTTAGTTGATTTCGGTGCAGGCACCATGAATATGATGGTTTACACCAATGGCTCATTGCGTTTCAGCAAGGTTATTCCTTACGCAGGCAATATTGTCACGAATGATATTGCTCATGCATGTACCGTTTCTCGTGCAGAAGCAGAACGCATTAAAGTGAACTATGCAAGTGCATTATATCCGGCACGTTTACATGGTGACAAGAAAATTGAAGTGGCAAGTATTGGTGGGCGAGCACCACGCGCGTTAACAAAAAGTGATTTATCTTTAATCACTTCAGCAAGATATATTGAACTATTAGGCGTTGTTAAGGACGAATTAGATAAGCTTAAAGCAGATTTAGAAACCAAACATATTAAATTTGAATTAATTGCGGGGGTCGTTATCACTGGTGGTGGTGCACAGATTGAAGACTTAAAAGATTGTGCATCAAGTGTATTTGGTTGCCAGGTGCGTATTGGTAGTCCACTAAATATCACGGGGTTAACAGATTATGTAAATCGTCCGCAATATTCAACAGTCGTGGGATTGCTACAATATCATCATCAAAATAGTGATAATGATCCTGTGGATAGTAACTATGGCGATGAAGCATTAGGAAAAAAATTCTGGAAAGGCCTTAAAAATATTTTCAACAAAGTGAAATCAGAATTTTGATCATTTTGACTTTTTCATTTACAATAAGAAAGATTTAACTTTTATTAATATGCTAGCAGAGTATTAGCAGTAACGGAGAACAGCAAATGTTATACCCAGAGTATGGTGATTTTGAAGAGCAAACAGGTGCACTGATTAAGGTTGTCGGTGTCGGTGGAGGCGGCGGTAACGCAGTTAACCACATGGTTGCTAACATGGTGCAACAAGAATTCAATGGTAATTTCTTGGGCGAAAGTGCAATTGATAGCGAAGAGCACGGTAAAATCGTATTCTATGCGGTGAATACCGATGCGCAAGCATTACGCAAAAGCCAAGTTCAACAAACTGTACAAATTGGTGGGGCAACAACGAAAGGTCTTGGTGCGGGGGCAAACCCAAATGTAGGTCGTAAAGCGGCTGAAGATGACCAAGAAGAAATCCGTAAAATGCTTGAAGGTGCAGACATGGTCTTTATCGCAGCCGGTATGGGCGGTGGTACAGGTACTGGTGCCGCACCAATCGTCGCTAAAGTTGCGAAAGAATTAGGTATTTTAACTGTTGCTGTTGTTACTAAGCCATTTAGCTTTGAAGGCAAAAAACGTATGCAATTTGCTGAATTAGGGATTAAAGATCTTTCACAATACGTGGATTCAATGATCATTATTCCTAACCAACAAATCCAAAAAGTTCTCCCTAAAAATGCAACCTTAATTGATGCTTTTGCTGCTGCAAACGACGTATTACGTAACTCTGTTATGGGCATCTCCGATATGATTACCTCTCCTGGTTTAATCAACGTGGACTTTGCAGACGTAAGAACCGTTATGTCGGAAATGGGCCAAGCAATGATTGGTTTCGGTTCAGCTCAAAGTGAACCAGGTGCAGGTCGTGCAGAAGAAGCTGCGCGTCTTGCAATTAAAAATGATTTATTAGAGAAAGTCGATCTTTCTAATGCTAAAGGTATTCTTGTTAATATTACCTCAGGTATGGATCTCGGCTTTGACGAATTTAACGTGGTGGGTGACACAGTAGGTAGCTTTGCATCAGAAGACGCGACTATCGTTGTGGGTACCAGTTTAGTCCCTGAAATGAGCAATGAAATTCGTGTCACGATCGTTGCAACAGGTTTAGGTGATGTTGTTGCGGCTGAGCCAGTCGTAATTGCTCGTCCTCAAGCAGCAGTACAACAAGCCCCAGTTCAACAGCCTGTAGCGCAAGAAACGATTCAACCACAACCGCCAGTTGGTTTACATGGTTTAGATGCATTAAGACATAATCCACAACCAGAACCAGCACAGGAACAAAATCCGCAATACGGTAACTTAAATAAACCGCTTGATCCAAGCCGTTTAGAACAGTTAAGAAATAATCCTAATTTCTTTAATCCGGCATCATTTGGTCGTGATGAGAAATAAGAGTAGAAGTAATCTTGTTGTGAAGCAATAAGGTAAAAGAGATGATTAAACAAAGAACATTAAAACAAAGCATTAAAGTCACAGGTGTAGGCTTACATAGCGGCAAAAAAGTAACCTTAACGTTGCGTCCGGCTATGCCAAATACTGGCGTGATTTACTGCCGTACTGATCTTAATCCGCCGGTGACTTTCCCTGCGAATGCTGATTCAGTGCGTGATACAATGCTTTGTACTGCACTTGTGAATGAGCAAGGTGTGCGTGTTTCAACCGTAGAACACTTAAACGCGGCATTAGCTGGTTTAGGTATTGATAACATCATTATCGAAGTTGATGCACCTGAAATTCCAATCATGGACGGTAGTGCAAGCCCATTCATTTACTTGCTTTTAGATGCTGGTATTGAAGAACAAAATGCACCAAAGAAATTTATTCGTATTAAGAAAAATGTACGAGTAGAAGACGGTGACAAATGGGCAGAATTTAAACCTTATAATGGTTTCCGTTTAGATTTTACAATCGATTTTGATCATCCAGCGATTAGTAAAAATGTACGTAATTATGTGATGGATTTCTCTGCACAAGCATTCGTACATCAAATTAGTCGTGCAAGAACCTTTGGTTTCATGAAAGATATTGAGTATCTTCAATCTCAAGGTCTTGCGTTGGGTGGTAGCCTAGATAATGCTATCGTATTAGATGATTACCGTATCTTAAATGAAGATGGATTACGTTTCAGAGATGAATTAGTTCGTCACAAGATGCTTGATGCGATTGGCGATCTTTATATGTGTGGCTATAACATCATCGGTGATTTCAAAGCTTATAAATCGGGTCACGGTTTAAATAATAAGTTACTCCGTGCTGTACTTGCCGATCAGGAAGCGTGGGAATTTGTTACCTTTGAAGATAAGAAACAAGTTCCACAAGGTTATGTTGCGCCCGCGCAGGTACTCATCTAACAATGTTTTGTTGAAAAGCTATACTTCTTCCGGGAGTATAGCTTTTTTATTTCCCATCTTGCTCTATTATTTTTGTTTTCTGCGAAGGTAAAGAGCGGTCAAAAATAGAGGTATTTTTATATGAAAAAATTATTTACCGTGCTTCCTCTTGTGCTAGCAACTTCTGCTGCAATGGCATATGAACAGGATAAAACCTATCAATTTACCATATTGCACACTAATGATACGCACGGACATTTTTGGCCGAATGCAAAAGGTGAATATGGCTTTCCAGCACATAAAACAATTGTTAATCGCGTAAAAGCAGAAGTCGAGCAAAAAGGTGGCTCTCTCGTTTTATTAAATGCGGGTGATTTTAATACAGGTGTGCCAGAGTCTGATATGCAAACAGCAGAACCCGATATTAAAGCAATGAATGCGATGGGCTATGAAGCAACCGTATTAGGTAACCACGAGTTTGATAATCCATTACAAGTACTGGATATGCAAGAAAAATGGGCAAACTTCCCATTTTTATCAGCAAACGTGATTAACACCAAAACCGGTAAAACCTTAGTTAAACCTTATACCATTTTAAATAAACAAGATCTTAAAATTGCCGTGGTAGGTTTAACCACAGAGGATACTGCAAAATTAGGTAACCCAGAATACCTTCATAATGTGAAGTTTGAAGATCCAACCACAGTAGCTAAAGCCACATTAAAAGAGCTAAATAAAACCGTTAAGCCAGATGTAAAAATCGCTTTAACACATATGGGCTATTACTATGATGCGAAACATGGTTCAAATGCGCCAGGTGATGTAAGTCTTGCACGTAATTTAGATAAAGGCGCATTCGATATGATTATCGGTGGTCACAGCCATGATCCGATTTGCGTGGATGAAAAAGGCGTATGGATTAAAGATTATCAACCTACTCAGCCATGTAAACCAGATTTCCAAAATGGTACTTGGATTATGCAGGCCTTTGAATGGGGCAAATATGTTGGTCGAGCTGACTTTGAGTTCAAAAATGGTGAATTAAAATTAGTGAATTATCAATTAATTCCAGTGAACTTGAAGAAGAAAGTGAAAAAAGAAGACGGTAAAACGGAATACGTAAATTACGCAGAAGAGATTCCACAAGATCCAGAAATGGAAAAACTTTTAAAATCTTACCAAGATAAAGGTGATGCTTTATTAAGCCAAAAAGTGGGTAAACTAAAAGGTAAGTTAGAAGGCGACCGTACCATTATTCGTTTTGAACAAACTAACCTTGGTCACTTAATTGCAGAAGCACAACGTCAAAAAGCGAAAGCAGACATTGGTATCATGAACTCAGGTGGTATTCGTGATTCTATCCAAGAAGGTGATGTAACTTATAAAGATATTTTAAAAATCCATCCATTTGGTAATATTGTGAGCTATTTTGAATTAACTGGTAAAGAATTACTAGATTATTTAAATGTGGTGGCATTTAAAGAAGTGGATTCTGGTGCTTATGCACAATACTCAGGTATCAGCATGACAGTGAATCGTGCGGATAAGAAAGTTGAAAATGTGAAAATTCAAGGTAAACCATTAGATTTAAATAAAACTTACCGTATTTCTTTACCAAGTTATAATGCGGCGGGTGGAGATGGTTATCCGGTTATGACCAAAAATCCAACTTTCGTTAACACTGGTTTTATTGATGCGGATGTTTTAAAAGAATTTTTTGAGAAAAATTCACCTATTAATGCTGAGAAATACATCCCTCATAATGAAGTAACCTTTAAATAAGGAATGAAATGGCATTAGATTTATCAGAAATTCGTCAGCAAATTACGCAAATTGATCGCAGCTTGTTAAAGCTGCTTTCAGAGCGTCATCGTCTGGCATATGATGTAGTGAGAAGCAAAGAAGTGACGCAAAAAGCGTTGCGTGATTTAGAGCGTGAGCAACAGCTCTTACAAGAGCTTGTGCAATTTGCTGAAAGTCAAAATTATCAGCTTGAACCACAGTATATTACGTCAGTCTTCCAAAAAATCATTGAAGATTCTGTATTAACACAACAAGTGTATTTGCAGAAAAAGCTCAATGAGCAACGAGAAGAAACGTTACATATTGCTTTCTTAGGCAAGCGTGGTTCTTACTCTAATTTGGCTGCGCGTAATTATGCGGCTCGCTACCATCAACAATTTGCTGAAATTAGTTGCGATTCCTTTGCTCAAATTTTTGAAAAAGTTGAAAGTGGAGAAGCTGATTATGGTGTGCTTCCTTTAGAAAACACCACATCTGGTGCAATTAATGAAGTTTATGATTTGCTTCAACATACTAGCTTATCGTTGGTAGGAGAGTTGGCTTATCCTATCAAGCATTGTGTTTTAGTGAATGAGCAAGATGATTTAAGCAAAATTGATACGCTTTATAGCCATCCACAAGTGATCCAGCAGTGTAGTCAATTTATTCAAAGTCTTGAGCGCGTGCATATTGAGTTCTGCGAAAGTAGCTCTCATGCAATGCAGCTCGTGGCAAGCTTGAATAAACCGAATATTGCGGCATTAGGTAATGAAGATGGCGGCAAGCTTTACGGCTTACATGTGTTAAAACATAATATTGCGAACCAAGAAAACAACATTACTCGTTTCATTGTCGTAGCCAAACAAGCACGTGAAGTTTCACCGCAAATCCACACGAAAACCTTATTGTTGATGACCACATCGCAACAAGCGGGTTCTTTGGTGGATGCTTTACTTGTGTTTAAAAAGCACGGTATTAATATGACCAAGCTTGAATCTCGTCCTATTTATGGCAAGCCTTGGGAAGAAATGTTCTATTTGGAAATTGAAGGAAATATTCATCATCCAGATACCCAAATTGCCTTGGAAGAGCTTAAGCAGTTCAGTAATTATCTGAAAGTGCTTGGTTGTTATCCAAGTGAAATTGTGAAGCCTGCGAAGGTATAATGAAAATAAAAAAAGAGCGGTCGATTTAAAATAACGTTAAAATCGACCGCTCTTTTTATTGTGAATTCTTAAGCTTTTTTCAAGAATTCTGATTTCAACATGATTTTTCCACAATCGACGTTGTGATCTCCGTTAACTAAACGGATATTTTTGAATTTCGTGCCTTTCTTTAACACTTCAGATGAACCTTTTAATTTTAAATCTTTAGTTAAAAGTACATCATCGCCATCAGCTAACAAGTTCCCGTTGCTGTCTTTAACAATCAGTTGATCTTCATCGGCTTCAACTGTTTCGTTACCATTCCACTCATTGCCACAATCAGGGCAAACAAAATTCACAGAATCATGATAAACATATTCGCCTTTACATTTTGGGCAAGCTGGCATTTGATCCATTTCTTTTTCCTTCTTTATCTGATTTAAGCAAAGTATAATGCGCACGGAGTATAACAAAAAAGTGACTATTCGCCAAAAAATGGGCAATTTCACGGAATTTATGAGGTATTTATGAAAAAAATCATGCTTTTGAGTGCAGTGATGGGCAGTTTAATCTCAATCAATGCATTCGCGCACAATATCCAACCTAACCAACTTTTAGCCAATGTAACGGTTTCGGATAAAGGCGAAATCACTTTAAATGGCAATGATGTAGCGTATAAATCGTGGAGCTCAACGGCATTACCTGGCAAAGTCCGTGTGATTCAGCATATTGCAGGCAGAAGTGCGGCAAAAGAGAAAAATCAAGCGATGATCGAAGCTATTAAAGCTGCTCATTTTAACCAAGCTAAATATCAAACCACGACGATTATCAACGCTGATGATGCCGTTGTGGGCACAGGCATGTTTGTGAAAAGTAGTGCAGAAAAAGGCAAAAAAGAAAATGCCCACAGCCAAGTGATTTTAGATGATAAAAGTGCGGTTAAAAATGCGTGGGGATTACGTGAAAAAGACAGCGTGATTATTTTGCTTGATAAAACCGGCAAGGTGCAATTTGTGAAAGAAGGTAAATTGACGGATGATGAAGTCAAAGAAGTGATTTCACGTGCAACAGCATTAATGGCGAAGTAATAGAGTAATAAGCGGAAGTTCTCTTCCGCTTTTTTATCCTTTGAAATCCTTCATTAATTTTCTCAATGTGCCACAATTTCGTTGAAATTTACGGCAATGTGTACAGATGGCAAGATGCAAATTGAGCCCAATTTTTTCTTTAGTCATTAATGAGCGTTCTTGCGCATCTGAAATGAGACGAGTTGCTTGGCGACATTTCATAAAGTCACTCCCTAAAGTTTATGAGATAAGCAGTTTTGAAGTTGTAAGCGGGCACGATAGAGTGTCGTGTGCAAGTTACTTATGCTTAGTTGATTTTCTTGGCAAATTTCTTCAGAAGATAATTCCAAAAACTCTCTCATCATAAAAATCTTGGCTTGTTTGGCTGGCAGGCAAGTTAAGCAAGTTTCAAAAATCAGCCAGAACTCTTCAGAATAGACCGCACTTTCGCTCAGTTCGAGATCGAGTGGAGAATGTTCAGCTTTCCAGTGTCCCCCTTCATCAAAGAAATGATTGGTTTGTTCTTCATCTTCTATTTCTGTTTCCAGTACAAATTTGCTTTTCTGACGAAGAAAATCGATGATTTTATTTTTTAAGATAGCAAAGACCCAGGTTTTAAATGCCGCTTGTCGTTTAAATTGCTCAAGATGGTTAAATGCACTTAAAAAACTCTCTTGCACCAAATCTTCAGCTAATACAGAATCGCCCACCTGTAATGTGGCAAATTTCAGCATTTGCTCTCTAATTTGAGCCAAGTCTTTATTGGAAATTCCAGTTTTCATATTTTTTCCTTGAAAAAAGTGTAAGAAATAGATTTCTCATTCGTCTAATGATAATGAAAGGGGAAACCTTTCCATCCAATGCTAATTATTCACAAATTAAGGAAGATTCAAAATGAAAAATATTACTTCAAAAACAACCTTTACTGCTATTGCTGCACTTTTCTTCGCAACCAGTCTTTATGCGACCGATATGAAATCTAATGAAATGTCGATGGCAAAAGATTCCATGCCGATGACAAAAGACGCTATGCCAATGCAAAATGACAAAATGGCATCTGATGGGATGATGAAATCTCATGATATGAAATCTCATGATATGAAATCTCACGACATGAAAATGGATAATATGAAATCAGAAGGAATGAAATCTGATGATATGAAAACAAAAGAAATGAAAGCAAAAGAAATGAAGAAAAAAGCAAAAACAATGGAAAAACCGAAAATGTAATGCTTTCTTCTTAAAAGAAAAACTGCGGTCAATTTGACCGCAGTTTTTGTATCAAAGTGAGATTATTGTTTACGCCACGTCGTGCCGTTGGCGCCATCTTCTAACACGATACCCATTGCCGTAAGTTCATTACGTGCCGCATCTGCTGCAGTCCAATCTTTAGCGGCACGGGCTTCGTTTCGTTGTTTGATAAGCGCTTCAATTTTTGCGACTTCATCATCGTCAGAGCCAGCTTGTAAGAATTTTTCTGGATCTTGTTGAAGTAAACCTAAGATACCCGCTAATTCACGTAAACGAGCAGCAAGACCATTGGCTTTTTCTGCATCTTCAGTTTTCAATTTATTGATTTCACGCGCCATTTCAAATAAGACAGAAAGAGCGTTTGGCGTATTGAAATCATCGTCCATGGCTTCACGGAAGGCTTCCACAAAATTTTCACCGCCAAAAGCAACCGCACTTTGATCGGTGCCACGTAAAGCGGTGTACAAACGTTCTAATGCACCTTGTGCTAAATTTAGGTTTTCTTCACTATAATTGAGTTGGCTGCGATAGTGTGCCGTTAGTAAGAAATAACGCACCGCTTCTGCATTGTAGTGGTTTAATACATCACGAATGGTAAAGAAGTTGCCGAGGGATTTCGACATTTTTTCTTTATCTACCATGATCATGCCGGAATGGATCCAATAATTCACATATTGGCCACCGTGAGCACAGCAAGATTGCGCAATTTCATTTTCGTGATGTGGGAACATTAAATCAGAACCACCGCCGTGAATATCAAAATGTTCACCAAGTTGTTTACAGTTCATCGCTGAACATTCAATGTGCCAACCTGGACGACCTGCACCCCATGGGGACGGCCAGCTTGGTTCGTTTTCTTTTGACATTTTCCAAAGCACGAAATCCATTGGATTTTTCTTGATTTCATTAATTTCAATACGTGCACCGGCTTGTAATTGGTCGAGATCTTGACGTGATAATTTGCCGTATTCCTTAAAGCTTTCCACATCAAACATCACATCGCCATTGTCTGCAACATAAGCATGACCACGTGCAATCAGTTTTTCCACAATCTCAATAATTTCAGGAATATGATGCGTCGCACGAGGCTCAAAATCAGGGCGTAATACGTTTAATGCATCAAAATCTTTATACATTTCTTGTACCATACGATCTACAAGTTGATCGCAGGTTTCTTTGTTTTCTAATGCACGTTTAATGATTTTATCGTCCACATCAGTGATATTACGCACATAAGTTAAATCGTAACCTAAAGAACGTAAATAGCGGGCAATCACATCAAAACATACAAAGGTACGACCATGGCCAATATGGCATAAATCGTAAACGGTCACGCCGCACACATACATACCCACTTTTCCTTCATGGATAGGTTTGAACACTTCTTTTTCTCGAGTGAGGGTATTAAAGATCTTTAACATATTTTTTCTCTTAAAACTGGTTGGAAAACGACCGCACTTTTTCTACTCATTGTGGCACTTTCTCGCCATTTGTGGAATAATGAACGCCTTAATTTTCAAGAGGAAAACAACATGGTTACATTACACACAAATTTTGGCGATATTAAAATTAAACTTGATTTTGATAAAGCGCCAATCACTGCAGAAAACTTTTTAAATTATTGTAAAAACGGTTTCTATAATAACACAATTTTCCATCGTGTTATTGATGGATTTATGATTCAAGGCGGTGGTATGGAAAGCGGAATGCGTGAAAAAGCAACAAACGCACCGATCCAAAATGAAGCCAACAATCGTTTAAGCAATAAACGTGGCACAATCGCCATGGCGCGTACCTCTGATCCACATTCTGCAACGGCACAATTCTTCATTAACGTGGCAGATAATGACTTCTTAAACTACCGTTCAAAAGAGATGTTTGGCCGTGAAGTGGTACAAGAATGGGGCTATGCCGTATTCGGTGAAGTGGTTGAAGGCATGGATGTGGTTGATAAAATCAAGAAAGTAAAAACCGGTAATAAAGGCTTCCACCAAGATGTTCCGACCGAAGATGTGGTGATTACATCCGTTTCTGTTGAATAATTAATTCGGTGTGTGGATGCGTAATCTACACACCTTTTTTCTTAAGTGAAATAACGCAATGCCTTTCTTCGATACTCATACCCACCTTGATTATCTTCATCATGACACAGGTGAGCCATTAGCTCAGCTGGTGGATAACGCTAAGCAAGCTGATGTGCAAAAAATCTTGATTGTGGCGGTAAAAGAGTCGGATTTTAAAACAATCCAAAATATGACCGCACTTTTCCCTGAGCATCTTTATTGTGGACTTGGGTTACACCCTCTTTATATCAAAGAACATCAAGAGCATGATTTAGAGATATTGGATGCGGCATTATCCGTTCGTAATCAAAATTGTACAGCTTTAGCAGAAATAGGCTTAGAATGTGCGATTCCAGATTTATTGACGGATGAATTATGGCAAAAGCAACAATATTTTTTGGAGAGTCAGCTTTATTTAGCGAAGAAATATAATCTATCGGTCAATTTGCATAGCCGCAAATCCCACGAGCAATTATTCCGCTTTTTGAAACAGGCTAATTTGACAAAATGTGGTGTGGTGCATGGTTTTTCTGGAAGTTATGATCAAGCAAAACGATTTGTGGATTTAGGCTATAAAATTGGCGTAGGCGGTACCATTACTTATGAACGCGCAAATAAAACCCGCCAAGCGATTGCGAAGTTGCCATTAGAGACGTTGGTGTTAGAAACAG